>Ga0268263_1002633_pt1 | contig 11314 bp, 10 predicted proteins | sample Biomet5_FD_190358 | JGI IMG/M metagenome (GOLD analysis project Ga0268263, IMG submission 190358) | Microbial communities from bioreactor (seeded with sewage sludge) at LBNL, California, USA - Biofuel metagenome 5 (SPAdes) (version 4) | ecosystem: Engineered > Bioreactor > Anaerobic >... | reverse complement strand
GATTTTGAGAAAATCTCCTTTTGCTTCGTTATATTCTTGCTTATTAACCTGGAGCTCTTCTCTTAATTGCTTTTTTTCTTGTTTGTGTTCTAAGGTCCTGTTCCTATCTTTTACACTGGAATTGTTTTGAAGCCTTTCCTTATCCGCCGCAGAATCACCAGTATCACCTGTGTCATCAGTTTCATTATTAGATGAATTGCGAGCATCTTCACGCATATACTTATCTTGATTACTTTTTCCGTGTCCAGAAGAATCTTTGGCAGCAAAGGAGACTTCCGGAATTATGCTAAGTAATATTAACATAATTGTAAGATAAGCCAGAAACCGAAAATTTTTTGATATTTTCATCTAACCACCCCCATTAAAAATTTATTATACTGTTTATGGATTAAGGTAAATATAAACATTGTTTTCAAAGAGTTTATTGATCATGAATCTCTGACGATGAAACCGATGTTTCCTAAAAAAATGAGTCAATTCTAGCGGATATTTACTAAAATATTTTTTATGTGAAATATTTATTGCTGCAAGGAAGATAGGAAAAAGTCTGAAAGAGAATCAATTAGAAGAAAAAGGCAGAGAATAAAGATAGAGAATAAAAATAGAGGATAAAGATAGAGAATAAAGATAGAGAATAAAGATAAAGAATAGAAAGTAGAGAATAAAAATAGAGGATAAAGATAGAGAATAAAGATAGAGAATAAAAATAGAGGGTAAAAGATAGAGAATAAAGATAAAGAATAGAAAGTAGAGAATAAAAATAGAGGATAAAGATAGAGAATAGAAGGTAGAGAATAGAAAGTAGAGAATAGAAAGTAGAGAATAGAAAGTAGAGACAGTTCACTGGAGGAATTAAGAAATGAAAGTTGTCGCTTTTAACGGAAGCCCGAGAAAGGAAGGAAATACGGCTGCTCTTATAAAGCATGTCCTTGCAGAACTTGAAAAGGAAGGAATAGAAACCGAAGTTGTGCAGGTCGGAGGAAAAAGAATCCACGGCTGCACAGCCTGCGGGAAATGCTACGAAAAAATGGACAAGAAATGTGTAATTGACAAGGATATCGTCAACGAATGCATTGAAAAGATGCTCGAAGCCGATGGAATAATTCTAGCTTCACCTACTTATTTTGCAGACCTGACTCCCGAACTTAAAGCTCTGATTGACAGGGCGGGTTTTGTTGCTAAAGCCAACAATGAAATGTTCAGGCATAAAGTCGGAGCAGCAGTCGTTGCAGTTAGACGTGCAGGCTCGATTCACGTTTTTGATTCAATCAACCATTTCTTCACAATTTCCCAGATGATAATTCCGGGGTCAAGTTACTGGAATATGGGAATCGGACTTGCCGAAGGGGATGTTGAAAAAGATGAAGAAGGCATTCAAACCATGCAGACTTTGGGCCAGAATATGGCATGGCTTTTGAAGAAGCTAAATATGTAAATTATAGCCAGCTATCTAAGTACTACATGATTTTTTTGAAAAAGGCTTGCAGGCAGCAGTTTTTAGAAAATGATTAGAGTTTTACCCGCCATTCGCTGGCAAAGATGAGCATTGATTCTTTTCTGAGCTGGCCTATGAGGCATACGTTTGCTTTTTTTGCGGCTTCAACACCTGAGTCAAAGGGCATGGATTTTGTGGCGATAAGAGGGATTCCTGCCCGAGCTACTTTTGTGACCATATATGCTGGCTGCCGGCCTGTCGAGAGCATGTAATGTTGAGAGAGGTCAATGCCTTTGAGAAAGGCAGCTCCTACGGCTTTGTCTACGGCGTTATGCCGGCCGACGTCTACGATTTGTACAGCAAGTTTCCCGCTTCGGTCTATCAGGGCTGCCAGATGGGTTCCTCGGGTAAGCTTATATGTGTCAGATTCAAGGTATTCCATGCCTGCAAAGACGACTTGCAGATCAAAAACAGATTCTGAGTCTACAAAGATTTCTCTGCTGGTTTTTTCTGCTTTTTCAGCTTTTCCTGCTTTTCCTGCTTTTCCGATTTTTCCGGCGTCTTCAGTATGGATTTCCTGATTCTCGTTTTGGGTCCGGACATGAACCGTTCCACCTTCCACTTCTACGTTTTCAATTTCGCTGAAACTGAGAACGCCTTCTGTAATCAGGTGGCCTATCGCAAGCTCTTTGAGTTCGAGAGGTGAGGCAAAAAGTGTTGTAAAGAGTTTTCCGTTGAGAAATAGTTTAACAGGGCATTCCTTTGCGAGCAGCACTTTAACGTCTTCGGCTCTGCCGTCGGAATGAATTCTTTTCGCAGGATAGGAAGTGGTGTATTTTTCGGGCATATGAATCGAGTTTCTCGCTTTTTCAGTGTATGGCGAAGATATGTACCCATATGCCTTTTTCTTTTCCGTTAGCTCAGGTAGACTGCGAGGTAGTCGATATAGAAGGTACCCCCTCCATTACTTCCATCATTGATATATAAACTGAGGTTAAGGTCAGAAGGAGTTATAGGTGATACTGAAAACTTATTATTATACAGATACCATTTGCTGTCCTGAGGACTTAAAGAATCTTCAGTTCCGGTAAACTCCAATTTCGTACTAAGTTGACTACTGGTTGTATCATATCTATAAATCATTTTGATTGTTGCGGAGGACGGTGATATAACATCGAATTCTGTATAATCCGCAAAACTGAAGTTCATAACCAGTTCCTTATTCTTATCTATTTTCTGCGAAAAACTATTATTTGGGGTATACGAAACCAGCTCTATTCCCTGACCACTTCCTGAGGGAAATGTAAGACTGGAGTCATAATCTTTTAGCAGGTTAGGGTCAGGTGAAATCTGCGAATTTTTGTAAGTTTCAGTAATTGTGTCGAAACAATACCATTTGTTTAGCCACATAATATTTTCATCCCAACCTGTCCTGTAATTAGCATTGAAACTGCTTCCGGCTTCAAGTTCTGCACCTATTTTGGCCTTACTTATATACAACCACTCAAGTTTTTTGCTTCCATTGCCCAGGAACGAGAAACGCACATGCCCGGATTCCGGCATGCATCGAACGGTGTAATCTGTTCCATTTTCAAATCCATTCTCTTGCGCAGTTTCATTGAAGTATGCAGTCCAAGCATCCGGATATTTTGTGGCAATTGTCAGGTTAAAGGCACTGATATTTATGCCTATGTAATCGCTACTGTTATGCATGGGCTGAACTCCCCAACCGGTCAGCCGTAGCGGAGTAATAGCGTTAGAAGAAATGGAATCGGGCTTGCCTAAAATTTGAACCGCACCAAGTGTAAAGGTGTAATTGTTTCCCTCAGTTTTCTCTATGTTGAATACTGGAGACTGTTTCATCCTAGAGTTTTCTCCTTCTGCAAGGATCAGAGCTCCGTTTTCATATCTGAATACCTGATCTGGGTACTGCCTATTTTCAGAATAGCAGGTAATTCCCCCACACTCAATAATATAAGGTTTTATTTTTTGGGACGGACTGTACGGTGTTACTATCATTGTGCACTTTTCGGTATTTACCTCGATATTTCCATCTGATTTTGAAGGGTCAAAAGCCGGGACTTCCCCCCCTCCTATATTAACAGGTACAGTTGCTGAAATACTATAAGCCGAGTAATTTTCTGATTCCATGAGCCTGGAAAGTATATCGATCTTTGACTTTACTCCAACCATTTCTTCCCATGTATCATACATATGGTTCCTTTCAGCATCGTTTTTCCACTCAGGAACATACTCAAGCTTTACTACGGAAATCACTGTAAATATAAGAGCTAAGAGTAATACTGCTGCAATAACTGTTGCAGCAGCATATTCACACTTTGAAAAACAGGATAGACCACCCTTTTTCCTGTCTTCTGGCTTTCTCCTTGTTATAATGGTCTTTGGGAGCATTTTCCAAACCCTTGAGTTGTAATTTTTATTTTTTACTTAAGTTCTTGATTTGATTTCCCCTGATTATCCTGAATTTTTATAATTTCCCATCAACTCACTTCAGTTTAAGCTAATCCCCGGCTCGGCCTTGACCACGGTTTCACTTATGTATATTCGTTTTATAGTGTTTGTAGCTGTTGAATCTAATTTGGGGAGTGTCAGACGCACATTGTTGTTATCTTCATTCTCTACAAGGGTATAATCATCAATTCCTGCATCTGCAAGCATTTTGCTAAGATACTGTTTCCAAGCATCAGGATGAGTGGTATAAATTGTTAATACAAGTCTTTCTATGCTCAGGTCTTCGTACTCATCGCTATCATAAATATGCCTGTAGTCAATGCCTGTGAGGCGGAGAGAGCAACCGCTGTTTGAAGAAATAATCTGTGGAGAGTCATACAGTGCCCGGAATATCCGCACAGCATTTATCGAAAGATTATATTGATTGGATGATACCTTAGAAAAGCGGACAGATGGATACAGCATCATGACAGGCTGTTCTCCCTGGTCAAGGATTAGAGCTCCACCTTCGTAACTGAAACCCTGGTCTACATAGTAATGATTCTGAGAAGCATAGGTAATTGTTCCACAACTGATATTGAAAGGAAAGCTGGTAGAGTCATTGTAAGTTACAATTGCACTCATTATGCATTTATCCTTGTTTACGGCAAGAATTCCACTGGACTTTGTAATACCTATAATAGGGAGACTTCCTCCGCCCATATGAAAAGGTACACTCATTACAAGCTGGGGAGATGAAGAGCTCGGGTTTGAGGTATTGATTTTCGAAGAGTCAGGGATTGAAGCAAGGATGATTGACATCATATCAATTTTTGACTTAACATCTGCCATGTCCTTCCATACGCTGTCCATGTGGGAACTTTCGGCATCGTTTTTCCATTCCGGGACACAGCCTACCCATATGATAGTGAGTACTGAAAATATTATTCCCAGCAGCAGTACTGCCCCAATAACAGTTGCTGTTGCAGATTCCGAGCGAGAGAATCTTAGATTCTCAACTCTGGAATCTTTTTCATTATGTTTTTTCATTTGTCTCGAACCCCCTTGCTTCAATCTCTGCTCTTAAAATTTAGTACTCCACATGGATTCCAATAAAATCAACCCAGCCAATTTTATTGTCACTAGCCGCCTGCCCATATGCTGAAAACCTGACAGAAAGATTTTCCAGTTCTTCAGTTGTATTTACACCCAGGTCCATCAGTTTTAGGTTGTAGGGTTCCAGGTCCTGATCACAGTCAATGTAGCTATTATATCTAGGCATCTCGTAATCAACAGTGATCCAATCATCTGGATTTCCATCGTTAATTTCAAGCGTCAAGTTTTTCATACTGCTGTCATGCCCACTGTATACTATTTTTAAGAGGACTGCTTTTAACGGATCTTTGATGTTCATGTCATCTGCGTCTATGCCAAAAGTGAATGTCTCGCTAGACCAATTGCCTTGATGCATCTGGCACTCCGTGATAAAACCATCATTGATCCCGTCAACCAGCTCGGTAGGCAGCCATTCACCTGGGTTTGTGGAGTTGTCATATACACTTCCGTAAGGGTGAGGAGTAATCCAGTCAGGAATTTTTCCATAGCTTTTCTGGAGCACAGTTCTCTGGACAACCTGCTGAGACGGAGTATCCACAAAAAACATATCTATATTAGCTCCAGCCTTGAGATCTAGACTCTTTTTTGTAGTGTCGATCACAATGCAATCTCCAAGCGTGAAAACCTCGTCTTTGGACTCATTGCCATCAGGGCCATAGACTTTAACTCCTTCCGTTTCTGACATATTGAACTCAGTTGGCTGCTCATCGACAAGCAGTATTACCTTGATTGCCGATAGGTCAATAGTTTCTCCCCCGCTATGGACGATCTGTACAGTGTCATTATATGTATCGACGTCTTCTTGCAGGTCAGTATGTGGAATATGTTCCGGCTTTACAGCTCCCCCATCGGAAAATACAGTTATGGCTATTGTAGAAAAGGCTATAACGACTATGGTTATCATGAGCAGTTGCCCATATACTTCTGAAACTCCCCGGCAGTCCTGGCAAAGTGCCCAACGCTTTTTACCCTCCACGATAAAAATCACCTTCTAAAAATCTAATTATCAACTTTCTAAACTGTTTTTAATAGTTTATTAATTTGACTGCCTGAGAAAATTTATTAAACTAGAACTGCTAATAGATATCTTGCTGAACTAATTATGGGAGTGGAACTAGATAACTCTTTATTATATTCAGCAAAAGTTTAAATATTTATAAAAAGTAAAATGGCGTACAGTTAAAATAAATGAACGTTGTTAACTTTATATTTCAGGTGTTAAAGGTATCTGGCGGGCTTTCCTGTCCGAATACATTTAACCAGGAGGGAGAAACATATGGATTTCAAGAAATTTTTTAGAAAAGATGATAAAGCAGTTTCCCCGGTTATCGGTGTCATCTTGATGGTTGCAATAACCGTCATCCTCGCCGCCGCAATCGGATCTTCCGTATTTGGTCAGGGAACTACCAAATCTGCACCGCAGGCGAACTTTGACATTAAAGCAGCTACTTCTGCTCCTGCTACTGCTGGTCCAGTCTCTATAAAAATAGAGCATCTTGGCGGAGAGCCCGTTCATTTTAATGAATCCTCAGTAACAAAAGTTATGGCATCCATTGAAGATGCTGATGCGATTGAGATTGACGCTACTAGCCTTAAAACTATGGATGTTGGGGATGTAAAGACATTTCCTTTGACAGCCGTTAATACATCTGAACCTGATGATGTTGCATCTGGTCAAACTGTCAATATTAAGTTCATTGACGTGCAGACCAATCAGATCATTTGTGATAAGGATGTAAGGTTTTAAACACGAATTTAAGCACTTCAAATAGGTGCTTTTTCTTTTTTTTACTTACTTTGTTATCATATTGAACCCGTTTTTATTTTTCGATTTCACTGAATATTTTCACTCATTTTAACTTGATTACACCATTTGAAAATCTAATGATAAAGCTCATCCCAAAAATCATTTAATCCTTAGATCGATAGGATTCCAGAATTATTTTCCATAATCTGAAACTTACTGATTATTCTAAATCCAAGATATAAAAAAGCAATTTAGAGTTATGGGACAGACTTATTGTAAAATTACAAAAATTGTAATTGTGGCTCTTCGCTGTTTCGAGTGGGTAACTTACATCTACCTTTTAAATATCAAAGTAACATATGTAAAATTTATAACCATTTGTGGTTGAAAATCACATTCAAGCTTGATGTTTCTCTTTTTTGCCGGGTTACTTTGTAACTAAGCAATTATTTTCAACCCACATAAAACAGCGAAGAGCCACAATTGTTATCCTTTCTTTGCACTTCACAAAAAGAACATCATATAATTCATAAAAAAAGCCGCCGGGGGGACTTGAACCCTCGACCTGCTGATTACGAATCAGCCGCTATACCGCTAAGCCACGACGGCAAATGCATAGAAAGAATAAGCAGATCTAATATATAGATCAAGAATTTAATTATTTCGCTCGGGCGTAGCTATTTGCTTCTGCAACGCCTGGATAACCCTGACATTATTTAAATAATGCGGCCACCTTTTTAAGGTTTTAGCTTCCTTTAAATAATTCTGTCATTCCTTAAAATAATCATATCATCCTTTAAACAATCCTGGCCTCTATACAGATATTATACTGGTGAGGAGCATACGAACGAACTACCCTTTTTTCCAGAACCTCGATTTTCCTGCCTGCTTTTTCCGCAGCTTCCTTTATGAGTTCTATAGAGCTTTCGAAGAGGTCGTCCTCAGGGGTAATTCCGTAATAATGAATAATTCCGCCGGGCTTTGTCAGGAGAACTGCGGAGTCCAGAAACTCAAAAGCACTATGAGGCAAATTCATAATCACATGGTCGGCAGTGCCTGCAAACTTTTTTGATTCTTCCCGGGCGTCGCCTTCGATTGCTTCGATGTTTTTCGCAGAGTTAAGAATTATATTTTCCCTGAGATAACGCACAGCGTCTGGATTTTTATCGATTGCCAGGACTTTTGAAGGCTTTTTGCTCTTTGCGATCAGGATGCTGTAAGGACCGACGCCTGCAAACATATCGACAACAGTATCCCCTTCCTTAACCCGGGAAAGAATTCTTGAGCGTTCGGTTGAAAGGCGGGGAGTAAAATAAGCCCGTGCAAGGTCGACTTTGTAACGGCAGCCGTATTCCCTGTGAATAGTTTCGGTTCTCGGCTCGCCTGCGACGACCTCAAATTCCCTGACCCGAAATTCCCCAATAACAGGCGTGAGAGGCTTGAGCACTGTTTTTATATTCAAATGGGTTAAAAGGAGGGCATCGGCAATTCTTGAGGCTTTCTCCTTGTCAAGCTCAGGGTCTTCCAGCAGGGCGATGTCTCCTATAACTTCATAAGCAGGGCTGAAACCAAGCAGGTCTTCTGGAACAGGTTTCTTTTCCTGGGGCTTGAAATCGAACTCAAGAAGCTCAATTTCTTCGGGAAAACTCTCCAACTCGTCAGAAGCAGGTTCTCTGGTCAGGGGGAGATAAAGAAATGCCTCATCTGCGCCTATTTTTACGGAATTATCCAGAATTTCAAGCTCAAGGAGCATTCTTCTTACAGGCTCTCCTTTCTTTTTAGGAACTTTTATGCACTGCCGTTTCATGGAAAATCGCCTTTTGGAAGCCTAAGGTTATCCTTTTGTTATTAAGCTATCCATAGCCTGCGTTCAGGATAAATTAATCGAATGATTGTAATTCAGCATGAAGTACAACCCAAAAACTACCAGGAATACCCCGCAGGTATAGAGAATATATCTATGCATTTTTTGGGAGAGAAGGGTTTTACCACGTCCGAATGAGCCGGATATGATAGTAAACCATCCCAGGTCTGCAGCCCAGTGTCCTAGCATATAAGCCATCGCAATTAGAATTCCCAGTTCATATTCCTTAAGTACGAGGGCACCGCCGGCTGTCAACCACCAGATCCAGAAGTACGGGTTCGAAACCGAAGTAACCAGGCCTATGAGCGCAGGGTTGGAAACCAGCTTCAAGCCTGAGGAGTCCTGAGAAATCTGAGCAGAAGAAGCTGTAGCTCTTGCTTCCTTTAAGGTAAGAAGTCCAAATACCAGAAGTGAAAGCCCTCCTATAAGAAAAATTATGGAAATTATACCACTGTCGACAAACGAAGCAGCCCCTAAGAGAATCAGCACATAGAGCACAGCCTCCACGAGCATATGCCCGAATACCACCTGTGGGCCTGCAAGCCAGCCTTTCTGCAGTGAAATCTCTATAGTTGCAAAAAGCATTGGGCCCGGAACAAGTGCACCTGTAAGCCCTACAGAGAACCCTAAAAGAAGAGCTTCCAAAACTTCAATTGTTAACATTATGGATCAAAAATTAAAGGTATCTAAGATCCCATTTTGAAATAAACCTCCGCAAGCGGAAAGACCCGGATAAATGACTTGATTAAACAAACCAGTAAAAAATAGAGCGTTTCTCAAAATAAAAGAGAAAAACTGCTGGAAAAAGAAAAATAAGGAAAATCTTAGAGAATAATCTCTATATCCAGTTCTTCTGCAAGCTCTTTGTATCTGTTTCGGATAGTGACTTCCGTAACCCCGGCTACATCCGCAACTTCCCGCTGAGTTCTCCGCTCACCACAGAGAATGGACGCAATATAAATTGCAGCGGCAGCAACTCCTGTTGGACCTCTTCCGCTTGTGAGTTCCTTTTCGGAAGCCTGTCTCAGGATCTCAACGCTCTTTGACTGGACTTCTCCTTTAAGGTTAAGGCCCGAACAGAACCGTGGGACATAGTCGATAGGAGATGTGGGCATGAGCTTTAGTGCGAGTTCTCTGGAAATAAAGCGGTAGGTTCTTCCGATTTCTTTCCGGCTGACCCTGGATACCTCTTCGATTTCATCAAGGGTTCTTGGGACGCTGCACTGGCGGCAAGCAGCATAAAGAGCGGCTGCGGCAACACCTTCAATGCTTCTTCCACGGATAAGGTTCTTGTCCACAGCTTTTCTGTAAACTACAGCTGCGGTTTCCCGCACAGTTCTCGGAAGACCAAGAGCAGAAGCCATTCTGTCCAGTTCAGATAGTGCAAATGCAAGGTTTCTTTCAGTTGCGTTACTTACACGAATTCTACGCTGCCATTTTCTTAAACGATAGAGCTGAGCACGATTTTTGGAAGAAATTGACTTTCCATAGGAGTCGCGGTTCCTCCAGTCAATCATTGTGGAAAGCCCTTTGTCGTGGATTGTGTATGTCATGGGCGCACCCACACGGGAACGCTTCATACGTTGATCATGATCGAAAGCTCGCCATTCTGGACCTTCATCCACAAAATCGGCATCAATGACAAGTCCGCAGTCCCCGCACACGAGTTCGGCTCGCTCATAGTCGTGTACGAGGTTTCTGCTGCCGCATTCTGGACACACGGCCTTTTCTTTCTCAAAACTTTGCTCCTTTTGCTTCTCTTTGCGAGCTTTGATCATGGCACGTATTTTTTCTCTTTCAAGAGTGTCCGAATAGCGAACTCTTTCGACTTCTACCATATCATATCACCTTACAAACTAAAACAATCATATGTGTATATTTCCGGTATTTTTGGCTGCACCACTGAAATTACAGTAGATATCTAAAAGGCAGGATAAGAAAAATCACGGCTGTAACTAGCAAAAAATATATAACCTAGTTAATGTTTAACCATAATATAGAATTCAAGTGCATATTCATGTCAGAGCTTTCACCGAATATAGACTCTTTCATTAATAAGAGCTCGAAATTCTGAATCCGTAGTTCGTTTAAAACCCTTCACTAAAAAATATGGATGACCTACAGGTCCGAAAACACTTACGATCGTACCAATCCGATTCAGGGCCTTATCTACAACGACCGAATTCAATTTAGGAAAACCATCTGAGATATTCTCGGGTTTTACCTCATCCCCTCTAATTATCAGGTTTTTAACACCTGTTCTGTGCAGCACTTTACCGAGTCGTTTCATATCAGCCACGAATAGTTAATAGCTATTTCTCCAGCTCAGGGCAAAAATCTCCTGGCTTTGAGCATGTTTTTCTGTCAGCCATAAATACGGCTACATATTGTAAACTGAAAAGCATATGTAGTCTACGTTCATTATATATAAGGATATCGCAAGAACTATATTATATGTTAGTTTTAACTAATTTAATATAGTAGAATATAAGAACTAGGAGAAGGAAACCACAACCTTATATATTAAATGGACATTGTTGGCAGCAATCAGACCATAATTCTGGTTATTATTACGGTCACTAACTCCGATTAATGATCTCATTCTAAGGAGGAGACTCATTGTCCAAGTTCGTATATTTTTTTGGAAAGGATGTAACTGATGGCAAAGCTAGTATGAGAGACTTACTTGGAGGTAAGGGCG
>Ga0268263_1002632_pt1 | contig 11327 bp, 11 predicted proteins | sample Biomet5_FD_190358 | JGI IMG/M metagenome (GOLD analysis project Ga0268263, IMG submission 190358) | Microbial communities from bioreactor (seeded with sewage sludge) at LBNL, California, USA - Biofuel metagenome 5 (SPAdes) (version 4) | ecosystem: Engineered > Bioreactor > Anaerobic >... | reverse complement strand
CCCGCTGGTTGCGAACTACTCAGTGGCTGTGGCCATCCTCTTCGTCCTCTTCGGCCGGCTTGTCGACCACCGCAGTCTCGGTGGTCAGCAGCAGCGCGGCGATCGAAGCGGCGTTGGCCAGCGCGGAGCGGGTGACCTTGACCGGATCGATCACACCCTGGGCGACCAGGTCGCCGTAGGTGTTGGTGGCTCCGTTGTAACCCTGACCGGGCTCCAACTCGGCAACCTTGGACACGACCACCAGGCCGGGCTCGCCACCGTTCTCGGCGATCCAGCGCAGCGGCTCGACGACCGCCTTGGCCACAATGGCCACGCCGGTCTTCTCGTCACCTTCCAGGCCCAGGCCGTCGGCCAGCACCTTGGCTGCGTGCACCAACGCGGAGCCACCGCCGGGGACGATGCCCTCTTCGATGGCGGCGCGAGTAGCCGAGACGGCGTCCTCGATCCGGTGCTTGGTCTCCTTCAGCTCCACCTCGGTGGCGGCGCCGACCTTGATCACGCACACCCCGCCGGCCAGCTTCGCGACCCGCTCAGAGAGCTTCTCGCGATCCCAGTCGGATTCGGTGTTCTCGATCTCGGCCCGCAGCTGGGCCACCCGACCGGCGACGTCGGCCGAAGCACCGGCACCCTCGACGATCGTGGTGTTGTCCTTGGTGACCACGACGCGGTGGGCGCGGCCCAGCACGTCCAGCCCGATCTGGTCGAGCTTGAGGCCGACCTCAGGAGCGATCACCTTTCCGCCGGTGAGGATCGCGATGTCCTCCAGCATTGCCTTGCGGCGATCACCGAAGGCCGGAGCCTTGACTGCAAGCGAGGTGAAGGTGCCCTTGATCTTGTTGACGACCAGGGTGCTCAGGGCTTCGCCCTCCACATCCTCGGCCACCACGAACAAGGTGCCGCCGGCGGCGATGACCTTCTCCAGGACCGGCAGCAGCTCGGTCATCGAGGAGATCTTGCCCTGGTTGATCAGGATGTACGGGTCGTCAAGGACGGCCTCCATCCTTTCGGGATCGGTGACGAAGTACGGAGACAGGTAGCCCTTGTCGAACTGCATGCCCTCGGTGAACTCCAGCTCGGTGCCGAAGGTGTTCGACTCGTCGACGGTGATCACACCGTCCTTGCCAACCTTGTCGAAGGCATCGGCGATCAGGGCGCCGATCTGCTCGTCACGAGCGGAGATGGTCGCGACGTTGGCCATGTCGGCCGTGGTCTCGACATCGCGGGCGATCCGCTTCAGCTCGGTGGCGATGGCCTCGGTGGCCTTCTCGATACCGCGCTTGAGGGCGATCGGGTTGGCGCCGGAGGCGACTGCACGCAGACCTTCGTGGACCAGAGCCTGAGCCAGCACCGTGGCCGTGGTGGTGCCGTCGCCGGCCACATCATTGGTCTTGGTGGCGACTTCCTTGGCCAGCTGTGCGCCCAGGTTCTCGAATGGATCGGAGAGCTCGACCTCCTTGGCGACGGTGACACCGTCGTTGGTGATGGTCGGGGCGCCCCACTTCTTGTCCAGGACGACGTAGCGACCCTTGGGGCCGAGCGTCACCTTGACGGTGTTGGCGAGGATGTCGACGCCACGCTCGAGTGAGCGGCGCGCCTCCTCGTCAAACTGAAGAATCTTCGACATCTGGGGTCCTTACTTGGTAACGACGGCGAGGATGTCGCGGGCGTTCAGGAGCAGGTACTCCTGGCCGTTGTACTTGACCTCAGTGCCGCCGTACTTGCTGAAGATGACGACGTCACCCTCGGCAACATCGAGCGGAACCCGGTTGCCGTTGTCGTCGATGCGCCCGGGGCCGGTGGCCAGCACCTTGCCCTCCTGGGGCTTCTCCTTGGCGGTATCGGGGATGACCAGCCCAGAAGCGGTGGTCTGCTCGGCTTCCAGCGGCTGAACGAGGATCCGGTCCTCCAGCGGCTTGATCGTGACTGCCACGTCAAAAACCTTTCGTTGCGCGGGCCTTTCGGCCCATCAGGGTCAGGTGTTCCGAGCCCCCGGCGTCGTCGCGGTGCCGCCGTAGGCTGATTGGCACCCTCACACCGAGAGTGCTAACAGCGAATCTATACCGCGCTTAGCACTCGATCAAGCCGAGTGCCAATGCGTCGACACTGGTTCGCGTTGCCTGAGACTGCCAATGGCTCACTTCACGCTCGGGGAGATGCTGGAGGACCTTTGGCGTAAGCAGGGATCCTCCGGTCGGGCCGATCGGAATCTCGGCGCCGAGCTCCTGCAGGCGCAACAGTCGTCGCAGCCAGAACAGCCAAGGGATCTCGCTCACCCGGCCTAGACGACAGCCTTGGCGCGCAGGCTGCGCGGGCTGCCGTTGTCTAGCAGCAACAAGGTGGCCTCCCCCGCACCCATGTCCGATACGCACGCCGTGCCCCCGGCTCGAGCACCACCGTCCTGGACGACCGATCTCACGTCTACAGCGAACACCCAGAGCGAGGCGAGGATGCTCGAACCCGACTTTGGTCCCGATCTGAGCTGGTCAGCGGACCGCTTCCCACTCAGACCCGGTTTTGGTACCCAATCGGGATCGCGCAAACCCCCGGATCGGGTACCGAAATCGGGTTTCGCCCCCAAAGCCCGGATCGACCCCGGGATATGGGGACCAAACTCGGGTTTGAGCACCGCACCGGCGGCCAGAAGCAGGACAGCCCCGTCAAACGCATCGGCGCGGATTCGCTACCGGGTGCAGCGGTCAGGCCGGGAACGGCGATTGCGGGCTATGCCCCCGACGCGCCGCGCCCGACTCCGTCGGAGTCTGCGTGGCGGTCGCTTGTGGGAAACTGAACCGTGCCTCGGTTTCTGTCTTCACGCCCCGACTCACGGCTGATTCCGCTGCCGTGGGAGGTGCCACTGACCGAGTGGCCGCCGGAATACCTGGTCGCGCTGCCCCGCGGCATCTCCCGCCACGTCGTCCGCTTCATCAAAGTGGGCAACTCTGTGTATGCAGCCAAGGAGGTGCTCGAGGCGCTGGCGATCCACGAGTACCGGATGCTCACCGACCTGCATCGGACGAACACCCCAGCTGTCGAACCGCTGGCGGTGGTCACCGGACGGGTCAGTCCCGACGGCGAGCCGCTGGATCCGGTGCTGATCACCCGACACCTGGAGTTCTCGCTGCCGTATCGCTCGCTGTTCGCCCAAGGCGTCCGCCCCGAGACTGTCGGACGGCTACTGGACGCCATGGTGCTGCTGCTGGCCCGCCTGCACCTGGTCGGCTTCCTCTGGGGCGATGTCTCGCTGTCCAACGTGCTGTTTAGGCGCGACGCCGGCGAGTTCGCCGCCTACCTGGTCGACGCCGAGACTGCTGAGATGCACGACGCCCTGACTAAGGGCCAACGCGAGCACGACCTGATGATCGCCACCACCAACCTGTACGGCGAGTTCTGCGACCTGGAGGCGGGCGGGCTGCTCGACGAGTCGCTGAACCCGCAGCGCCTGGTCGACTCGATCCTGGCCCGCTATCGCGAGTTGTGGGCTGAGCTGACCGGCGCAGAGGAGTTCTCCGACCAGGAAGTGTTCCGGATCGAGAAGCGGGTCCGCCGACTGAACGCGCTCGGCTTCGACGTCGCCGAGTTGGCCATCGACACCATCGAGGACGGCTCCCGGATTCGGATCCAGCCCAAGGTGGTCGACGCCGGGCACCACACTCGCCGGTTGCTGCGGCTGACCGGCCTGGATGTCGAGGAGAACCAGGCCCGCCGCCTGCTCAACGACCTGGACACATTCCGAGCCCGGACAAATCAAGGCTCCACTGACGAGGCGGTCGTCGCCCACGAGTGGCTGACCCAATGCTTCCAGCCGGTGACCGAAGCCGTGCCATCCGACCTGCGCGGCAAGCGCGATGCGGCGCAGATCTACCACGAAGTGCTCGACTACCGCTGGTACGCCTCCCAGCGCGCTCAGCGCGAGGTGCCACTTCTGGAGGCCACCCACGGCTACATCAACGATGTGCTCCGCGCACTGCCGGACGAGGCGATGTCGGACACCCGTCCGGTCGACGGACGCCAGCTGGCCAACCCCTACGACCCGTCCCAGGGTTATGTGGACGACGAAGGCCCGATGCCGGTCGACCCCTGGGAGGAGGCCGCGTCCGCTGACGATCCGGTGACCCCACATGGCTTCCTCGACATCGACGCATTGCGAGCCCGCAAGCGCTGATATGTAGCAACATTTGCATTGCTACATATGCGTCCACGTTGTAGCATTTCCACATGCCCCTCACGGATGCGCTGTACAACCCGGTCACGCTGGTTGCGCTCATTGCGCTGGCCGGAACGGTCTTCCTGGCCTGGCCACGATCGGAGGAACGTCGCCGGCAGCGAGTGGAGAAGTGGGCGACCACGAAGCTCGTCCCCCTAACCCCGGAGGTCGCGACAGCGCTGCAGAAGGCCCTGGCCGGCCGTGACCGCTTCGGTGCCGCCACCCTCACCCTGCTTGCCGCCGGATCAATACCGGTGATGCTGGGTCACCCCGACCGATCGACCTCGATCTCCGCGGTATGGACGCTCGCAACCACCTGCGCGGTGGTATCGATGCTCACCACGGCGTGGCGGCTGGCTCGTCCATGGTTCGCCGTGGACGCGGTGCGTTCGGCGCGGGTCCGTTCGGTCTCCCTGCACGACTACGTCTTTCCTCCGGTGCGCTGGCTCGCCTGGTGCGCAGCGCTGGTCTGCCTGGCAGCGTCGGTGCTCGTCCTGCTGCCCGCGCCGTCCCTGGCCGCCGCAACCGTACGGGCGGCGCCACTGATCGGCGTGGTCGTCACCACAGCCGCCGCAGAGTGGGTCGGCCGGCGCACAGTGCAGCTACCTCAGCCGGCCCAGGACGCGGCCGAACTGTACGCGCTGGACGCTTGGCGCTGCGAGCTGGCCAGCGACAGCTTCCAGGCCCTGCCCCTGTTAGCGGTCCCAGCCTTGGTTGTCAGCGGCCTGTCCTGGCCGGCCGACGACGGAACCATGGTGGCGTTTCAGCTGATGGGCTGGGCGCTGTTGGGGCTGGTGTTGCTCTTCCAGCGCTTCCCCGAGTACAGCATGACCTGGACCCGGCACCGGCTCTGGCCAGAGCTACCAGACGAAACAATCATCGAGACGAAGGCGGCCGCCCTGTGATCACCATCGACACCACGCTCGCCGACCCCCCTTACGACCAGGTGAAGCGTCAGATCTCCCAGCTGGTCGCCGCTGGTGACCTGCGTCCTGGCGACAAGATGCCGACCGTCCGCCGGCTCGCCGCCGACCTCGACCTCGCACCGAACACGGTGGCCCGGGCCTACCGAGAGCTGGAGGCGGCCGGCGTTTTGGACACCCGCGGACGCGCCGGCACCTTCGTCACCGGCGACCAGCGCAGCCGGGCTGCGCGGCAAGCAGCAGTCGAGTACGCGCAGCGCGCTCGCGAACTCGGACTCAGCCCGCAGGAAGCACTCGGCCTGGTCGAACGGTCCCTCCACCAGGCCTGAAGCCGCCCGGGAAGCCGGCCTCGCGGCGCGGACGGAGGCGGCGCCGGTGATCGGTAGACTGCTGCGGTGAGTCTGCGCCTGTATGACACCGCCCGACGCGAGGTGGTCGAGTTCGTCCCGCTGGTTCCCGGCGAGGTCTCGATCTACTGCTGCGGCGCCACGGTGCAGTCGGCTCCCCACTTGGGCCATGTGCGCAAGGAGGTCAACTTCGACGTCCTGCGCCGCTGGCTGGAGGTCAGCGGGTACCGGGTCACCATGCTCACCAATGTCACCGACATCGACGACAAGATCCTGGCCAAGGCCGAGGCTGCCGGACGTCCGTGGTGGGCACACGCCTTCCTCTTCGAAGCCGCCTTCCACGAGGCTTTCCGGGCGCTCGGCGTCCGTCCGCCGACCTACGAACCGCGGGCCACCGGCCACGTCCCGGAGATGATCGAACTGATGGCCACCCTGATCGAGCGGGGCCACGCCTACGCCGCCGAGGACGGCTCGGGCGACGTCTACTTCGACGTGCGCTCCTGGCCGAGCTACGGCGAGCTGTCCGGGATGAAGATCGACGACATGTCACCGGCCGAGGACGCCGATCCGCGCGGCAAGCACGATCCCCGCGACTTCGCGCTGTGGAAGGGCGTCAAGCCCGGCGAGCCCGCTTCAGCATCGTGGGACACCCCGTGGGGGCGCGGCCGTCCCGGCTGGCACCTGGAGTGCTCGGCGATGGCCGGCAAGTACCTCGGCGACGCCTTCGACATTCACGGCGGCGGCATCGACCTGCGCTTCCCTCACCACGAGAACGAGATTGCCCAGTCCAAGGCGGCCGGACGTCGGTTCGCCAGCTACTGGATGCACAACGCCTGGGTGACCATGGCCGGGGAGAAGATGAGCAAGTCGCTGGGCAACACCGCCGACGTGCTCGCCGCGGTCGCCGCCCATGGCGGACGCGCCGTCCGGCTCTACCTGGCCGGCCCGCACTACCGCTCGGCCATCGAGCTGTCGGACGCCTCGCTGGCCGAGGCCGCCGCGCAGCTGGCCCGGATCGACGGCTTCCTGGATCGGGTGAAGGCGCTGAAGCTCACTGCCGAGGACGCCGACCTGCCTACCGAGTTCGTGACCGCGATGAACGACGACCTGGGCACCTCGACCGCACTGGCCACCGTCTTCAACACCGTCAAGCAGGGCAATATCGCCCTGGACGCCGGCGACAACCACACCGCCGTCATCGCGTCCGCGCAGGTGCTGGCCATGTTGGACGTCTTCGGGCTGAACCCGGACGCTCCCGAATGGGCGCATGAGACCGGAGCCTCCAGTGATTTGACCCCGGTGGTCGACGGCCTGGTTCAGGCCCTGCTCGACCAGCGCGCCCAGGCCCGAGCCCGCAAGGACTGGGCCGCCGCCGATGCCATCCGTGATCAACTGGCCGATCTCGGCCTGTTGGTCACTGACACCCCCGATGGGCCGCGATGGTCCATCCAGAAGTGAGGACCTGATGCCAGGAAACAGCCAGCGCAAGGGCGCCGTCCGCAAGAAGGGCAAGACCACGCCGGCCGGCTCGGGCGGACGCGTCCGCCGCGGCCTCGAAGGCAAGGGCCCGACCCCCAAGGCTGAGGATCGCCCGTACCACAAGGCCTATCGCAGCCGTCGGCCGGACGAGCCGGGCAAGACCACCGGCAACTCGCGGACCCGTCCGGGGGCTCGGCCGGCCAACTCGGTGGCCGCCGGTTCGGACTGGGTGATCGGCCGAAATCCGGTGTTCGAAGCCCTGCAGGCCGGGCTGCCGGTCCGCCGCGCCTACGTGGCTGACGGCGTCGAACGGGACGACCGACTGCGCGACATCTTGAAGTTCGCCGCGGAGAACGGCATCCCGCTGCTGCAGGCAACCCGCACCGAGCTCGATCGGCTCACCGGCGGGGCCGTCCATCAGGGCGTCGCCCTGCAACTGCCGCCGTTCGAGTACGCCGATGCAGAAGACGTGCTGGACGACGCGTTGGATTCGGAGACCGCACCGATCGTGGTGGCCTGCGACTCGATCACCGACCCCCGCAATCTGGGCGCGATCATCCGCAGCGCAGCAGCCTTCGGCGCGTCCGGGGTGATCATCCCCGAGCGCCGTTCCGCTCAGCTCACCGCGGCCGCGTGGAAGACGTCGGCCGGCGCGGCCGCACGGATCCCGGTGGCCCAGGTGACCAACCTGAACCGGACGCTGAAGCGCTACGCCAATGCCGGGTTCACCGTTGTCGGGCTGGCCGGCGAAGCCGAGACCGATGTGGCCGGATTCCCGGGCATCGACGGCCCGGTGCTGGTGGTGATCGGCTCCGAGGGTGAGGGCCTGGCTCGACTCGTCCGCGAGAACTGCGATGTGCTGGTGTCGATCCCGATCGGCTCGTCGGTGGAGTCGCTGAACGCGTCCGTGGCCGCGTCCATCGCGCTGTACGAGATCAGCCGCAGCCGCGGCTGATCTCCGTCCGGGCCAGGCCCGGAGGCCTAGAGTCGAGCCGTGACCAGCGGACCGCGGCCGGACACGGGTTCGCCATCTCGTCCCGATGCCATGCAACCTTCGACGAGGCACGGGCGTCTGTGGGGTATGAGCGTCCCATCCCCCACGGTTGAGCTGGTTGCCGACCTCAGCTTCGAGGCCTTCGTCGACAGCCAGCAGGTGGCGCTGCGACGCTATGCGCTGGCGCTGACTCGTAGCGAGGCGGACGCGGACGACCTGCTGCAGACCACGCTGGTCAAGGTCTATCTGGCCTGGGATCGCGTGGAGGATCGGACCCGCCTGGCCGGATTCGCCCGCACCACCATGTCGCGCAGCTATGTGTCCGCCTGGCGCCGTTGGGGACGCCACGAGTCCCCCACCGCCGAACCGCCCGAGCGGTCCGCGACCGAGACCAACCCTGTCGATGAGCGGGATCTCATCTGGCGCGGCCTCGACCGGCTCGGACGCCGCCAGCGCGCTGTGGTCGTCCTGCGCTATCTCGAAGACCTCGACCTCGCCACGATCGCCGACATCCTCGGCATCTCAACCGGCACGGTGAAGAGCCAGCTCTCCCGTGCCCTGGACAACCTTCGCGACTACCTGGGAAGCGACGAATCATGAACGACATCGACGAGCTGCTCCGCGAATCGCTGCAAGAGCACACCCCGGTCACCGCCCCCGACGACACCTTGGCCGACCGAGTGGCCGGTGCCGGGCGCCGGGTTCAGCGAAACCGTCGGATCGGCGTGGCAGGCCTGGGCGTGGCGCTGGTTGCCGGGCTCGCAGTGAGTCTGCCCCCGCTGACTCGCACCAACGCACCGATTGCGGCGACTCCCAGCCCATCGCCGACCGCCAGCGTGACCATGAGCCCGACCGAGTCGAGCTCACCCGACCCCACTCCGAGCACGACGCTCGTCCGGCCGAACTGGGATTCGACGTCGACCACTCGAGATGTCTCGACCGTGGGTGAGCAGATCGAGTACGCGGCTGCTGACGTCAAGCCGCGAGAGGCTCGAGCGAACTTCTTCTCCTCGCCGAGCGGCAAGTTCTGGTGCACCATCAGCACCGAGTTCGCCAACTGCAACAACATCGTTGAGATGCCCGGGATCGCACCCACTCGCGAGCACATCGGGTGTGACGACGGGGTGGTTGCGGGCGTCGAGGTGAACAGCAAGGGCCGCGGAGCCTGGTACTGCAGCGGCGACCAGAACCAATATCCCCAGTTGAACGACGTCGACGGGTTCGGCAGGAGCATCGACGGAACCCTGTGGTGGGACGCGGCGTTCGGCCAGACCCGAGCCGAGATGGACAACCCGGCCTCCATCCTGGCGGTGCTGCCCTACGGAAAGACCTTGATTGCCGGCGACTTCCGCTGCACCACGGCGACGACCGGAGTCACCTGCACCAACACCCGCACCACCCACGGCTTCCGGATCAGTCAGTCCGCCGTAAAGCTCTCCTGAGTCGCACTCGGAGCCGACGTGCTCCGAGGAAGCAGCTCGCATCATTGCCCTGGCGAGCCCGGGTGGACCCACGACACCCCGGAGGACCACCCCGGGCCAGTGCAATCTGGTTCTCGCCGCGTCCGCCCGCGTCGCGCCGAGCCCCGCGTGGGCCGACTCGCGCTCGGTCTGGGCGACTCGCCGGGGATTTGAGCCGCTGCAGGTCTCGCCGGTGCAGATCGGCGCATCGTCGCCTTGACCCGGACTTGAGGCTGGCTTGAGGAAGGCCTGATCCGGCCCGAAATAGCGTCGGCTACGGAGCCGTCCGGCCCCGCAGACCCGAACGAAAGGCCGTGTATGTCTTCCCTCAAGACGACGCTCGCCAAAGCCATCCTGATCCCACTCGCCGCCGCGCTGTCACTGGTTGCCTGGGGTCCCGCGGTGGTACCGGCTCAGGCTGTTGCCCCGACCGCCATCACCGCAACCTCTACTCAGGTGCACGTGACCGCGGTCAAGAAGTACAAGATGTCGACGGTGAAGAAGCACAAGACCAAAAGGTCCTGCTGGACCGTGGTCGGCACCGGTGTCTACGACGTGACCAAGTGGGTCAAGAAGCACCCCGGCGGCCAGAGCCGGATTCTGGCAATGTGCGGCAAGAACGCCACCAAAGCCTTCCGCGCTCAGCACGGCAGCACCGGTGCGGCGGTCCGGATGCTCGCCAAGTACAAGATCGGCAAGCTGGCCTGATCCGAACATCACTCAGGGCGAGCGGACGGACTGGCTCCGCCCACTCGCCCTGAGCGACATCTCCGGTCAAACGGCGGCTCGACTCAGTTGCCGGCGACTGCCTCGACAAGAGCGGCGTTGAAGGCCGGCAGGTCCCGTGGGCTGCGGCTGGTCACCAGGTTGCCGTCGACAACGACCTCGGCATCCACCCAGTCGGCACCGGCATTCTTCAAGTCGGTGGAGATCCGAGTGGTGGAGGTGACCTTACGACCGGGCACCACACCGGCTTCGATCAGGATCCACGGCCCGTGGCAGATCGATGCCACCGGCTTGTCGGCATCGAAGAAGGCCTTCACGAAGGCGATCGCCTTCGGATTGGTGCGGATCTTGTCGGCGTTCAGAGTGCCGCCGGGCAGGACCAGTGCGTCATAGTCGGCCGGGTCGGCGTCGTCCAGGGTGATGTCGACGGCGAAGTCGTCGCCGCGTTCCCAGTCGTGGATCAGCGCAGTGATCGTCCCTGGCTCTTCGCTGACCAGCACCGGCTGGGCGCCCGCACTCTCCAGCACGGCCCAGGGCTCGGTCAGCTCGGGCTGCTCGACGCCGCGCTTCAGCAGGAAAGCCACCTTCTTGCCGCTCAGATCGGCCATCATTCCTCCTTGATCGATTCGGGATCGACCTTACCCGGGGCAGCGCAATCCAGGCGACCGCTGGCGGCCGACCGACGGCCCCGGGCGGGGCGGACACGGACGGGTCCCGAGCACAGCGCCTTCAGCCGCGCAGCACCTCGGCGATCGCCGTCGAGACCGGATCCAGATTGCGTGCGTTCAGTGCTGCCACACAGATTCGTCCCTTGTCAGTGCCGTAGATGCCGAACTCCGAGCGCAGCCGCAGCATCTGCTCCTTGGTCAGTCCGGAGTAGCTGAACATGCCGACCTGGCGGGCGATGAACTCCATGTCCTGCTCGACGCCGGCGGCAGCCAGACCGTCCACCAGCGCCCGGCGCATCGCCTTGATCCGGTCCCGCATTCCGCCGAGCTCGGTCTCCCACAGAGCGCGTAGTTCCGGGTCGCCGAGCACGGTGGCGACCACCTTCGCGCCGAAGGTGGGCGGGCTGGAGTAGTTGGTGCGCACCACGATCTTGAGCTGGCTGAGCACGCGTGCGGTCTCGTCCGCGTCGGTGCAGACCACCGCCAACGCGCCGATCCGCTCGCCGTAGAGGGAGAAAGTCTTGGA
>Ga0268263_1002631_pt1 | contig 11328 bp, 10 predicted proteins | sample Biomet5_FD_190358 | JGI IMG/M metagenome (GOLD analysis project Ga0268263, IMG submission 190358) | Microbial communities from bioreactor (seeded with sewage sludge) at LBNL, California, USA - Biofuel metagenome 5 (SPAdes) (version 4) | ecosystem: Engineered > Bioreactor > Anaerobic >... | reverse complement strand
AAGAGCCGCCAATCGCCTGGTCAGTAGCGTTCGCTCAAAGGTGGAGCGCGCCTTCGGCACGCTCAAGCGTGGCTACGGCTTCTTTCGAGCCCGATACCTCGGGCTGGCCAAGGTCGAACTGGAGTTCCTGCTCAATGCCATGGCCTTCAATCTGAAAAAAGCCGTCCTCAAAGTCGGTTGCTGAGGAGACGTGTCCCCTTTAGCTGGCAAGTGCCGCCAACGGGCGAAAATATCCTGGACCTGGAGAAAAATCAGCCACGACTGCTGCCTCACGACCATGAAAACAGGGCAAGCCGCGACTGGCGAGTATTACGCAGCGGTCTCACATTAGTATTGATCCACTTGGCGGTGGCAATCATTGCATTACGGAAGATAACCCCCCAAATTATTCATGGATAAGTCCTATATGAATCATAACACCTATCCTCACAGAATCCATATTCTTGTCAGTGATTTATTCCTAGGTGATGCCATAGGAAATTTTGTACTTGCTGTCCGCGATATGCTATTGCGCCGTGGCTTCCTTACGTATATATATGCAACAAGGCATGACGCAGCTATCACGAATGTCTTCCCCTATAAAACATTTTTTGATGATGTGCGTCCCAATGATATCCTTTTTTACCAGTTATCCAACTATGATCCATCGCTTTCCACTATTATGGGTGCTCCGTGCCGCAAGGTTGTATATTACCACAACATAACGCCCGGTCATTTCTTTGCTCCTTATTCACCGGAAACGGCCAAATTCTTAGATGCCGGCCGTGCGGCGCTCTCTCTTGTGGGAAAGGCCGATGCCCTCTTGGCTAACTCCAGCTATTCACTGGCAGAAGTATCACCCTATATCACCTCTACAGTGCCGTGCGCATTTTTCCCACCTTTTCTCACACCACAGCTTGCGGATATCATCACCTTGTCCTCTCCTCAAAAAAAAATATCGCCTTTCCCTTTTCCTTATTTACTGACCCTAGGCAGAGTGGTCCCACATAAACGAGTTGAGGATGCCATACGCATCATTGCCTTATTGCGTGAAAAAAAACCACATTTACGCCTCGTTATCGTCGGATCACACTATGTACCGTATATTTCTGAGCTTAAGCAGTTGATAGCAAGATATCCTGGTCTCTCAGACAATGTGATTATTGCTGGAAAACTTTCTCATGCAGACATGATATGCTTCCTTCACAACGCCTTAGCATTGCTACACACAAGTGCACATGAAGGTTTCTGCATGCCAGTTTTTGAGGCTATGTTGGCAAACGTTCTCGTCTTCGCCAATAATCAGAAGGCTGTGGCTGAAACGCTTGGCGGAGCCGGAATTCTTTTTGACGCGCAAACCCCCCCTGCGGCCGTGAAACACATCTTGTGCGGTCTTGACTTTCGTAAGCAAAAGGGGATGCTTGCTGCACAACGCTTACGGGCAAAAGAGCTGTGTGCCCTTGCAAATGAAGACGCCTTGCTCCATCTTTTAGTCGCTCCGAACACCTGAGCGTAAGGTATTGTTAAAATGGCCATTAAAAATTCAACTTAGGGTTTCGTTCCTGGAGAGGTTATCGTGGGTTGTTAAAAAGAATTAAGGGCTCGACTTTCGGACATGCCGTTACATTGTGGGCATGTCGTAATATATTGGTATCGCTCTAGATTTTACTTGATGGGCACTCCCTGCCCTTGTAAACTGTTGTTACCACGCAGCAGTAAACAAAAGAGGAAGTGTCCAAATGCAACGTACAGGAATTTTCCAGAAATTTCAAGCAACCAATACAATCATTGCGAACCGCGTCGACATGTTTTCCGATAAATTCAACCTTTGGCGGCTTACTGCAAGGTGCGGCATCACAAAAAGCAAAGGCATCTCTCCAAGAATGTTGCTTATAACGCTTTTTACCTTGCCATTTCTCGGCCAAAACATCTTCCGGGGTGTCGTCCGCAACAACTCCTGCGAATTCGGCAAGGATGCGGTCTATGATTTCCTTGGATCATCTCGCTTCAGTTGGAGACGGTTGCTCCTCATGGTGTCCCTCAAGGCCACGGCCGTGCTCAACGCGCTCACCGGCAAAGACCATGAAACCGTGCTCATCCTGGACGATACTTCCATCCATCGCCCCAGGCCAAGAAGGTCGAACTCCTCGCCTGGCTCTATGACCACTGCGAGAAGCGCTACCTCAAGGGCTTTCGGATGCTGACTCTTGCGTGGTCGGACGGCGTCAGCTTGGTACCTCTGGATTTCGCATCTCTTTCTTCCGCCAATCCTTGCAACCGTTATCAAGATGTCACCAAAAATTTGGACAGGCGCTCTTGCGGAGCCAAACGCCGCCGGGAAGCCGTGACCAAATCCACGGAACTCCTTGCGCCCATGGTGCGCCGCGCTCTTGAGGCAGGGGTTAAGGCACGCTACCTGCTCATGGACAGTTGGTTCGGCATGCCCGCCATCATTTCGGCCTTGCGCCCCCTGATCCCGGTCATCTGCATGATCAAAAAAACACCAAAAATTCTCTATGGATACAAGGGAAGGCGTCTCGCTCTAGACGGCATCTACCGTGAACTCAAAAAGCGCAGGGGACGAGCTCAAATTTTGTCCAGCACCGTGGTCACCATGAATGATGGCCAAGAAGCTCGGATTGTCTTCGTCCGGGATCGTCGAAAAAAAGACTGGTTGGCTCTGCTTACCACCAACATCAACCTTCCCGACGAAGAAGTAGTTCGCATCTACGGAAAGCGGTGGGACATCGAAGTCTTTTTCCGAACCGCCAAGCAATTCCTACAACGGGAAAATGGGAGCCAGGCCAGGAACTTTGACACGCACATCGCCCATTCTACCATCGTGTTGTTGCACTACATTTTTCTCGCCCTTGAGCAACGGCGACTTGACGATCCTCGCTCCTTGGGCCTGCTGTTTCATGCCTGTTGCGAAGAAATAAAAGACGTGACCTATCTCGAATCCCTCAAGCGCATTCTCGAACTGGCCATGGCTCAGATGTCGCCGCAAGACGCCACTATCACAGACGTTTATGCTGCCATGGCAGAAGCGATCCTTGGACAGACAATCCTATATCTCGGATTCCAAGGATCAATTTGTCAAAAATTACAACCTATTGCAGCTTGAGGTAACTCCGAAAGTCGAGTTAAGGAATTATCCATAAATAAACTTGCACTTACGCTCATTTTTTAGTATGCTTTTCTCCAATCGAGACAAGCAGATGAGCATAAAATCAGGGAAGTGTCGGACCCGTTCTGGGAGACATTTGGGCCTTTGATTCCTAGGCCAAAGAGAGTTCTGGAAGGAATCCTACGGATCGAGGGGAAAAAAGGGAACAAAGCGCCATATCCTTGTGGATGAGCGTGGCGTCCCGTTATTGGTTGTCGTCACCGGAGCCAACCGGCATAATGTCAGTCAGTTGAAAGCAACTTTTGCCAACATGATTGCAGAGCCGATTATGGAGTCCAAGCCAGAGAATCTATGTGCTGATGCTGAATATACGGGATAAGCTCCACGTAAGGCAATGATTGAGGATGGATACAAGCCACGTGTGGTCATCGCGGCGAAGAACAGCGGGAGAAGGTGGAAAACCCTTCTTTCAAAGCACGATGATGAGTCGTTGAGGTTTGCCATCCTTGGTTCAACCGGTTCAGCAGTTAACGATTTGCTATGAAAATCTTGCGGCAAACCCATTTAGGGTTGATCCACTTGGCGGAGGCTATCATTGCGTTGCGAATAATAAAAACAAAAATTATTATGGATAAGCTCTTAATTTACTACTATTGGATCGCGATAGGGTTTCCTTGGACACCAAATTGGAACGGCTATTAAGGTCGTCAAAGGGGTGTTTGATGGATATCGATGGAGGAGCGTCCAAGCGTTATAGGGCGAAGCACAAGGGCCAAGCGGTTCTGCGGCTTCTTCATGGAGAGGATATTGCGTTAGTGAGCCGGGATATCGGGTTGATGGCGACGACGCTAGCCAGTGAGCGACGTCTTTTTCGAGGCAGGAGAAGCCAGTCTGAAGCCACATCCGGTCAAAAAATCCGTCAAGATTGGGCGGCTAATGGAAAACGAGCGGCTCCGGGAGAAGATCGCCCGGATGCAGCCCCCCCCTTTGGCACTCCGAAGCTCGAGGAAGTGAGCCAAGCCACCTTGAGTTCCGCTGGAAAAGCCTACGGCTTGGCGCGCGTCTGTCGCATCTGGGGCCGGCCGCGCTCCACTGTATATTGGCAACGACAGCAGCCGAAGGGTCAAGGTCAACGCCGTGGATCTCAAGGATTTCAGAGTAATGCCGCACTGGCCGGACAGATCAAGGTCGAGATAGCGTCCCGCCCGTTTCCCGGTGAAAGCTACCGGAAAATCGAGGCGGGTCTACAGGCCAGGGGGATCAGAACCTCTCCGACGCGGACATTCCGTCTGATGCGTGAGAACGCCTTATTGGCTCCCGCTCGTACCGGCCATCCCCACGGACCCACGGCGCATGACGGGATGCTCAAAATGCATCGCGTGGACAGGAGTGGGGCACGGACATGACCACGACGCTGACGACCAAGGAAGGCAATACAGCGATATCCTTCTCTGTCGATCACTGCTCGCTGGAAGTAGTCGGTATCCACGCCGCCAAGCGAGGCACACGTTTCGAGGCTTTGGAACCAATCCACCAGGACGTCCGCCACAGCTTCGGCGTGGCACAGGGACGGACCTTGCGGCATGATCACGGCAGTCAGTTCGTTGCGGATGATTTTCAAAATGGAATCAAGTTGCTGGGCATCAAGATTCCGCGTCATACGTTCTGGAGCCGCAGTGAAACGGGATCGCCGAACACTTTGGCCGTCTTCTCAAGGAAAATCTTCTCTGGGTTCGCAGCTTCGCTACAGTCGAGGAACTCCGGTTGGCGCTCCTGGCCTTCAGGAAACCTACAACCGGCATGGCTATCGCCGTCGGCTCAGGTCAGGGAAAGGCAGGAACTGGAGGTCACCAAGGCAGCCTAACTTTTGTGAGTAAACTGTCCAAGAAACCCTAGACTGCTACGCTATTAGAAAACGGTATCAAGTTTTTGATTTATAACTCTCTCAAACAGGTTCCAGAAATAGAGAGTGTACCCTAATGAAGTCGAATACGATAAAAATCGCCGCGCTTAGCGCTAAAGCGGACGCAGGGGAAAACTCCTTTGCTTTTGCAATTACGGCACGCGCCGCTTCGATTTTAGACGTTCCTGAAATAATGGATATAAATATTGGTCCATCAAACATTTTGATATGCGTCGCCGACGAGCTGGAAGATTTCACCTTTAATTGCCGCAGCAAAACGATCATCCTTGTTTATGATTATACGAAAGAGGCATACGCCTGTCGAAAATTTGCATATGATTATGCAGATGCATGCCTGACACTTTCCAAAGAGGTGGCCTCTCGGCTTCGTCTTTTGCATCCAAACGTATTATATGCTAGTTCTGGAGGGCAGGCTCTTCAGAATATTATGTCCTATGGTGCACGATGGCCATCTTCGGAACTAAGTAAACTTAGAGGGGAAATCGTTCCCCGTTCAATGACTATTCTCTTTGTCACCAATGATTTTCGTGTTGGCGGGCTTGAGCAAGTTGTCATCAACCTAGCGTCGCTGGCGAAAAGTCTGGGGCATAGGCCGATCATAAGCTACGCCGGAATTATTGAAGACATGACGCGGAAGGCTGTAGAAAATGCTGGCATCGAGCATGAACGGTTGCCTGAAGGGTTCGAAGCTCGAAAAGCGTTCTTGCGTGGACGCAACGTTTCCATCGTCAACGCCCATTATGCGACGATTCTGGCCAGAGAAAGCCATGATCTTGGCATTCCATATCTACAGACTATTCATAACATGTACCTCTGGCTTGATGAGGCAGGCCTTGCCGAGTGGCGGGAACTGGACACCCTGACGAGCGGATACATCGCCGTTTCCGCCAACGCCGCCATGGTTGCGGATCTTCGCCTTGGACTGTCGCCAGAAAAAATGGTCATCGTACCCAATGGCATTACCTTGACTAAACGGAAGCTTAATTGTCCCGCTGAATGTGACGTGGCTTTGCGCCAAGAACTCGGAATTCCTCCTGAAGGGATTGTATTCGTGCAAGTGGCATCTCTCAATGGCGTTAAAGCACATACTCTGACAGTGAGAGCTTTTGCTGAGGCGTTGCGATCACGAGATGATATTTATTTAATTTTACTTGGGAAAGAAACGGATCCTGGATACGGGTGCCTAGTGCGTAAGGCTATAGAACTCTATAATATAGGCAGCCATGTCCTCATGCCAGGATACAGAGAGGATGTTCACAGATTTCTTAATCTTGCACGTGCTGTAGTGGCACCTTCGTTCGTTGAAGGTTGGAGCCTCGCCATCAATGAGGCATTACAGTTTGGCGTTCCTGTCATTGCTACTGATGTGGGAGGAGCATGCGAACAGCTTCGCGGTAAAGATAATATTATTCTTCCAGCATTTTTAAAACATAGTGAAAGCATTTCAGCTAAGGATTTTTTTGATTCTCTCACGGATGAATCGTTATGTCGATCTGTTTCTCCTCGTTTGGCGGAAGCTTTTTTAATAAAAGCAAAACAATCTCGGCGAACTTCATCTGAGGCAAATGTTGGGAATATCCCTTTATCGAGAGACGCATATATGGCGCATATTAATATAATGCAGCGGCTTATTCAAAATAAGTCCATCATTCCCCTTCGGAGGGAAACATATATCAAACAAAAGAGTAACGGTTTTGTCCCGGCTGGGGCTAACAAATGGGAAAGCTATTTTTAGCATTTTATGTAATAATTACTAATAGTTAATACAATCTGTTTCATTTTAATAATTAGTTATAATTTTACGCAAAGCAGCTTGGAGAGCCAACCACTATTAGTGATATTTTGTAAATTATTTATGTTATATAACAAAAAAATAACAGTGCCCAAAAAAAATAACCTTGAGCCCCATGTATGCGTTGTGTTGGTTATTAATTTTTAATGCAATGGATAAAGTAGTCGATCCTGAAAAACGTGTTTAAAGCATTATGCAACGGTTTGTGTGGCGAGATCTTTTTTTGTCTCGTCAAACAGCCAAGATAGTATGAAGGCAAAAAGATGCGTCTGCTTGCGCATCCACTTTCTGCAGTTGAAGGCAGCAGCGGGCATAAACAGATTGATGGCGTCTCCGGCTACGCCTTTGAGAAAAGGGTCCTTCCGACTTTTCCGTGGGTAGGTGACCGGATATGGTCCTCCCCGGAGGGTGACCATGAAGGACACGGACCTGTATTCTCGGATTCTGGGGCTGAGCGACCCGTGGTTTGTTGGTGACGTCGAGTTGGACACGGCGGGAGGCCGAGTGGACGTCCATGTTGAGCATACTACCGGCATCCGCTGGCGCTGTCCGACCTGTGGCCGCGAGCTGGCTTGTCGGGATCATGCCGAGCCCCGGGTGTGGCGTCACCTCGACACCTGCCAGTTCAAGACCTTCCTTCATGCTCGGGTTCCGCGCGTCGAGTGCCCGGAGCATGGTGTGCTTCAGGTCAAAGTGCCTTGGGCCGAGGCCAAAGGGCGGAACGCTTGATCATCGACGTGTTGCGCGAGTGCGCCACCGTGTCCGGCACCTGCCGGCTCATGCGGATCAGCTGGGATGAGGCCTGGGACGTCATGGACAGAGCCGTCCGGCGGGGACAAGCCAGGAAGAAGGCCAACCCTGCACGCTATCTTGGCATCGATGAAAAGGCCTTCCGCAAGGGGCACGACTACATGACTGTGGCCTGCGACCTCCTTGGCGGCACGGTGGAGTTTGTGGCCCAGGATCGCAAGACCGAGAGCCTTGAGGACTATTACCGGCAATTCACGGCGCAGCAACTCGAGCGCATCCGGGCCGTGGCCATGGACATGTGGGAACCATACTTCAAGGCTACGATCAAGCACGTGCCCGATGCGGCGCACAAGATCGTCCACGACCGCTTCCACATCATGCAGCACGTGGGCCAGGCCGTGGACAAGGTCCGCCGGCAGGAGCATCGCGAGTTGTTCCGCCAGGAAGATGAGCGCCTCAAGGGGACCAAGTACATCTGGCTTTACCGGGAAGAGAACCTGCCGGACAAGCACCGCCTGACCTTGGAAGCCCTGAAGGCCACGAACCTGAAGGTGGCCAAGGCCTGGGCCATGAAGGAAAGCCTGTCCGGATTGTGGAACTACCTCAGCGTCGGCTGGGCCAAACGGTTCATGAAGCGCTGGCTGACCTGGGTGAAGAAGTCAGATCTGACCCCGATGTGCAAGGTTGGGGAGATGCTCTCCCGCCACCTGGACAACATCCTGACCTTTTGCCGGCATCGGATCACCAACGGCGCGGTCGAAGGCCTCAACAGCAAGATCATGGCATCAAGCGGAGGGCGTGCGGCACCGGAACCGAGAGCACTTCAAGACCGCCATCTATTTCTTCTGCGGCGGCCTGGACCTTTATCCCAAGCATGCATGAGCACCGGTACCCATGCAAAACCCGGAAGGACCGTAATAAAATGCGCTCTATCCAATGAGAGATTGTCCGTTTTTGTCGCGCGAGTTCTTCTCCTCACCCCGACTACAACCCACAAGGCCTGTGAATCACAGGCTTAACATGAGCTCAGCTAATTTGGTAAATCATGAAAAATAATGTTGGCATCATTATCGTATCGTATAATGCGCCCCAAGCCGTGGCAATGACCCTGGAAGCTCTGGCGGACACTCCAGTCGGCACTCCCTTTTCCGTCGCCCTTATAGACAATACTCCATCCTCGGAGCCCCGTGCTGCCATTGCCTCATGCATAGAAATGCATCTTGAAAAAGGCAGTTTCCCTGGCCGTTTTTTCCCACTTAAGGACAATAAAGGTTTTTCAGGTGGAAACAATATAGGGTTAGCCTACTTTCTTGCCCAACCGCAAATAACCCACCTCTGCCTGCTCAACAGTGATGTGGTTGTCAGTGACTATTGGCTGGACTACTTGCTTGAGGGCGGGCATGAGGCCGTGGGGCCCTTGACCAACGCTTCAAACAATGAGCAGGGCATCCCTGTCCCCTATGCTATATCGAAAGAAAACGGAATCTTGCATTTCGATAAAGGTGCCTACCTTGATTTTGCAGCGCGAAGGCGGAAGTTATGGAGGGGCTTTGTCCGCCGTTCGGAATTCATAAGTTTTTTCTGCACGATACTCAGCAGGCGCCTTGTGCAGCAAGTGGGTTACATGGATACGCGTTTTTATCCAGGGGCGTACGAAGACGACGATTACTGTGCCCGCATACTGGAGAGTGGTTTCTCCATGTATGTCCGGCGCGACGTATTTTTGCACCATTGGGGCTCAGCCTCATTCGAAAAACTGGAAATGCCGGATCGGCAAAACCACGGTGCACGCAACCGTAAAAGGTTCGTCGAAAAATATCGGCACTCGTGGAGGGACCGCACCCATCTTTCATGGAGAGCTTGGCTACATGATGCCGAATACGCTCTTTCAAAGGCGTCTCCGGACGTTTTTTTGCCCACTCTGCAATTATACCGGAATAGACTCCTTGAGTTCGCCAAAGCCCTTGATAAAAGATACGCTCACCTTACCTCATCGCTAAAGAGACCTGAAAAATCTGCTCACGCGACGTTAGAATACGCTTTTTTGGCCTTAGGGACGCAGCTCCAAAAATTAGTGTTAAGTGCTCCAGTTAGGGAAAGGGAACTGAAACTCTTTACAGTTGAGGGGAACAAATTAGAACAGTATATATGTGCTCACATGACTGAAGTGGCCGAAATGCTTGAGAAAGTTGAATCATGCCCCGATGCGGATTTATCCATCATGGGGCAGGATGTTCGTAACCCATATCTTAGTGAAGACCTCTGGACGTTTTTGCAATCCCTGGAAAAGGGTATTGTTTTTTTCGCAGGCTATCCTTTCCCAGAGCGGCTTAATGATGGATATTTTCAGCGGGTTAAAGCCATAGACGAGCTTGTTCCCAAAGAGTACTATCGTGTTTACTGCGATGCCTCTCCGGATTTTTCCGGCGAAAAAACCATCCGCCGGCTATCTGAGAACACAATTCTATTACAGGTAAACCCAGAGAACCTAACGCATCAACTCCTTGTCTCAAATTGCGTTCAGCGTTTCAAAAAAATATATTATCACAGTGTGCTAAGAATGCTTTACCCGATTCAAAATATGTGGCTCAATGAACGTGATATATATAAAATTCTTGACGTTCATGGAGTTGTTCCAGAAGAATTTATATACTGTTCTGATGATTATGCTTCATCTGCCTTATATTCAGACATTGAATCCCGTGCTGTCCGACAATGTGATTCAATTATTGTGGTCTCGGACACCATGGGGAAACACCTTAACCAAAAATATGCAAGCGACTTTACAAAAAAAATTATCACTATTCCCATTTTCCCCTCTTTTAAATCAGATTCTGGAACACAACCGTCCACTAAATCATGCGCTCGCCCAAAATTAGTTTACGCTGGGGGAACACATCCCTGGCAGTGCCTTCCCAGAATGATTAAGGCTATTGAGTGCATAATAGAAAAGGCAGAAGTGGATATTTTTACCACGGTGCCACAGGATGTAGAACGGATGGTGCCGAAAGAGCTGCTGATGCATCCAAACTTTTTATTGGGATCTGTCACACATGAAGAATTATGTCACCGATATCCAGCGTATGACTATGGTTTTTTACTGCGAGAGGATGTAACTGTCAATAGGGTCGCCTGCCCCACCAAGTTGGTGGAATATCTCGCCTATGGGATTGTGCCCGTTCTCAATTCAAAATATATTGGCGACTTTAATACGTTGGGTATGAAATACATCAGTGTTGAAGAGATTGAGCAGGGTAAATTTTTGCCATACGACCGGCACGAAGCCTATGCCCGACACAATTTGAATATTTTGAAAAGATTAAAAAAACGTTCCGAGGATAACATGCTCAGACTGAAAGCTATCCTGATGGATGGATCGGCATAGGGTTTTCTTGGACACCAACTTAGGCGACTATGTGTAGCGGTCTAGTGTTGCGTCCTTGAAATAAGTCTATATACTGGTCTCCAGCTAAGGAGGCCACGTTGAGCGCTCGGGTAAAGGTCGAGTTGACGGAGGAACAGGCGGCGACACTGCGCATGTGGGCCGGGTCCGGTAAGACCGAACAGCGTATGGCTCTGCGGGCCAAGGTAGTCCTTTTGGCCGCCGAAGGGCTGGGGCTCAGAGAAATGTAAGCGCTCAATAAGGCGCATCTTGTCAGGGCAATCGGAAGGCGGCAGAAGTTCAGGCAGGGATAATCAGGCTTTTGGGATCGATGTACTGTGGCAGGAGGGCCTTGCGCTGGGGGGCGGTGGTTG
>Ga0268263_1002629_pt1 | contig 11338 bp, 7 predicted proteins | sample Biomet5_FD_190358 | JGI IMG/M metagenome (GOLD analysis project Ga0268263, IMG submission 190358) | Microbial communities from bioreactor (seeded with sewage sludge) at LBNL, California, USA - Biofuel metagenome 5 (SPAdes) (version 4) | ecosystem: Engineered > Bioreactor > Anaerobic >... | reverse complement strand
GAACAACCGGCGAATTCCTGTTGATTTCGACGGGTTGGCGTTGGTTTCGTTTTTGCCTCAAGAGGATGAATTACCCTCAGTATAACAACCTTTGATCATTGACAATTTATAACGAGTTATTTGGTAGCTTTTGGCCTATTGTAAAAGCCTTGTGTTTTCGCCATATTGCTGGACGAGTGTTCCCCGCATGCGCGGGGATGATCCGTATTCGTTGCTTCCGCCTCGCCCGTTGTAATTGTGTTCCCCGCATGCGCGGGGATGATCCGCTATCGGTGACGATTTCATCGTGTCCGGTCTCGTGTTCCCCGCATGCGCGGGGATGATCCGCGCTACATAACGGAAAATATGGACTGGCTTCTGTGTTCCCCGCATGCGCGGGGATGATCCGATGAAGAAACCGACGACGACTAATACCGAACAGTGTTCCCCGCATGCGCGGGGATGATCCGCGGCACGGGAACGCGGGGAACAAGAGGGAAAGGTGTTCCCCGCATGCGCGGGGATGATCCGGCCACCCAGAAGGCCCTGCCCCCTCTCCGTCGGTGTTCCCCGCATGCGCGGGGATGATCCGCTAAAAACAGGTGGGATAATTACCTATTTAGGGTGTTCCCCGCATGCGCGGGGATGATCCGCCACTTGGAAATCTGGTTCCGGCTGGGCTGCAGTGTTCCCCGCATGCGCGGGGATGATCCGCGGTCTCGGCGTCGGCATGGCGTCCTTGAGCGGTGTTCCCCGCATGCGCGGGGATGATCCGATCATCCAGCGCCAACAATGGAAGCGTGAAGCGTGTTCCCCGCATGCGCGGGGATGATCCGGGCCGACCGGATGCCTGGTGCTGGCGCCATGCGTGTTCCCCGCATGCGCGGGGATGATCCGCGAGAACGCCAACAGCGTCATACAGTTCCACGGTGTTCCCCGCATGCGCGGGGATGATCCGCCGTAATCAATCAGCCAGCTTTCCAGGGTATCGTGTTCCCCGCATGCGCGGGGATGATCCGCATTCACGAAAACGGCCCGTGTTTTGCGTCGGGTGTTCCCCGCATGCGCGGGGATGATCCGGCCATCGCGGAGCTGGACTTTGTGGAGCGCATGTGTTCCCCGCATGCGCGGGGATGATCCGGAGTCTCCGGGGCAGACGATGACGCGCATCACGTGTTCCCCGCATGCGCGGGGATGATCCGTACGAACGATGAGCCGCGCCAGCACTTTCCGGGTGTTCCCCGCATGCGCGGGGATGATCCGATTCTTGCCGCCATACCGGGCACGGCTGGCGTGTGTTCCCCGCATGCGCGGGGATGATCCGGCATGGGCCGCCGTTCCGGCTTTGATGGGTTCGTGTTCCCCGCATGCGCGGGGATGATCCGGCCATGTACCGGGAGCTTCCCGACTCGCCGCAGTGTTCCCCGCATGCGCGGGGATGATCCGACGGCGCCGCCGGCCAGAATGATGGAGGCGCCGTGTTCCCCGCATGCGCGGGGATGATCCGGCCGCTTTCCCGGATATTTTTCTTCGCCGCCAGTGTTCCCCGCATGCGCGGGGATGATCCGGCCTATGTAGCCGGTTACGGTTGCGTCCGCGAGTGTTCCCCGCATGCGCGGGGATGATCCGAGGCACATCGGGCCGCAGGAGGTCGAGCTTGCGTGTTCCCCGCATGCGCGGGGATGATCCGGGGGCTGCCGCGATAGCTCGGGAGATCGGGGAGTGTTCCCCGCATGCGCGGGGATGATCCGGTAGTCGAAGCGTTTGCGAAAACGCCGGGCATGTGTTCCCCGCATGCGCGGGGATGATCCGCGTCAAAAAGAAAGGGGGATCTTATACTGGTTGTGTTCCCCGCATGCGCGGGGATGATCCCTCCTGTCCGGCGGCGACACGCTGTCCGGTCGAGTGTTCCCCGCATGCGCGGGGATGATCCGGCCACTCTGGACACGTTCACCTTTGCCGATGGGTGTTCCCCGCATGCGCGGGGATGATCCGGTCTCTTGCAATTCCTTGAGCGTACTCGCCAAGTGTTCCCCGCATGCGCGGGGATGATCCGCTACATAATTGCGGCCGACTTTCGGTTTTTTGGTGTTCCCCGCATGCGCGGGGATGATCCGCTCCGGTATCCTGGCTTGGCTGGTCGAGGGCTGTGTTCCCCGCATGCGCGGGGATGATCCGCTGGAGGGATGCACTCCCGGTCCCTGTCCGTCGTGTTCCCCGCATGCGCGGGGATGATCCGATCGGCGACATCGCCTATGCCGTGCTCATTGCGTGTTCCCCGCATGCGCGGGGATGATCCGGACAAAACGTATTTCAACCTCCCTCTCGCTGCGTGTTCCCCGCATGCGCGGGGATGATCCGGCCGAAGGCGCTGGCGAGGCCGTAAAGTTTTTGTGTTCCCCGCATGCGCGGGGATGATCCGGGTGACACCGAAATCCTGCGCGGGATTGGTATGTGTTCCCCGCATGCGCGGGGATGATCCGCCTGTTTGCCCGAGTCGCGTGCCCGTGGTCGAGTGTTCCCCGCATGCGCGGGGATGATCCGTGAACGTGGCGATGCCCACAGCTGCGGGACCGGTGTTCCCCGCATGCGCGGGGATGATCCGGCAGCTACTATTGCCGGGGCTGTGGTCGGGGAGTGTTCCCCGCATGCGCGGGGATGATCCGGCGGTGTGCAGCAGCCGCTCGCCTTTTTCGATGTGTTCCCCGCATGCGCGGGGATGATCCGGGAGGCGGCCTAGATGGAAGCGGATAAACCCAGTGTTCCCCGCATGCGCGGGGATGATCCGTTTACGCGGGGGCCGTGGCGGGTTCGCAAAGAGTGTTCCCCGCATGCGCGGGGATGATCCGGAGCCGGACGACGCCTCGATTGCCCTGGTCGAGTGTTCCCCGCATGCGCGGGGATGATCCGGAAACGGTTCTCGATCTGCTGGCGGATGCCCTGTGTTCCCCGCATGCGCGGGGATGATCCGCAACCGCGTCACGGAAAATCCATGGAGGGTCCGTGTTCCCCGCATGCGCGGGGATGATCCGCTCGAAAATCAGGTTCAGGCCTGGCGGGCGAAGTGTTCCCCGCATGCGCGGGGATGATCCGCCATCCAGTCAGTGCGGCAGGCCTACAATGAAGTGTTCCCCGCATGCGCGGGGATGATCCGCGCCCCGAACGCTTCAATTCCTGAAAGAGACGGTGTTCCCCGCATGCGCGGGGATGATCCGGTCCGTCAAGGTACACTCGTGAGGCGTGTTGTGTGTTCCCCGCATGCGCGGGGATGATCCGCCGTTGAGTACGAGGGCGCCTGATGAGCTCCTGTGTTCCCCGCATGCGCGGGGATGATCCGCAGGCGTGGCAGGTATTATTCGGTTTGGTGCCGTGTTCCCCGCATGCGCGGGGATGATCCGTATACAGTGTCAGCCAAAATGGGGTTCTCGTGGTGTTCCCCGCATGCGCGGGGATGATCCGGTTGGCGGCTTCGTACAGTGTCTTGGCCATGGGTGTTCCCCGCATGCGCGGGGATGATCCGTCTGCCCCCCTGGCATTATATCATAGAATACGTGTTCCCCGCATGCGCGGGGATGATCCGCCAGTAGCTGGGGGCTCATGGAAACCGCTATCGTGTTCCCCGCATGCGCGGGGATGATCCCCCATCTCACGACGGATTTCAGCAAGAGGTGATGTGTTCCCCGCATGCGCGGGGATGATCCGTTCATACCTTTCGTCTCGCGTGTCGACTACGCGTGTTCCCCGCATGCGCGGGGATGATCCGTCAGAGATGCCTGTCAGACGGCTTTAGCCGCTGTGTTCCCCGCATGCGCGGGGATGATCCGCCGGGTCGCCCATCTGCGCTGCCCCCATGTCAGTGTTCCCCGCATGCGCGGGGATGATCCGATGAAAGCGGTGACTACCGGCAATTCACGCGCGTGTTCCCCGCATGCGCGGGGATGATCCGGTCGTGGGCGCGGATAGTAGCCTTGTAACTGGGTGTTCCCCGCATGCGCGGGGATGATCCGCTGGCGGACTTGAGCACCTCAACCGGATGGGGGTGTTCCCCGCATGCGCGGGGATGATCCGCCATCCCGGTAGACGGTCACGCCCTTGCAGCCGTGTTCCCCGCATGCGCGGGGATGATCCGAACAGTCCATACACAACGGCGGCCGTACATGCGTGTTCCCCGCATGCGCGGGGATGATCCGGCGAATCTGATGCCCTCCGTTTTGTTGAATATGTGTTCCCCGCATGCGCGGGGATGATCCGTGGGTCACCGTGTTGGCCGAGGGTATGAACTCGTGTTCCCCGCATGCGCGGGGATGATCCGTTTCCAGCATCACAACAGGTGATACTGGTTTTGTGTTCCCCGCATGCGCGGGGATGATCCGCCAGGCCCGGGGGCGCGCGGTCCCGGCTTGACGTGTTCCCCGCATGCGCGGGGATGATCCGCCATCATTCCAAGAATTTCTTCCAAAGTGTACGTGTTCCCCGCATGCGCGGGGATGATCCGTCGCAATGGAAGAAATGTTGACACACGCAAAAGTGTTCCCCGCATGCGCGGGGATGATCCGAAAGCCCTCCCCGGCCTAGACACCAGAGAGGGGTGTTCCCCGCATGCGCGGGGATGATCCAGGAGGAGCGAGGATATGAACGACTACGAAGATGTGTTCCCCGCATGCGCGGGGATGATCCGTTTATACCCTCCTCCTCGGTCAGGCCCCACGCGTGTTCCCCGCATGCGCGGGGATGATCCGACCGCCCTTGGGCCTGACGGATTCCGGGCCTAGTGTTCCCCGCATGCGCGGGGATGATCCGCTATCGGAGATTTCACAACACCCATAAGCACAGTGTTCCCCGCATGCGCGGGGATGATCCGTACTTCCTCCCGCGCAAGTGCCGCCTGTTGGAGTGTTCCCCGCATGCGCGGGGATGATCCGGTCCTGGACCGTTCAGCCGTGGGGGGCGGCTGGTGTTCCCCGCATGCGCGGGGATGATCCGTTCCTCATTCCAAGCCAGGCCCGGGGGCGCTGGTGTTCCCCGCATGCGCGGGGATGATCCGCGGAGAGTCAGCAGCTTGTTCCGGCTGAAGAGGTGTTCCCCGCATGCGCGGGGATGATCCGGCGCCTTCGGGCAACAGCACCGGCTCGCTGTCGTGTTCCCCGCATGCGCGGGGATGATCCGGCCCAGGATAGTTCCCGGCAGACCCGGGCGGCGTGTTCCCCGCATGCGCGGGGATGATCCGAACAGCATCGGAAACCTACGGCCTGGGGGGAAGTGTTCCCCGCATGCGCGGGGATGATCCGTGTCGGATTGGTCCGGCCTTGGTGCTGGTGGCGTGTTCCCCGCATGCGCGGGGATGATCCGCCTGCCAGCGGATAAGTCTTGCCCAAGTGGCGGTGTTCCCCGCATGCGCGGGGATGATCCGACCTTGCCCTTCTCGTCGGTGACTTCCTTCTTGTGTTCCCCGCATGCGCGGGGATGATCCGACCTGGGCCGCGCTGTGGGAGGACAAATGAGTGTGTTCCCCGCATGCGCGGGGATGATCCGGGCATTCCGAGTGCGGTGGAGGAAATCTTCACGTGTTCCCCGCATGCGCGGGGATGATCCGCCGTATGTCGGCACCACGAGGTCACGCCGCAAGTGTTCCCCGCATGCGCGGGGATGATCCGCCCCTTGCTCAACACAGCAGGTCCAACCCTCAAGTGTTCCCCGCATGCGCGGGGATGATCCGCCTCTCCAGTTCCGACCACGCCTCGACGAATGGTGTTCCCCGCATGCGCGGGGATGATCCGGCTGCGCGACCCTGGGTTTAGACGGGCCTCTTGTGTTCCCCGCATGCGCGGGGATGATCCGGACCCTGACCCGGGACGTCCTGTGTTGCCCATGTGTTCCCCGCATGCGCGGGGATGATCCGCGCCCCATGTGCCTTTTTCCTTACTCCAATTCGTGTTCCCCGCATGCGCGGGGATGATCCGGACTGGTTCGAAAACCAGGCCGAACTGATGCGGTGTTCCCCGCATGCGCGGGGATGATCCGTCTTATCGGAACTGGTAGACCAGTTACAGGACGTGTTCCCCGCATGCGCGGGGATGATCCGCGGCTGGAAAAGCTCGGGTACGTTGTCATTCGGTGTTCCCCGCATGCGCGGGGATGATCCGATCGCCTGCCCGCGTTCCTGGTAAAACTCGGCGTGTTCCCCGCATGCGCGGGGATGATCCGAGCCGGGCAGATTGCCCAGAAAAGGATAATAAGTGTTCCCCGCATGCGCGGGGATGATCCGATTGTAGTGGCTATATCGAGGGCATCAACCCCGTGTTCCCCGCATGCGCGGGGATGATCCGTGCTTATGGCCGTCGGCCATATCGACCACGGCGTGTTCCCCGCATGCGCGGGGATGATCCGTTGTTCGGCTACCCGCCGGCGGTATTGCAGCGGTGTTCCCCGCATGCGCGGGGATGATCCGGGGTCCACGCAGTCCCAACCATAGTCCCGCACGTGTTCCCCGCATGCGCGGGGATGATCCGCCGCGGGGCGGTAGCGGATGGCGTCTCCATAGGTGTTCCCCGCATGCGCGGGGATGATCCGCAGTACCGTATGGTTGTTTTTCCGCAGGATGAGTGTTCCCCGCATGCGCGGGGATGATCCGCCGTTTTCGTGGCTCCGGCCGCCACCGTACCCGTGTTCCCCGCATGCGCGGGGATGATCCGGCAGGGCTCTTCACCGCTGAGCATTGTCGCCCGTGTTCCCCGCATGCGCGGGGATGATCCGAGCGATGGGAACCTCTCCATGCCGGAAACGCTGTGTTCCCCGCATGCGCGGGGATGATCCGCATCAATTCGTTTTCCGGGGCGGTGAACGCTGGTGTTCCCCGCATGCGCGGGGATGATCCGCGGAATGCGCCAGGGCAAACCTGCTGGAGGTTGTGTTCCCCGCATGCGCGGGGATGATCCGTCTCCGATAGCTTGCTGTCCCGGACAATTCGAGTGTTCCCCGCATGCGCGGGGATGATCCGCCAGATGGCGAGGTGCGAGACTTTGATTTGGAGTGTTCCCCGCATGCGCGGGGATGATCCGAGGTCCAACGCACGAAGACAGCAAATATGCGCGTGTTCCCCGCATGCGCGGGGATGATCCGGCGGCCAGCTTCTGGGACGGGCCGTGTTCACCGTGTTCCCCGCATGCGCGGGGATGATCCGAATGCCTAGACGATTTGCCATCGCTAGCCCTTGTGTTCCCCGCATGCGCGGGGATGATCCGGCGAGTGCGAGTGCTGGCCACCTACCCACGGCGTGTTCCCCGCATGCGCGGGGATGATCCGCAGCATTAGATGCCCGCTTGTCTGTTTCACAGGTGTTCCCCGCATGCGCGGGGATGATCCGAGTGGCCTTCAGCTTGGAAATCTGAATTTTAAGTGTTCCCCGCATGCGCGGGGATGATCCGAACAACAGCTACTGCAAGCGGAGGCAATAAAAGTGTTCCCCGCATGCGCGGGGATGATCCGTAAATGAGGAATTTGTTTATCTTCAATATACTGTGTTCCCCGCATGCGCGGGGATGATCCGCAGGGGAGCGAGTTCTTTAAAATCTTCACCGAGTGTTCCCCGCATGCGCGGGGATGATCCGCAAAAAGGCGAGCCGGTGATTACGGAAGGCCAGTGTTCCCCGCATGCGCGGGGATGATCCGCATATCGCCGGTTGTTCGATACTGCTCATCGAGTGTTCCCCGCATGCGCGGGGATGATCCGGCCCGATCGCGCACCATGGGCGGCCGCAACACGTGTTCCCCGCATGCGCGGGGATGATCCGGTCACCAGCTTTTGTCAGATACCTGACACCGCGTGTTCCCCGCATGCGCGGGGATGATCCGGAAGCGACAAAATGAGCAAGCCCAAGGGTGAAGTGTTCCCCGCATGCGCGGGGATGATCCGCTCACCGCGACCGCCACAGCCAGCCAGACGTAGTGTTCCCCGCATGCGCGGGGATGATCCGGCAAAAACAGAAAAAGCGTCAAATGTGTTTGAGTGTTCCCCGCATGCGCGGGGATGATCCGACAGGAAACATAGAGAAAAAGGGAGGTTTGACGTGTTCCCCGCATGCGCGGGGATGATCCGCTATGACTGTCCTAGGGCTATTTGATCGACCAGTGTTCCCCGCATGCGCGGGGATGATCCGCCCGGCCCGCCCGGGCGGGAGGCGGCATGGCCGTGTTCCCCGCATGCGCGGGGATGATCCGGAGCCACCTTTCGCCGTGTGTTGCCATCAGTTGTGTTCCCCGCATGCGCGGGGATGATCCGGGACAATGCCTCTTTTCAAAAAATTGTGAGACGTGTTCCCCGCATGCGCGGGGATGATCCGCTCGTTCGTCCTCCCACCCTGTGGCATTGAGCGTGTTCCCCGCATGCGCGGGGATGATCCGCAACAATAAACACCGGGGCGACCGTCAAACGTGTGTTCCCCGCATGCGCGGGGATGATCCGAACAGGAATAGGTTTTCATGTCAATAATTGAAGTGTTCCCCGCATGCGCGGGGATGATCCGACTGCCTTGTTCATCAAACCATACAAACGGATGTGTTCCCCGCATGCGCGGGGATGATCCGATCGAGGGTCGCGTCATCTGGACCGCCCACGAGTGTTCCCCGCATGCGCGGGGATGATCCGTCATGACGCCACGTCATGCACATGGACAGCAAGTGTTCCCCGCATGCGCGGGGATGATCCGGTGTTGAGATTGTTCTGGATACGTCAGGCCAGGTGTTCCCCGCATGCGCGGGGATGATCCGCGGAAAGGGAAATTTTGTTTTCCGTTATGAAAGTGTTCCCCGCATGCGCGGGGATGATCCGCAATTGCTTGCGATAGTAGGGCTTGAGGTCGAGTGTTCCCCGCATGCGCGGGGATGATCCGGTACTCGTCCACAACCTCAAGCCCCGGCACAAGTGTTCCCCGCATGCGCGGGGATGATCCGCGCCAAGGATGCCAGCCCCCGGGGATTCTCCAGTGTTCCCCGCATGCGCGGGGATGATCCGTGGAGGCCATTCGTCGAGGCGTGGCCGGAACTGTGTTCCCCGCATGCGCGGGGATGATCCGAAAATAAGAGGAAATAGAGAAAAGATACTTGAGTGTTCCCCGCATGCGCGGGGATGATCCGGAAGGGTGGGGCGCATCAACCCAGGCGTGGCAGTGTTCCCCGCATGCGCGGGGATGATCCGTCTCCTGGCAACTTCGAACCGGTGGTGCCCCCGTGTTCCCCGCATGCGCGGGGATGATCCGAGCCTGGAGCCAGGAATCAGGGATGCTTTTCCGTGTTCCCCGCATGCGCGGGGATGATCCGGTCCTTATAGACCATGACAATGTGGTCCATTCGTGTTCCCCGCATGCGCGGGGATGATCCGCTGGAGCGGAGATTCTCGCGCTCCCGGTCCGGGTGTTCCCCGCATGCGCGGGGATGATCCGAGAGGAACTTAACGCCCAGCACGGTCCTATCCGTGTTCCCCGCATGCGCGGGGATGATCCGGAGGAAAGGAAAGAGGAAGAAGGAGAGAGGGAGTGTTCCCCGCATGCGCGGGGATGATCCGCCATCGGCGTGTCAAAATCTTGGCTAAACGCAGTGTTCCCCGCATGCGCGGGGATGATCCGCAATGTCTGGAGCGGAAGAACTTGAAGATGAAGTGTTCCCCGCATGCGCGGGGATGATCCGACGGAAACCGCGACCTGCGGTTCTTGAGCCTGGTGTTCCCCGCATGCGCGGGGATGATCCGCCTCTTATCGTTGTCTTTATGTTTGTTTTTCAGTGTTCCCCGCATGCGCGGGGATGATCCGGAGCTTACATGAATCTGCGTATGGATGCTCAAGTGTTCCCCGCATGCGCGGGGATGATCCGGGAACGGCCCTTGTCATACACTAGCCGGGAAAGTGTTCCCCGCATGCGCGGGGATGATCCGTCCGCGCCGCGCTCGATGGCCGGCTGGGGCTGGTGTTCCCCGCATGCGCGGGGATGATCCGAAGCGGGGCTGTAGTGCGGCCTTGTTCCCTCCGTGTTCCCCGCATGCGCGGGGATGATCCGCGGGCGTTGAAACACATGAATCGGAATGAGGTGTGTTCCCCGCATGCGCGGGGATGATCCGACGGTATGGGTCAATGTTCGGGACACGGCCGCGTGTTCCCCGCATGCGCGGGGATGATCCGGCGTCGACGGGGTCACCGGTCGACGAGGCGGTGTGTTCCCCGCATGCGCGGGGATGATCCGTTTACCCTCCCCAACCCGCAGCCACGCAGAAAGTGTTCCCCGCATGCGCGGGGATGATCCGGCGGGGCCGGACTTCAGAGCTGGCCCCCTCGCGTGTTCCCCGCATGCGCGGGGATGATCCGAAAAGTTGACCATTTTTATTGGGTACGGATTAGTGTTCCCCGCATGCGCGGGGATGATCCGTAGTCGATCAGCTCCTCATTGCCCTGGAGCGCGTGTTCCCCGCATGCGCGGGGATGATCCGGCCATCTACGCCGGGCAAATGGCCCAGTCCCAGTGTTCCCCGCATGCGCGGGGATGATCCGACCGGACCAATCCGAAACCCCCGGATACTCATGTGTTCCCCGCATGCGCGGGGATGATCCGCACCCGGAGCGGTACAGTGCGGCCCTCCGCCGGTGTTCCCCGCATGCGCGGGGATGATGCTGCGGAGAACCAACAGAAGCTCAACGCCCGCCGGTGTTCCCCGCATGCGCGGGGATGATCCGTAGGCAGCATCCGGGCAGGTGATCAGCTCGCAGTGTTCCCCGCATGCGCGGGGATGATCCGTAATAATGAGGCGAGAACGCTTCCAGGAACGGGTGTTCCCCGCATGCGCGGGGATGATCCGAGCGCAGTTGACCCCCGGGCGACAATTTTGATGTGTTCCCCGCATGCGCGGGGATGATCCGGGCAATCTGACGCTCACGAGCTACGATGGCCAGAGTTCCCCGCAGGCGCGGGGAGAATTCATGGCGGAGGCGTTTCGAAGAGGCTGCAACAAGAAAAATGGGGAGAGAATGGGGAGAGAAATCTGCCGCAACGCGAAAGGGGTTGGACCATCACAGTCCAACCCCTTGAATTTATGGTGCTCCCGATGCGATTCGAACGCATGGCCTATCGCTTAGGAGGCGATCGCTCTATCCACCTGAGCTACGGGAGCACGGCCAGGACGCATGAAACGATGTTCATGCTCCTTTCAACTTTTTCCAATACCTTGCCGGATTTTTTCCGCCAACAGATCGTAATCCCTACACAAACCAAGCTTACAAGCACATCGCGCCAACGGCCGTCTTCCCGATTGCACCAATTGACGCGCGCGAAACATACTTTACTATTTGCCCTGATTCGACTTGTCAAGGAAGCGGCA
>Ga0268263_1002627_pt1 | contig 11342 bp, 8 predicted proteins | sample Biomet5_FD_190358 | JGI IMG/M metagenome (GOLD analysis project Ga0268263, IMG submission 190358) | Microbial communities from bioreactor (seeded with sewage sludge) at LBNL, California, USA - Biofuel metagenome 5 (SPAdes) (version 4) | ecosystem: Engineered > Bioreactor > Anaerobic >... | reverse complement strand
CTCCACTTTCTGCCACGCGTCCAGCGCTTGCGCCATATTTTGCGCGGCGGTATATAACCCTGACGAAATTGCGCATGGCAACAAAGCCGCACAGCAGCGCCCAGAGGCCGCAGACGCGCAACAACCGGCAACATGGATCATATCAAGGAAACAACATGCATATACAGCGCCTGATACCCCACGTCATGACTCTCCTGCTTGTCATCTGCCTCGCGGCCCCGATGGCGGCGGCAACGTCGGCCACTGCCGCCGGGCAGCAGGACCCGCTGCGCGTAGCCCTGCTGCTCGAAACGCCCACCGGCGACAACGACTGGAACGACAGCCTTGTGGACGGGCTGCATCAGGCCGAACGAGAGCTTGGCGTGCGAGGTTCGGTTGTCGTCGCCCAACCGGGGCACAACGACGCGGCGCTTCAGGAGATGTTTCGCACTGCCGCAGCCAGCAACGATCTTGTGCTTGTGGCCTCCAGCGGTCTGCACGAAGTGCTGCGCAACAATGCCGCCAATTTTCGCCGCACCATGTTTGGCTGCATAGACGCTGGCGTGCGCGCGCCCAACATCATGTCCGTCACCTTTGCCGACGAGCAGGCGGCGTACCTGGCCGGAGCAGCGGCCGCCATGCTGGCCCGCCAGACCACCCTGCCCGGCATACGCGGAGCCAAGATGATCGGCTGGATTTCGGGTGAGGACTGCCCCGCCATGCGCTCGCTGCTGGGCGGGTTTACGGAGGGCGCGCGGGTTGTTGACCCCGAGATGCGCGTCGTCAACGTGGTCACCGGCTCGTTTGCCAATGCCGAGGCAGGCCGCGCCGCAGCCCGCAACCTTATGGATCAGGGCGCTGACGTGCTGGTGCTGGCCAGCGGCATGGGCAACGGCCCGGCCCTGCAGGAGATAAAGGCCCGCAACGCCTACGCCGTTGGACTGAATACCAGCAAGGACAACGACCTGCCGGGGCATGTGCTTACATCCATACTCAAGCACCCCGACAAGGCCGTGTACGACATCGTGGCCTCAGCCGCGTCCGGCCATTTTGCGGGCAAGGAAATACTTGTGCGCGACCTGCAGAACGGCGGCGTGGGCATTACCGATATGGAGCCCTTCAAGGCAGCTGCCGGCAAAAACGTCCCTCAGGATATGGATCGCCGCCTGCGTGAGCTGCGGGGCGAAATTTTGAACGGCGGCGTGCACCTCAAATCGCTGCGCGAGCGCACCCTGTGCGACTGCCTGTAGACACAACGAAAAATCAATCTTATTGCTGACAAACAGGAAAAAATATACGCTTTCACATAGGGCAGTCAGGCTGCCCCGGCAAGGCGTCATCCCCCCTGCGCCCCAGACCATGGACAAAGCATGCACCCTGCATGACCTGCAAAACGGCCATGCGCAACCATAAGCTTGCGAGGATTATCCATGATTATTGGCGTTACCAAGGAAATCAAAGCCGATGAATACCGCGTGGGCATCACACCGGCGGGCGTCAAGGCACTGACCGATCACGGGCACAAGGTTTTGATAGAAAGCGGCGCCGGGCTTGGCAGCCGCATTGGCGATGACGAATTTGCCAAGGCCGGGGCAAGCATGCTGCCGGTGGCGGACGTATGGGCCAAGGCTGAAATGATCATGAAGGTCAAAGAGCCCCTTCCCAGCGAATACAAGTACTTCCGCCCCGGCCTGCTGCTGTTTACCTACCTGCACCTTGCGGCCGACAAGGAACTGACCGACGCGCTGCTCAAATCGGGCGTTGTGGGCCTTGCTTACGAAACCGTGCAGCCTCCGGACCGCAGCCTGCCCCTGCTGGCCCCCATGTCTGAAGTAGCCGGACGCATGGCCGTACAGATGGGCTCGTACATCCTGACCAAGCAGGCGGGCGGCGCAGGCATGCTGCTGGGCGGCGTGGCAGGCGTGCAACGCGCCCGCGTGACCATTGTGGGCGGCGGCACGGTGGGCACAGAAGCAGCCAAGATGGCCATTGGCCTGGGCGCTGAGGTGACCATCCTCGACACCAACCTGAATCGCCTGCGTTACCTGGGCGATATTTTTTCTTCGCGCGTGCAGACCCTCGCCTCCAACGAATACAACATCGCTGGAGCGGTCAAGGAATCAGACCTTGTTATCGGCTCGGTGCTTATCCCCGGCGCAATGGCCCCCAAACTGGTGACGGAAGCCATGATCAAAACCATGCGCCCCGGCAGCGTGGTGGTCGACGTGGCCATCGACCAGGGCGGCTCTTTTGAGACCACGGCGGGCAGGCCCACCACCCACCACGAACCCACGTTTGAAAAACACGGCGTCATCCACTACTCCGTGGCCAACATCCCCGGCGCCGTGCCGGTCACGTCCACATACGCCCTGACCAACGCCACGCTGCCCTTTGCCGTGGAGCTGGCCGACAAGGGCTGGAAAAACGCCTGCCGCGAAAATATCGCCCTTGAGCGCGGCCTCAATACGGTTGATGGACAGTGCACCTTTGCGGGCGTGGCCGAGGCCTTTGGCCTGCCCTGCGTTTCCACCGCTCAGATACTGCGCTAGTTTCCTGTACCGGAACCCCTGCAACAACAAGGCCCGTTTCAGCACTCTGGAGCATGACTCCAGATTCTGAAACGGGCCGTTTTCTTGCCGCGGGCCGCAGGCCCGACTCTGACGTTAGTTGGTCGGGCTGTCTTCTACCGGGGTTCCATCCGCCCGCTGCGTAAAGCGGGGTACAGACATATGGCACGCTCCCCGCCCGGTGCGGCTGGCAAAGTCCTGATGGTAGGCCTCCGCCGCGTAAAAAGGCCCTGCAGGCGCAAGTTGCGTGACCACGTCATAGCCAAGAGCGCGCAGACGTGCCACCAGTTTCTCGGCTACAGCCCTTTGCGCCGCATTTTCATAAAAAACTGCAGAGCGGTACTGCTCGCCCCAGTCCGGCCCCTGCCGGTTCAGCTGGGTGGGGTCATGAATTTCAAAAAACCGCCGCAATATCTGTTCATACGTCACGCGCGCAGGATCATAGCGCACCAGCACCGCCTCGGCATGTCCGGTATCGCCGCGGCACACGTCCTCATAGCTGGGGTTGACCGTATGCCCGCCCGTATACCCCGAAACAGCCTCGCAGACGCCGGGCAGTTTTTGAAAGGCATCCTCCACGCCCCAAAAGCAGCCGCCCGCCAAAATGGCTGTGGCGGAGCAGCCGCCGGGCACCGCTTTTTGCCCTGCGGGGCTTCCGGAAGCTTTGACGGCAGCCGGGGTTGCCGTGGGCGCGGCTACAGAGCTGCCCGTCTTGGCGGCAAATCTGGCCAGCGCCGCTTTTTCCGCATCACTGCCCGCCGGGGCAAAACTCATGGAAAGCGAATTGACGCAGTGCCGGGTGTTTTTATCTGTAAATCCTTCGCCCTCAAAAACATGCCCCAGATGACCGCCGCAGTTGGCGCAGACAATCTCAACCCTGCGACCGTCTGCGTCGGGCACGCGCCGCACTGCCCCGGGCAATTCCGTATCAAAGCTCGGCCAGCCGCAGCCCGATTCAAATTTGTCTTTTGAGTGGTACAGCGGCATGCCGCACTGCCTGCATATGTAGGTGCCCGCCTCGTGGCTATCGAGATACTTTCCCGTATAGGGCGGTTCTGTGGCCTTGCGCAGCAACACATCCGCCTCCGGCCCTGAGAGCGGCGGCATGGGATAGGTCTGGTGCATCTGAACCTCCTGACCTGCGGCAAATGATCCTCCCGTTGCGAGAGGCAAAACCGGCCACAGTGCTAACAGCAATGGGGTACAAAGAAGGAGATAAAACGTCCGTGCAAATTTGCGCATGTGCTCCTCCCGGCGCAGCGATGGGCTGTACTTTTACATAAGCACAGGGTTGCATATGTCGAGGGGGCGGCGCGGCTGCGCAAAATATCCGCCCGCCGCCACAAACAAAAAAAACGCCCGCATAGCGGGTGGGTTGCTCTGGCCCTGTAAGGGCCAGTTACCGGTGCGCCTAAAGACGCTAGCTTTCACTGCGTTCAAGCCCAGTGCCGTTGTCACTTTGGCTACCCCTTGAAGGGGTTTTGATATTCGCGGGTACACAGCTTGTCTTGCATAATGTCATGCTTCTTTTGCTGCTGGATATATTTTTTGATCGTTGCTTCATTCAGACCAACTGTGCTGACATAGCAACCCTCGACCCAAAACTTTCTGTTGCCGAATTTATATTTAAGGTTTGCGTGCTTATCGAAGATCATCAATGAACTTTTTCCTTTTAGATACCCCATAAAACTCGGCACACTGATTTTTTGCGGGATACTCACCAGCATGTGGATATGGTCTGGCATCAAGTGACCTTCCAGAATATCTACTTCTTTGTACTTACAAAGACTCTGCAAAATTTCTTTTATACTATCACGCAACTGAGCAAATATTATTTTTCGACGATACTTAGGCGTGAACACGATATGATACTTGCTCAGCCATTTTGTGTGAGCTAAACTTTGGGCCATGGTTCCCATAATAAAAACACCCTTCTTTAAATGTTACGATGGGCTTGAACAACTTCATCGTACAAGAAGGGTGTTTTTTGTGTATAACACTTTATTTCCACCCGCATAGCGGGTGGTTCTCTGTTTCGCGCACAAGTGCGCTCAACTTAAAAAAGCCGCCCTGTGAAGAACCGCTTTCATTTTCTCAGCTATCAGATTGAGCTACTAAGTTACATATCAAGCATCTTGGCCATGCAGATGTTAGCATTCAGCGCCCGCAGCGCCACCGCGCGAAACTCTTCGCCCAGCTGGTCAATCCGGTGACGCGAGTCGCCCAAAGTGTCCATCAACGAATCGGAAAATGTCCTGTTAGTATTCACTCGCTTAACCAGTGCGCCGTGAATATCGCCAGACAACCGGGACAGATCAGCAGGCAAAGACATCCCCAGACGGTAACACATCGGCAATGGCTGGCGCATACCGAGCTTTCAGGATGATGCACTCAAGTGTTCGCGGGCCAACTTCCCCGGCATCATCAAGCATCTGCTTTATCTTGCTGCCCATACGGAGCTTTTCGTTGGGCGGGAGGTGGAGACGGTCAATAGAGATGGATAGGCTTTTCGTTGGCTGCGGGCAGGGCTTTTATGCCTGAGTTTTTATTAGCCCACTCCCGGCCGTGAATAGCCGAATTCTACCCTAAATTGGGCGCAAAAAAAGCCTTGACTTCCGGGACAGGCAACCGCTCGCAGAAGGAGTTCTTAGGCTCCGTAAGCGAATGAGTCCATATTTTTACACCATCGTCAACCGCAATTTTACTTGCTGGCAATAAAACGCCCCACTTGGCGCTGGAGAAGAAGGGAGGGGGCACTAGAACTATTTAATAAAAACAAACTTTGATCACACATCTATATTAAACTAGAGAATAATAACAACGCCTGGTTTGCTTATAATTTCAGAATCTTCTGCTGCTGAAAGATCACATGGTAACAACAGCGAGTAATTAGGTTTAAATTTATCTATACAGTGTATAAACCTGTTTCTATCATTCAAATAAAGCACTTCAATAATTGTATTAAATGGGGAAAGATTAACATACAGCACCCCACCTTGTTCAGATTTCTTATTAAATAATGCAAGACGAGTTTCCTCAATCGTAAAACAAGAATTTTTTAAAAACTTAGAAACATTTTCCGCTAGACGTTTTACATCTCGTGGTAACTCATCGTCAGACCAAAACTCATGGAGAAGACAAACACAATCAGAAATACGTTTATATTCAAAATGCTCACGTTGAATTAATTTTGACGTCCCAAGAGTTTTTGCCTCCAAAATACTCAACTCAGCGTGTTCCAACATAGATTTCAGCTGATAAGCGACGCGTTCGAGTGACCAATTGGGTTCAGATGACTTATAAATCAAATCATGCGTTGCAATAGCCCAGGCATGCTGCAAGAAGGTTTTTATTTGGATCTCAAACTTCAAATTAAAAAGTTCTTTCCTATCGCGCCACCTATCGCCAAGGCAGCAGATCAACCGAATGTCAGCAAACTGGAAATCCCAAGGTTTCTGTCGGCCTGACACATCTGGAATAGGTTTTTCTTCCAACACACAAAAATTGAGCTTTATTATATCAATAGCTGCATCAATTTTTGAATAATCTTGAACTACAATGGTTGCTGCATAAAAATCATCTATAAGTATCGTTGCGTACCTCCCAGTTTCTAATTTCAGGGCAAAACTCTGCTCTTCTTTCAGTCTGCTCTCAAAATGCCACCCCCTTGCCTTTTTCGTCTTGATTATTTCATCAACAAGATGGCCTAACAAGCAATACAAATCATAATTATCTTTGTAGGCATCCCTTATGGAAGAAGAAATCTTCATGGCTTAATTCAAAATCGCAAGTGCTTCATTAAGCGCATCAAGGCGGGTTGAACGCTGCGGAAAATCTGTATTAGCCCCCGCAGAAGCAGACACATACCTCCGAACGTTTGCAGGAACTTCATCCGCGCCCCAATCTTCATCATTGGTAGCTAGTGCGGCAGCAAAACTAACAACTTTTTCCATAAAAACTACATATGTTTCTGCAAGGAGCGCACAAGAGTCATCAGCATCAATATCAGCATTTGAAACTGCAGCCCAAAGTGTATAAAGATGCTTCTGTTCAGATGCATACTTTGAAATACACGAATTATGTTTTTCCATTCTAGTTAATACTGAAAGAGTTTTCATAAATTTTTCCTCAAGGGCATATTGATCGAAGATAATATCTCCCTCACCATCGTCTGCAGATGCATCATAATCAGAATAAAATTTATCAATATTATTTTGATCAAAACCATGTACTTTTTTCTCAATAGTGACCATGAGCAACTCAGAAATAAATTGAACATCACGCATACGCTTTGTTCTTGCCTTCGTGGAAACTTTAGCGTCTGTCCAAAATGGATCATCTGAAATTTTTTCACAAAAATTAATAAACCATCCGTCATATTTTGCATGCCTTAGTTCTTGCTCTGTAAGTTTTCTTGAGTTTCTATTCAACCTATCAAAGACTTCATTAATTGTGATAGTCACATTTTCTGGAATAGAAACATGCTCTACAATTATTTCATAATTCAAAAATACCTCTCGAAATTGCCTATCCTCATTAATCACTCTCCATTTTTTCCCATCTACTCTCACATCCCCAAAATCTTTCGCAACCGCAATTTTATCATCGAAAAACAAAAAAATCGTTTCAAGCCGCTGTTTTCCATCAACAACTTCATACATAATATTGCTTTTCTCATCAATTTTTTTGCACAAATATATTGGTGGCGAAGGATAGTTTCTTAGAATTGTATCAATAAAAAACCGCCTATCTTTAGAACTCCAAACGCTCTTTCGTTGATAAGGCGGATCAAGGTCAATTTTCCCCTGGCGCTTTAAATCCAAAAACCATGAGATATCTTGAGTGCGAGGGCTACGATTATACATTATGACCTCTTATTTATCTTACTGATTAGAAATACAGACTTTTTTTAGTCTTTCATCTATGCTTTCAAGGGAAATATTTCCTTGTTTTTTTATCCACTGTCCAAGCTTTGTAAGGACAGATCTAGTGGGATACATCAAAGAACGCAAGTCTGTTGCATTAACCTGCGTATGTCCATTAAAGCTGTGAAACAACGAATTAACACAACTTGAATTAAGGTAGGCAACAAGCCCCCGAGCCAAATCGTCACGGATACCTTTTTTCCCAGAATGAATAATATTCAAATGATTTTCAAAACCTAAATGACTATAACCCGAAAAATCGTCTGGACTAATTAAATGAGCAACAATCCTTCGCCTCTCTTCCTTTGATGACATGCGACGAATAGCAACATAGTATCCCGTGGGAAATAACATTTTTTCTGTTTCTACACACCGACGAATTGCATTAGGCTTCTTAAAATTCTTCTTGGGCCAAGTAGTAACACCGTTAAGATGACCAGGATAAATCAAAGGAACATCATCACGATTTTCTGGCAGCTGCCGTATAAAACGACGTGCCCGAAAATCCACAACCGGCCCCGTGGAAACCATCAACCCTAGCTGATCAAGAGACTCTGTTACATGCAAGTGCTCACGATTTGAACTTGCGATTGGGATCCGAATGAATTTATTCAAATCATCATCAAGAACAACTTCATCACTCCTGAAAATACCACTTTCATAGTCAGAGAATGTTCCATCAGTAGAGGTAGAAAGAACAACATTTCCTTTAATTTTACTTTTTTCCAAAGATAAAATTACATTTTCTTGCAGGATATTATCCTCATAAAATGTCTTCGTTCTAGATTTGAATAAGTGTATATGCTTAATAACGCAGTTATTTAATATAAAATCACGGAATTTTTTGTGATAAAGTCCATTACAAAAACTCCTTGGAACAATTGCAACAACACACCCACCTGGCCTTAAGAGCATAACAGACAGAGATATAAACGCAGTATACAAATTTGAACATTGTATATTATGTTTCTCTAGCATTAATCTATGCTGCGAACTACCGTTGAGCTTTTGATAAGGTGGATTCAGCAACGCATGAGTATATTTATCCCCACCCTCAGAAATGATATCGCTTGCCTTTTTTATAAAATCATCAATTATTATATTAACCTTACTGAAAATATCAGGGGCAGCGTTGGACACACAGGATTGAAGCATGGGAATCAGCTGAGGATCAACCTCATACAAGTCTACAACCACATGGGGTGAAGCATTTACAACTTCAGAATACATTTTCAAGAATGCGTTTGTTAAAGCCCCTTTCCCAGCACCGGCATCTAAGTAACACACATCCTTTCCAGCGATCGGCGGGCTCAGTAAACTAGCCATAAAATTTGCAACAGAGGGTGGTGTCATATATTGACTAAACAAATTTTGGGAAAGCCCCCCCTCATTTTTTTTCGAAACTGAAGTCATATAGTTATTTTCAAGCATTTAATGTCCTTAAGTTGTAATCTCCTTTTATTTTATATGCCCATCAATTTATCTGCAAGCCTGAAACAACCTCTCGGCTGACGTTAATTTGAATTAATGACCATTGCCCTAAATCCACCAAATTCTATACAGTCAACTTTCACTTATACCTATCAGGTCAATAAGCCTAAGGAGGGCACCATGAAAACTTTCATCACCATGCTTCTCTTCCTTCTCCTCGCTGACCCGGTCCTTGCCATGCGCAGGCAAGAGCACAACGCTATGATTCTTCAGTCCGTCTGAGCCAGAGGGGTGACCGTTTCTGCGGTCGGGTTAGGCATGTAATTCCCCGTGCACTCTGGTATGACGGCCTTTTTTTCTTTCTTTTGCCGCTCTTTTGGGGGGGCTAAAACGGCATTTTTCACCACTTTTTTATTCAACTATCTGTTTTAATTGACTGCGCAGGGGTGGCCTAAAACCACCATTTCCCGCCAATTAGCGCCCCTTTCTTGTCTTGCCCACAGATTGAGGATAGCGTGGGGCCATGGAAGAAACGACACTATCAGACCAGCACGGGACAACCTTCCATGCCGTGCCGACCAAATTCCGCAGCCCTTTGGCTGGAAGGCCGCGCTTCTTTTGGGCCTTGCCGCCGTCTGCGCTGTTGTGTGCGTTTTCGTCTTCCTATCTAGAGCGACCACCCCACTGCCCACCATATCCACAGAACAGACCGCACGCCGGGCAAGCCGCATTGATCCGCAAGAGCAGGCTTATTGGGATGGCATTGCCCGCGAACTGATCGCAGAAGGCACGCTGACGCCGGATCGTCCAGCCAGCCCAGAAGCCAAAAATGTTACGCCAACGAGAAATTATGCTGATGGCAAAAATTCTGCTGCAATAGATGCGGAATATGCCGAAATCGCTGATAGGCTGTTTGGCCCAGCTCCATCCACCCCCATGACCCCAGCAGAGCGCGTTAAGCACGATGAAGATGCCGTGACCACTCTCCTGAATTAATTCAATTCTACCCACGCCTAGCGGTAAACGGATCGTTTTCTTCCTCTGTTGGGTATCCTGTGCACGCGCCTTCCTGCGCAGCCCCCCCCACATCCGGCCACATTTGCGCCACTGGCACTGTTTGCCAGGGGTAGTAATCCGATTGCTACCCCCGGCGGGCTATGCTCCAGCCCAACGTGGGCGAAGAGTGATAATAGCTACACCCTTTTTAGGTGGCTTCCGTACTGTCTTCTGCGCTACCATAACGCCGCCTTGTTGCGTAGGGTCTGCACATTAGCAGACCCTTTTTAGGCGTGGCCTTGGGTGTGGCATTTTGACAGATTTCATTACACTTTCTTTGCTTCGGAAGCCCACCAGCCCCCCCATTGCTTCTCGCGTCCTTCTCGCTTCGGACACCCCGGCAAATGGAAAATATTCCGCGCTTCGTCCGTGCTTCAATTAAGGATACGCGCTAAGAGCGTAGCATGGGGTTTCGGGATGATGTGGAGAGAACGGCGCTAATGGGGGTCATAGCAATAGCGGGTGGTTCTCTGTTTCGCGCACAAGTGCGCTCAACTGGCTAAAGCCATAACAAAAAACGCCCGCCCGCAATGCGGACAGGCGCTGGCAATACAAAATACGGCAAAAACCTATTCGTCAAAGCCGTCGGGATGGCTTTCGTGCCAGGTCCAGGCAGAGGCGATGATGCTGTCTATATCCGCCCTGGCGGTCCAGCCCAGCACCTCTTTGGCGCGCTGGGCCGAGGCCACGAGCCGTGCCGGGTCGCCGGGCCGCCGCGCCCCGATGGAGACGGCGATGTCGCGCCCTGTGACGCGCCGGGCTGCCTCCACCATCTGCCGCACGGAAAAGCCCGTGCCGTTGCCCAGATTGCATATCTCGCTCTCGCCGCCCGCACGCAGATAATCAACCGCGCGCATATGGGCGTCGGCCAGTTCCACCACATCAAGATAGTCGCGGATGCACGTGCCGTCGGGCGTGGGATAGTCGTCGCCAAAAATGGTGATGTGCGGCCTTTTGCCCAGCGGCACCTGAAGGATAATGGGGATAAGGTGGCTCTCTGGCCTGTGGTCTTCGCCAATCTCGCCATGCGACCAGGCTCCGGCCACGTTGAAATACCGCAGAATCACAGACCGTATGCCATGCGCCCTGCCCACCCAGTGCATCATGCGCTCCATGGCAAGCTTGCTTTCTCCGTAGGGATTGGTAGGCCGCAGGGGCGCGCTTTCGGGGATGGGCACGGCATCCGGCTCGCCGTACACCGAAGCTGTGGACGAAAAAACAATCTTGTCCACGCCGTGTCGCACCATGGCCTCAAGCAGCACCATCATGCCGTGCATGTTGTTTTGAAAATATCTGAGCGGCTGTTCCATACTTTCGCCCACCAGCGAGCAGGCGGCAAAATGCAGCACTGCCTCGATGGGCTGCTCCGCAAAAACGGCGTCGA
>Ga0268263_1002626_pt1 | contig 11342 bp, 11 predicted proteins | sample Biomet5_FD_190358 | JGI IMG/M metagenome (GOLD analysis project Ga0268263, IMG submission 190358) | Microbial communities from bioreactor (seeded with sewage sludge) at LBNL, California, USA - Biofuel metagenome 5 (SPAdes) (version 4) | ecosystem: Engineered > Bioreactor > Anaerobic >... | reverse complement strand
TACCAAATCGTGCAGGAGAAAATTGTGTTTTTTAATCGATTGTGGCGACTTCGTTATAAACGTAAGTCAGCCCGTCACGCTGCACAGAAACCTTGTCTGCTGAACCAACTTGTTCGATGTACCGCTTTACGATAACATCGCAGTATTTTTCATCCAGTTCGATAGTGAAGCAGATTCTGTCCGCCTGCTCGCAGGCAATCAGCGTACTGCCGGAGCCGCCGAAGGGGTCGAGCACGATACAGTTTGTCAGGCTGCTGTTCATAATGGGATATGCCAGCAGCGCAATCGGCTTCATGGTGGGATGGTCGGCATTTTTCTTTGGCTTTTCGAACTCCCAGATGGTCGTCTGCTTGCGGTCTGCGTACCAGTTGTGCTTGCCTTTTTTCTTCCAGCCGAAAAGGACAGGCTCATGCTGCCACTGATATGGGGAGCGCCCAAGTACCAGTGATGGTTTCTTCCAGATACAACAGCCGGAAAGCTGAAAGCCCGCGTCCGAGAAAGCTTTGCGGAAGTTCAGCCCTTCGGTGTCGGCGTGAAACACATATATGGAAGCGTCCTGCGCCATCGCCAATTCGGTGTTCGTAAACGCAGCAAATAGAAAATCGTAGAAAGCCTCATTGCCCATATTATCGTTTTTGATTTTTCCGGCACTGCCTTCGTAGTTCACATTATAAGGAGGGTCTGTCACCACAAGGTTTGCGAGTTTGCCGTCCATGAGAATGGTGAAGGTGTCTGCTTTTGTGCTGTCACCGCAGACCAGCCTGTGCCGACCGAGTATCCACACATCACCGGGTTTTGTGACGGTGGGCTTTTGCAGTTCCGCGTCCACATCAAAATCATCGTCGTGGATACCATCTTTCAGGGAATCCTTGAACAGATCATCAATCTCACCGGGGTCAAAACCCGTCAGCGACACATCGAAGTCCGCGCCTTGCAAATCCGCGATGAGCAGAGCCAGCTTGTCTTTGTCCCAATCACCGGATATTTTGTTAAGGGCGATGTTGAGCGCCTTTTCCTTTTCGGCGTCCATCTCGACTACCACGCACTCGACCTCGGTGATGCCCATATCAAGCAGCACTTTCAGACGCTGGTGGCCGCCGACAACATGAGCAGTGCTCTTATTCCATATAACTGGCTCAACATAACCGAACTCCTCAAGCGAGCGTTTCAGCTTTTCGTATTCCGGGTCGCCCGGCTTGAGGTCTTTGCGAGGATTGTAATCGGCGGGGAGGAGCCTATCAGTCTGAATCTTTTCTATCAGCATATTTTTCCGCCGCCTTCCTGATTCCTTTGTACATATCGTAATTCTCCCAAGGGAACAGACAGGAATTGAAGTATCCGTAGACCGCCGTATCCTCGTAGATGACATTACGAAGACGCAGCTTTTCAATGATTGCCGCCGGACGCAGGTTGAACACCGATAGCACAATGTCTCGGAGTTGCTCATCCGTGAGTGCGCTCGTGCCAAAGGCGTTTATATTAACCGCCACGGGATCAGCCTTGCCGATAGCATAAGAAAGAGCGACCTCGCATTTTTCTGCTAAGTCGCTCAATACGATATTTTTTGCGATGTACCGCGCCATGTATGCGCCGCTGCGGTCGACCTTGGTGGGGTCTTTACCGCTGAACGCACCTCCGCCGTGAAGAGCAAGTCCTCCGTAGGTGTCCACCATTATCTTTCTGCCCGTAAGTCCTGTATCGGCGGCGGGTCCACCCTCGACAAATCTTCCGGAGGGATTGATGAGAATTTCGGTGTCATCGTCAAAGGGAAAGTCCTCAAAGCACTGCCACAGAACATTTTGCTTAATGTCGGAGTAAAGTTGCTCCTGCGTTTTATCCTTGTCGTGCTGAATGGAGACCACGATGGTTTTCACACGTTTGGGCTTGCCGTCCTCATATTCAACCGTGACCTGCGCTTTGCCGTCTGGCAGAATGCCTTTCACAATTTTGTCTTTGCGGACGGTATCCACACGATTAACAATTCGGTGCGCCAGCACCAGCGGGAGTGGAAGCATCTCGCGGGTTTCATTGGTGGCGTAACCGTAGACAGTGCCTTGGTCACCCGCACCGATGGAGGCATAGCGTTCCTCACTGCCGCTTCGGGCTTCGAGGGCAGTAGTCACTCCGGCGCTGATGTCCTTGCTCTGTTTATGGACGAATACGAAAACTGTAAACTTCCACGGATTGTAGCCGACCTTGCGGAGGACTTCACGCACCTCCCAGCGGATGTCGACTTTGCCGTCGCAGGTGATCTCGCCCGCAACTATAATTTTGCCCTTGGTTGCCATAACCTCGCAGGCAACGCGGGAGGACTTGTCTTTGCGCAGACAGGCATCCAGAATATTATCAGCAATGAGGTCACAAAGCTTATCTGGATGCCCGGCGCATACGCTTTCTGCTGTTTTGTAAGTAGTCATATTATTTCCCTTTCCGCGCCGTGAGCAGGCGCTCCATCACATCATCCTGCGGATTGGCTCCGCTGTACTCACCGGTGCAGTTTTCCTTGACAATCTGAAAGATCTCATACCACAAGCGGCTGGTCTGGTTCATGTAGTTCTGGCCCATCGCCACATACGGGCTTTGGATTGCATTGCCCGTGGTGGGATGCTTTGCCAGAAAGCCGTATTCGGTGACCGCTTCCTCACACTGAATCCACCGTGCCACACTCATGGCGTAGCGTTCCAACAGTTGCGGTGAAACGAAAGCGGCACAGGCACGTTTATTCAGCCACTGCCAGGTGGATTTATAGATTTCACTCGCAACGAGTGCTTTGCCGTCCTTTTGCACCGCTTCGAGCATTTTGTTTGGTGCGGGCATTGCTTGACCTTTGAGGTCCGCAGTATCCGAAAACTCCATTATGGTCAGCTTTCTGCCGCCGAGATTGCCCTCTGCTATTTTGTCGGCGAGCGGCTTCTTTTTCGCGCCCGCACCGACACGAGCGCCGCCACGACTAGTACCATCCTTTGCCACATTGTTCACCTCATATACTTAATGGGGTTATTGCCCCGTTTGAAACTGCGTTTTTTAACACGAAGCCCCCCACCCGTTGCTCGGGGCCCCAAGTTTAGAGATTTGACTACCCCCACCTCCCTCCGCTCTGCGCAGTGATGCGCGAGTGACATGGTTTACAAAGAGCCATGAGGTTACTTGTTTCATTGCCTCCGCCTTGGGACAACGGAAGAATGTGGTGTACTTCCTCGGCGGGAGTCAGCTTGCCGTGCTTTCGGCACTGCTCGCAAAGGGGATGTGCCTTGATGTATCGGTCACGGATACGTTTCCAAGCTCTGCCATAACGTTTGCCGGAGGTAGGGTCACGTTCATATTGATTGTAGCGTTTACTGATTAATTTCTGATGCTCAGCGCAGTACTGCCCGCTGTTGGTAAGCCGACCACAGCCGGGATACGAGCAGGGACGCTTTGGTTTGTATGGCATGGGTTTACCTCCGTTCAGGGCAAAGCAAAAGCCACCGGGGATTTCTCCTCGATGGCTCGTACCTTTATCCTATTTGCCTATCATAATACTAACATAAGAACCTACTCTCATTCTATCTCATTTACTCTCATCCTTCGGAAACCGTGATTTTCTTGAGAGCATTATCATGTAAACGGAAGGTGTGCTGCAGGCTGTAGTTCATATCCACAGCAATCTGCTCCCACGACATAAAGCAAAGATAGCGTTTTTCAAGAAGCGTCTGATACTCCGTGTTATCCACGGCTTTGATGGCTCTGACCATATCGCGCTTCAAATCTACCAGCCTGTCGATGTCATTGTTTATTTCCGCTTGCAAATCAACGATTTTTGCTATTGCGTCTGCCATTGTGGAAGTACCGCAATTTGGATTGTGCGGCATACCAGTGAGGGTGGAGGTGCATTTTGTAGCCAGTTCATTCAGCGAGGCAACCTGCTCCAGTTTGCTGTTGATACGCTGGTCGAGCCGATACGCTTGTGCAAGGTATTCTTTTGCTGTCATGCCGACACCTCCTTGTTCAGACGGACGATTAGCATTTCGGGATTGAGATTGGTCAGAACGCTGAAATAATCAGAACAGAAAAACTGCTCGATACTCCTGCGCTCATACTGCGCCGAGCGGTTATGCGGATACAGCGACAGTGTACGCAGTACCTTGCGGTAATCCTTCACGGCCTGCACGATAATTGCATTTGCCAGATTTTCGTAGGGTGTGTTCATAATCTGTACCTCCGATATTTTTGTTTTTCTCGGATTGGCACGGATTGTCGTATGTTGTCGGAGATTGTCTTAGATTTTCAAGTCCGCTTTGACTGCATCAATTAAAGCGGACTGCGTTTTGTCTTTCTTTTTCAGCGCCACCATGATTTTTTCATCAATGGTGTCCTTGGCGATGAGGTGGTGAATAATCACGGTATCTGCCGTTTGTCCCTGCCGCCACAAGCGGGCATTGGTCTGCTGATACAGTTCCAAACTCCAAGTCAGACCGAACCATATCAGTGTTGAGCCGCCGGACTGCAAATTCAAACCGTGCCCGGCTGAAGCGGGGTGAACCAGCGCCACAGGCAATTCGCCGTTATTCCACCTCTTAATAGAATCGGCGGTATCCAGCTTATAAAACAGAATATGCCGTTTATGCAGACGATCCTCAATACGGGAGAGGTCATGCTTGAACCAGTAGGCGACCAGCACGGGCTTGCCGTTGGCAGCTTCAATCAAGTCCTCCAGTGCGTCCAGCTTTTGGTCATGAATGGCGATTACATTGTTGCCCTCGCCGTAAACAGCGCCGTTTGCCATCTGCGTCAGCTTATTTGACAGACCCACGGCATTGGCGGCATCGATGTCCTGACCGTCAAGACTGAGAATCAAATCGTCCTTCAGTGTCTGGTAGCATTCCATTTCTTTTTCAGAAAGCCGCACAGGGACTTCGTTTATCACGTATTCCGGCATTTTGAGGTAATCGGTGCTTTTCATGCTGATAGTGATATCTGACACAAGGCGGTATATCGCATCCTCGGCACCAGGCTTAGGCTTATAGCTGAACACAATCTGCTGGTTGCGCTTGTCCGGTACGAAATAATCGCTGCGGAAGTGAGTGATGAAGCGACCGAGGCGTTTGCCCATATCCAGTAGCCGGAACTCCGCCCATAAATCCATAAGACCGTTGCTGCTCGGCGTTCCCGTTAATCCGGTTATCCGTTTTACAAAAGGGCGGACTTTCATCAGACTGCGAAAGCGTTTTGCTTGATAGGATTTGAAGGACGAAAGCTCATCGATCACCACCATATCGTAGTCAAACGGCAAACCGCTCTTTTCTACAAGCCATTCGATGTTTTCGCGGTTGATGATGAAGATGTCGGCTTTTTGCAGCAGAGCCGCTTTCCGCTGTACCTCGGTGCCGACGGCAACGGAATAAATCAGCCCATGCAGATGTTCCCATTTTTCAAGCTCCGCAGGCCATGTATCCCGTGCCACTCGGAGCGGTGCTATGACAAGAACCTTGTGTATTTCGAAGCTGTCGAACAGCAGGTCGTATATTGCCGTAAGTGTAATGACACTCTTACCCAAGCCCATATCAAGCAGGATGGCAGACACTGGATGCTCAAGAATAAAGTTTGTCGCATAGTTCTGGTAATCATGTGCCTCGTATTTCATCAAGTATCCCTCCAATCTGCTCTATGCTGTCAATTACGAATACCGAAAAGCCTAACGCTTCCAGTTGCCGTTTTCTCTTTTCCTGCAGCGGTCGCAGCTTCTTGCCCGGCGCTTTTAGTTCAATAAATGCCAGCCTCCCATGAGGGAAAAGCACGATGCGGTCTGGCATACCGTCAAAGCCGGGACTTACAAACTTCGGTGCGATGCCTCCCATATTTTTTGCGGTGATGGATAATTTTCGTTCTATCTGTTTTTCTCGCATTTCTTTCTCCTAAACTTAAAACCTAAAAATCTCTATGCGCGCGAATATGTGTGATTTTCGGCTATATAGGGTAATATTTATTATTTTCTCAATACTTTACTTTTTTTAGGATATTGGGAACAGCACCTTTTAAGTTGCCGTGTGCTTGTCGCAAAAAGTCTTTACCTGTGCGGTTTTCGTCGCTTTGCGATTTTCTTTGAGTGCTGTTCCCAATATTCATCCCGACTTTATTTCGGGTTCGTTGGGTTCCATTTAGTCTGTTCCCAATCCATCCCGCTGTCCCAATATTTTTTTGGGATTGATTTTGGGATCATAAACATACTGCTGACCGTAGAGTGGAATGGGATCCTTTTTCGGTCGACGCACCCATTCGAGTTTTGCAAGTATGGCCATCAAATCGTTGGAATCGGCACGCTTGAGATTGGCGCGCTCCTTGCAGAAGCACTCGCACCAAATTTCCATGTTGCTGACGGTCGTGCGTTTCACCGTACCTGTTTGACCGATGCCACCGACGCCTGTGCCTTCAAGGAAGTTTCTGCGCTCATAGGTGTCCATCTTGTCCCAGTTTTCCGGCAGCAGCGCAGCAAGGAAATCCTGTACCAGACCTTCACGTTCATCAGCTTCCAAAGCCTCACGCTGTTCATTCTTCGCCAATGCTTCAATCTCAGGTGACATATACAGCGTTTCACCTTTCTCAACATATACCAGGGCCTCCGCCCATATCTGCCAAATATCGTATTTGGTCAACTCCCAAGAATGCTTTTTTCCGTTCCCCGGAGTTTTTATCGGCCAGAAACGACGGTTGCCTGTGGTATCGCGCAGATAGCCGCTCTCCGCATTGGTTGTGCCAAAGAATATGCACTGGCGCGGATGAGGTGTTGCTCTCTTGCCGAAGGCAGCACGGTAAATATCATTTTGTCGGGAGAGGAAAGAACGCAGCGTTTCTGTTTCAGCCTTACGCAAACCTGCCAACTCGCCGATTTCAAGAATCCAGTAGCCCTGCAGTTTTTCTGCGGCGGTCTTGTCCTTGGTATCGCCGAGGTTCAAGCTGTCGGAAAACCATTCTCCGGCGAGCTTTGCAATCAAGGTGCTTTTGCCAATGCCCTGTGGCCCGTTCAGCACGGGCATCGTGTCGAACTTGCATCCCGGATTCTTTACACGTGTAATAGCGGCACAGATTGTTTTTCTGGTTGCGGCTCGGACATAGGTATTATCCTTCGCACCGAGATAGTCGATGAAAAGAGTGTCCACGCGAGGGATGGTATCCCATTCCGGCAGGGATGCAAGAAATTCACGGATGGGATGATAGGAACGGTCATCGGTAACCTTTGCAACGGCGATATCATAGTTCCGGGCAGAGAAGGTACCATAGTGGGAATCAATGTAGCTGATAAGCTGGGCATCATCCGCATCACGCCAGTATTTTGACGGGTGCTTCCAAGGTACAGAGCCTTTGATTTCCATGCCGTCAAGCTGCTGATTGAAGACAATGCTTTTGAGCTGCAGGTCATTTTCCATAATCAGCGTAATGTTGTGAAGACTGTTTTGAAGCAGACCACCTCGGTCACGCTGGAGTCCTTTTGTCCAATCGTCAAATTCCTCCGCAGCCGATTCCTGTTTTTCTCGCAGGAGCATAGCGCTGACAAGCTCATCTTTTACGGCATAATCCGTCATAGCGGCAAAGGACTTTTTCTCGTCGTCGTAACCAAACTTGTGTATGCGGACGAGGTCAAAGGCATTTAGCAACTTTCCGCAAGCAGGGTCTGTCGCATGATGGCTGTAGGTGAACTTATCATCATAAACGACGACACCGGCAGTGCCCTCACCGAGTATATAATCATAGCGTCCCTCAATAACTGAAGGTGCGTAAACCTCCGGAAGAAATTTGTCTATTGCCGCTGTTACAGAATAGGCGCGGCAAAATGCGCCGACCACGCCATGCTTTGAGAGCGGGTCCTCCTGTTTTGCGACCTCGCGCTTGACAGCCTCTGACTGCCGCGAGGAGGTAGGCCACTGTGATACGTCGCGCCAGTCGGCGTACATACCGAGGTACTTATCCACATTGAGAGGTTCGCCGGTCTGTTCATCGAATACGAACTCGCCGTTTGACGGACAAGAAGCCCAATACATCATGCGGTTGGCTTCATAGGTGGAATCGTCAAAATAGTCCATACCGATTTGCTTGGCGACCATACGCATGACAGCGGGATACTCGTCCTCGCTAACCTCTCTGTTAAAAAGAATAACAATGCGGTATCGCGGCGTCTCTGGGGTGTGGCTATGGGTGGAATAGAGAAAATAGGTAACGCCGTCGAGAGCCGTGCGGACAATGCGCTGAAAATCCGTATCGGCGGGTATGCTGTCCGCATCGAGCAAGCCCAGCGTGCGGAATGTCACGTTTCCGTTTTTGCGGATTCCGTCTTTTAGCCAGCCGCCGACAAGGCCACCGATGTCCTTGAGCTCACCTCTGGTTGCCTTCGGCAGCTTTGAATATTCCTCCGCTGTTTCCGAAGTGCGAACGGGATTCCGGTTGCGGTCGGTGATATAATCCCATTCCAGTTCCTTGTTTTTATACTTTTTGTCTGTTCTGCGGTTGCAGACTGATATTTTAACTAACACGGCTTTGTTCCTCCTTCGTAAATTCGCCTTTAAAGGTACCGTCGCCGGATACAGCAGTCATGTAGTCGGCCATTGCATTCAGCCTGTTGTAATCCGTATCACTCAGGCAGGCGAAACCACCAACAGGCCGAATGCCCGCTGCCGCGTCTAACCCGCAGTAATACAGCACTGTTTCGCGTAATGACGGACCGAAGCTGGTACCGTCGTCTTTTCGCAGCTTCTGCGCTATCCCTTTTGCAATGCCGAGCTCCTCGCCAACGGCGTCCCATTTACCAAAAATGGCATAGTCCGTCACCACAATTTCATGGAGTGAATTCTGTACGGCATTTCGGACATAATGTTCAATTTCGGCGAGACAGATGACCTCGATATGATTTGTGATGGCTTCGAGCATCATTATTCGCCTGTCCTCCACGCAGCTTCGGGAGTAGCGCTTTCTGCAAAGGGCATTCACGGCTTTTTGCAATACTCTCCAGTATTTCTTTCCCTCAGGGTCGTCCGGCTGGCGGAGAAGCATCAGCGAGTCAAAATCAAAACCTCGCACCGTCTTCAGATAATCAAAAACCATAGGTGCTATCTTCAGAGCGTCCACGCGCATAGCTGCCATAAAATTGTTTCCTTCAGGCTTTACCTCGTCCATTGCCCAAGGCGTGATGGCCGGATCATAAAAGCTCTCTGCTTGGTTATGGCACTTTCTGCAGAGGCTCACCAGATCGTCCATAGATTCGTGGTCAAAGCGCTCATAGGTGTGATGATGGACATCGGTTGCTAGGCCACCACAGACCGGGCAGGTTTGGTTATGCGCGGCATTATTCCTTCCAACATTGTCACACGAAACGGCGACACGCTGGAAGAAGACTGGCCGTATTTCGATGAGAGCGATCCGGTCGGAACCTATGACCCGCTGTATGTGGATGCTGTCGTTTCCAATCCGCCCTATTCACAGAACTGGAACCCGGTAAACAAGGAAAACGACCCAAGATATAAGCGTTACGGCACCGCTCCGAAAGGTAAGGCCGACTATGCTTTTCTGCTGCATGACCTATACCATATTAAGCCGGATGGTATTATGACCATTGTTCTTCCCCACGGGGTACTGTTCCGCGGCGGAGAAGAAGGCACCATCCGTAAGAACTTAATTGAGAACAACAACATCGACACGGTGATCGGGCTGCCGGCAAATATCTTCTTCGGAACCGGTATCCCCACGATTATCATGGTGCTCAAGCAAAGGCGGAGCAACACGGATGTTTTGATTGTGGACGCTTCCAAGGGCTTTGAAAAAGTCGGAAAGAACAACAAGCTGCGTTCATCGGACATCAAGCGCATCGTCGACGTGGTCCTGCGCCGGGAAACAGTAGATAAATTTTCAAAGCTTGTAACCCGTGACGATATACGAAGTAATGATTATAACCTGAATATTCCCCGCTATGTGGATTCCTCGGAAAAGGCTGAGAGCTGGGACATTTATGCTTCCATGTTCGGCGGTGTCCCTGCGGCGGAGGTCGAAGGCCTCAGTGCATATTGGGTGGCTTTTCCAGGCTTGAAAGCGGCATTGTTTACAGATTTGAGCAGCGAGTACCTGCACTTTGGTGTTACAGATATGAAGAAGGCCGTCGAAGAACACCGTGACATTCGCACCTTTGAAGGAAAATTTGATACCGCGTTTGAAGCGTTTGATACGGCGCTGTGTCAGGAACTGCTTGGAGATGTTCAGAGCGTTAATATCTCCAAAGCGGAGAGTGTCCTTGCCTCTCAGATTTTTGAGCGCCTGACGGGTATTCCGCTTGTCGATCAGTATGAGGCCTACCAGCTCCTTGATAACGAATGGACACGCATTGCGGTCGATCTCGAAATTATTCAGACTGAGGGCTTTGAAGCCGTCAAAAAGGTTGACCCGAATATGGTCATCAAAAAGAAGGACAACAAGGAAACCGAGGTGCAAGACGGTTGGGTTGGACATGTTCTGCCCTTCGAGCTTGTACAGAATCAGATGCTCTCCGACGCCGTAGCTGCGCTGCATTGTAATGAGGACAGGCTTGCTGAAATTGTCTCCGAGTATGACGAACTGCTGGAGGAGCTGCCGGAAGAAGAAAAGGATAAGGATTTTGTCAACGATGACAAAACGGCTTTTGTCCCCGCAGCAGTGAAAAAGGCCATCAAAACCAAGGATGCGGACGCAGATGTTCTTGCTATCCTCATAAAATATGACAAATTGAACACTGAGGAAAAGGAACTGAAAAAGAAAATCAAGACACAGGCCGCTGAGCTGCAAATGAAAACCAAAGCTGCGATTGAATCGCTCACAGATGCCAAGGCATATGAGCTGCTCCGCTGTAAATGGATTGAGCCCATTGTTGCGGGCTTGAAAAAGCTTCCAGGCAATATCGTGACAGTGTTTGCTGCGAAGCTGGAAGCCCTTTCAAAAAAATATGAAACCACATTTTCCGAGGTGGAACAGCAGATCAGAGAGACAGAAGGTTCCCTTTCCGGCCTGATTGACCAACTGACCGGCAGTGAATATGATTTGCAGGGGCTTTCCGAGTTCAAAAAGCTGCTCGGAGGTGAGGAATAATGGCGGAAAATGCCAAAAAACCTGACATTCGCTTTGCCGGATTCACGGATGCTTGGGAACAGCGTAAGTTGGGCGAGCTTGTTCACTTCTCCAAAGGAACAGGCTATTCCAAAGCAGATCTGAAGGAATTTGGTATCCCTTTAATTTTGTATGGCAGACTATATACAAAATACCAGACAGTCATCACCGAGGTTGATACATTTGCAGATGCAAAGCCAGTCTCTGTTTACAGCCAAGGCGGCGAAGTGATTGTGCCAGCTTCA
>Ga0268263_1002621_pt1 | contig 11394 bp, 14 predicted proteins | sample Biomet5_FD_190358 | JGI IMG/M metagenome (GOLD analysis project Ga0268263, IMG submission 190358) | Microbial communities from bioreactor (seeded with sewage sludge) at LBNL, California, USA - Biofuel metagenome 5 (SPAdes) (version 4) | ecosystem: Engineered > Bioreactor > Anaerobic >... | reverse complement strand
CAAGGCTGTATCCCCACGCACCCCAACCATCCCACGCATCTTGCGAAAAAAACAGCACGCCGCTGAGCGTATGTCCGCAGATTTTCAAAATGGAGGCGAGCAGCACGCCCGCCAGCAGCTTTTTTTTGGATGCGCTCCCAAAAATTCCGGTATAACCTATGCAGGAAAAGCACACCAGATGTTCTACAAACACCTGTCCCCAATGAACCGGCTGCCAATCCGGAACAAACAGCAGCGCCATCACCCCGGTTACAAAGCCCCCCAACATCGCAAGCTTATAACTGTAAAGAGAGAGGATCATCAGCGGAAGCATGGACGCCAGGGGAATTGTTGCGCCTGTGGGCAGCGGAATGCGAAAGGATTCCAGCACCAGCGTCAGAGCGATGCAGATGCCGCAATAGCATAAGTCTTTCACGCGCAGAGCTGCGCCTCTGCACAAATAGACCGTAATGGCCAGATACGAAACGGAAAAGACAACGGTTATCGCAGTATTCATCGGCGGAACACTCCCTCCGCGTCAAAGATGTGGTCAAGCGGTCCCGAACCATGGCCCAAATCCAGCATGCTTGCAAGAGCCCCGGAGAGATACGCCTTTGCGCGTTCAATCGCGTGTTCCAGAGAATACCCCTTTGCCAGATTGGCGGCAATGGCGCTGGACAAGGTACAGCCGGTCCCGTGGGTGTTGGGGTTGTTTATTCTTTTGCCGTAGAACCAGATATACCTGCCGCTTGCGTAGAGCAGATCATTTGCATCGTTGACGCTGTGGCCGCCCTTGCATAGAGTGGGACAGCCAAAGGTTTCGGCAATTTCTTTTGCCGCCCGCTCCATATCCTCTTTGACGGTAATTTTTCTGCCGCTGAGAATCTCCGCCTCGGGGATATTGGGAGTAATGACGGCGGCAAGAGGAAGCAGCTTTTCCTTCATCGCGCCGACGGCGCTCTCCTTTGAGAGGACGGAGCCGCTGGTTGCCACCATGACCGGATCAACGACAATGTTGTTCGCCCGGTAATAAGTCAGCCGTTCCGCAATCACATCGACCAGTGCGGGCGAAGAAACCATGCCGATCTTCACCGCATCGGGACGAATGTCCTCAAATACAGCGTCAATTTGCTGCCTCAAAAACTCTGGAGTGACCTCCATAATTGCTGCTACGCCGGTTGTGTTCTGTGCTGTCAGAGCGGTAATCGCTGTCATAGCATAAACACCATTCGCCGCCATGGTTTTCATGTCGGCCTGGATACCGGCGCCTCCGCTGGAATCGCTTCCGGCGATGGATAATGCTGTTTTCATTGTTTGCTCCTTTCCTTTTCAGCACTACTTTTATTGAGCGGCAAAGAGTGGTGCCCCCGGTTTGCCGCTATTCAAGGGATCAACCCAAGAAATCGGTTTTACTCTGCGATCTCGTCGGCAAGGCCGCAGATTTCTTTCCACTGGCTGTCCGCTGCGCCATCGTACACAGCGACCACGTGAAAGCCTGCATTTTTTGCGGTTTCAACTGCGTACAGCGCGTCCTCATAGACGGCAATATCGGACGGCTTCGCATGAAGCCGCCTTGCGGCCTCCAGATAAATCAGCGGTTTCCGCTTGCTTGTATGCAGAGCCTCGCAGGACAGAAGAAACGCAAAATAATCGCAGACGCCAAGCCGCTTCAGGCAGTCGGCCGCCAGACGCTCGTCCGTCGCGGAAGCCACGCACATCTTTACACCCGAGGCGCGGAGCTTGTCCAGCAGACGCCGGATACCTGCCTTTAAGGGAATATCCCTTCGATAATGGTCCTCCATCATCCGATTCATTTCCTCTGCCGCGCTTTCCGGGGACTCTTTCAAAGAGAAACGGCTGACGAACAGCGCGGCCGATTCGCTCAGGGTCATGGGGGCAATCTCCGCCAGCGTTGCGGTCAAGTCCTCGGCGATGCCCCTGCTTTTGAGATACTCGCAGCCAAGGCCATGCCAATATTTCATGGAATCGATGAGCGTGCCGTCCATGTCGAAGATGGCATACCGTTTATCCATTGTTCCGTACCATTTTTTCGGCGAGGGCGCGCAGCTCTGCTGTCGCCTTGCCGGGGTCGTCCGCCGCAAAAATCGCAGAAACAACCGCGACGCCGTCAACGCCGCTGCCCCTGAGCTTATCAATGTTTCCGGCGCAGATCCCGCCGATTGCAACGGTCGGAACATTCACTGCATCGCAGATTGCTTTCAGCGTCTCAGCAGACATGTTACCGACATCCGTCTTGGTGGAAGTATCAAACACAGCGCCCAGACCGAGATAGTCCGCCCCGTTTTTCACAGCCGCCTCCGCTTCCTCTACGGTATGAGCAGACACCCCGATTATCATATTGTCACCAACGCGCCTGCGCACGTCGGAAGCAAGCATATCCTCCTGTCCCACATGGATGCCGTCCGCTCCGCACTTTATCGCGACCTCCACATTATCATTGATGATGAACGGCACCCGGAAGCTGCGGCATAACCCGCCGATTTCAATTGCCTCCTGAAGAAATTGCTCATCGTCCAGTTCCTTCTCGCGGAGCTGGACGCAGGTGGCTCCGTTTTTCAGGGCGGCCTCCACCTGCTCATACAGGCCCATCCTGTCAGTCCAGGACCTGTCGGTTACCGCATAAAGCAGCATCCTCTTTTTATCGCACTTCATATCTCGCACCTCGCTCCAATTCTTCGCCGGTCAAATTACATACGGCATCAATGATATAGTTGCGGTAGCTGGCGTTGCCGTCCAGCCCGGTCATCCGCGCCCTTGCTTTCTCTCCGCACAGGCCCATGGCGCAGACTGCCGCGGCCGCCGCCTCCAGCGGCGCGTTTGGATTGGCAGTCACGTAGGCGGCGGTCATGGCAGAGAGCTGGCAGCCGGTTCCCGTAATCTTGCTCATGTCGGGGTGCCCGTTGTAGATGCAGAAGGCTTTTTCACTGTCTGTTACAATGTCGATGGCGCCGGTCATCGCAACCACAGCGGCTGTCCTTCTGGAAAAATCTTTTGCAAAGGCGACGGCCTGGTCCAAAAATTCCGGGGTCACGGCATCTGCCGCATCGGCGTCCACACCCTTTGTGCTTCCGCGCCCAAGTGCCAGCACTTTCATTTCGGAGATATTTCCCCGGATGACCGTAAATTTCACTTTCTCCAGAAGCTTCAGCGCCGTATTCGTTCTGAGCACAGACGCGCCTGCGCCCACGGGATCGAGGACGGAGGGGTGCCCCAGCTCGTTTGCCTTTTTTCCGGCCCGAAGCATGGCGGAAACGGTTCTCCGGCTGAGCGTTCCAATATTGATATTCAAGCCGCCGCAGACGGCGGTGATTTCTTCGACCTCGTCCACATCGTCCGCCATGATGGGGGAGCCGCCGCAGGCGAGAAGAATGTTGGCGCAGTCGTTCACAGTCACGTAATTTGTGATGTTATGGATCAGCGGAGCCGAAATCCGCACATTGTCAAGCATTTCCGAGAGCATAACTTTTATCTTCTTTCGTCAAATGATTGGTTCAGCTTCGCGTGAGCGGCAGCCAGCGTACCGGATTTTGACAGGGAACAGATCAAAACGCCGGAAAGCAGCGCGCCGCCAAGCGTTGAGATCAGGAAAGGAATGACGTAGGCATAAAAAGCGATCTCCCCGGCGCTTTTGCCCATAAACAGCACTGCGACGGGATAAGCGCACAGACCGCCGAGGATGCCGGTTCCGAAAACCTCTGCGATCAGAGTCGGAATAATTTTTTCAGTTCTCCGATACATCCATCCGCAGAGCAGGGCGCCGAACATGCTGCCGGGAAACGCCAATAAACTTCCAAGCCCCAGAAGGTTCCGGATCAGACTCGCGGAAAAGGCGACCCCAACACCATACCAGGGCCCCAGCAGCACGGCGCAGATGATATTGACCATGTGCTGCACCGGCGCGCATTTGCTTCCCAGCACCGGAACGGAAAACAGACTGCCCACAACCGCAACGCCGCAGAGCAGGCCGGCAACTGTCAGTTTTTTTACATTCGTTTTTTTCATGAAAAACACTCCTTTTGAAATCCGCGGAGAAAGGGCAATAACAGCATCGCTTCCTCCATACAAACAGGTTCGGGCAAAATGCCCGGAAGGTCGGTCGAAGCTCACTGGCTTCCTCTCGCGCCGGAACACGGCTTCCCATCGCTGTTATACGGGACATAAGGCGCTCCCCTTTGTCCGCCACGGACAGACCGTGGATGCCGTCGTCACACTCCTTTCAGGGTAAAGAAAATCGGAGACACCTTTGGGGCGTCTCCGAAAGAATTTTTCGCAAGTTCCTACGGCGGCATTACCCGCATCAGGTATAAGGGTCAAAGGTAAAAACCTTTCTCTCAGCCTTTTTACAAGCTCCCCTGTGTATTCGATTTTCAAAACAAAAAAGGGGCACCCGATCCGGTGCCCCATAAAAACCAGATAATGATTCCTACGGCGGCATTACCCGCATCAGGTATAAGGGTCAAAGGTAAAAACCTTTCTCTCAGCCTGTTTCACAAGCTCCCCAGTTTTGTTTAAGAATACACCCTATCCGCTGCAAATACAAGTGCTTTTGACAGAAACTTATATTTTGGGGGAATTCCCCGGCGCGTCTTTTCCGGCTGCTATGAGTCTGCGCCGGCTGCCGATAAGGTTCAGAGCCGCTTTAGGACGCTTCCAATATCCTCGTTGATGCAGATGGATTTCGCCTCGATTTCCTTCGGCGCGTATGCCTCGCCCATGTTCACACAGGCGTAGGCGGCGTTCGGCCACTGGCGCGTCATGCGCCAGAAAGAGAATTTTACGATACTGGGGGTGTTTCTTCCAATGCCCAATTCGAGAAACAGCACCCTGTCCTTTTCGTGCTGCTGCAGATACTCGACGTACTGTGCTGCCGCTCTGTGCCAGCCCGCATCCTCGACAAAGGCGCCGCCGGCCCGCAGATTCATCGTCATGGGCTTGCCGCAGACCGGGCAGTGCGGCACAAGCTCCCGCGGTACGCGCATCTCCGTCTGCTGCTCCGCCATCTGACGGACGAGCTCTTTGTTGTCATAGGTTTTCTGGCAGCATGGCTCGCTGCACTGGAACAGACCGTAGTCGCCCTGCGTGTAGAACAGCCGCTTTTTATCGAAGCCCGCTTTCTGAAATTGATGATCCACGTTGGTGGTCAGAACAAAGTAGTCCTTGTCCCTTACCAGCGCGAACAGCCCGTCATACACAGGCTTCGGCGCCGGGGTATAGCGGTTCAGCCAAATGTAGCGGCTCCAGTATGCCCAGTATTCCTCCGGCGTATTGTAGGGGTAAAACCCTCCCGTATACATATCGTGAAAACCGTATTTGGCTTCAAAATCGTAAAAATTTTTTTGAAAGCGTTCCCCGTCGTACGCAAATCCGGCAGAGGAGGAGAGCCCCGCGCCCGCGCCGATCAAAACTGCGTCAGCCGCCTCCAATTCGTGTTTCAGCCGTCCGGCGTCAGCGGAGCAGCTCCTGATAGATGGCATCGTCCTCATCCTTGAAAACATTAAAGATCACCTTGATTTCTGAATGGCGTTCGGAGAGATACCGCGTTGCCGTTTCCACCGCGATCTGCGCGGCGCGGCGGTTTGGGAAATGAAAGATGCCCGTGGAGATGCAGCAAAATGCGATGCTGTTCAGACCCTCTCGCTCCGCACTCTCCAGGCAGGAGCGATAGCAGGAGGACAGCAGCGCCTCGTCCTCCGGTGTGACGGAGCCCTGCACGATGGGGCCGACTGTATGGAGCACATAGCGCGCGGGGAGATTGTAGCCCGGCGTGAGCTTTGCCTGCCCGGCCGGCTCCTCCTGTCCCTGCGCGCGCATCAGCTCCGCGCAGGCGATCCGCAGCTGGATGCCCGCAAAGGTGTGGATGCAGTTGTCGATACAGGCGTGGTTGGGCACATAACAGCCGGTCATGCCGCTGTTGGCTGCGTTGACAATGGCGTCACAGGCAAGCCTTGTGATGTCCCCCTGCCAAAGATAGAGGCCGGTATGCGTCGGCGTGAGGTCTGAGAGCCGCACGATGCCCCTGTCCCGGGCCGCCTGAGTCAGATACGCGTTTTGAATCCGCAGGAATTCTTCGCTGGCGCGCCCGGGGAGCCGCACGTTCAGCAGCGCGCGGAGCAGCCGGCGCTGTTCCGCATCCGACGCCGGTATGACGATGGACCGGTATTGCGCGTTTTCTTCCAGAAGATACCGGAGAAGAAATTCCCTGCGCTCCCGCTGCCGTTTCGCGGTGTCAGACGCCGCAGCCGCGCTGGTTTTCCCGGAGTTTGTTCTCAACGATGTCATCTCCCCTGCGATAGCTCCCAGATGTCGATTCCCAATTCCGGCTGGAATCTTCTGCCGATGGCGTTTTCCGTTGCGGTCAACAGGATCTCTGCCGTATAGCTGGTCCTGGCTTCCCGCAGATGTCCGGCCGTCACGGTGATCCCGCCGTGATCGCCCCCTGCGGGCAGCCCGACGCACAGGTCCCGCAGCCGATGCAGGCAGCGGTGATTTCGCAGCCCTTTGGCGCAACGGTCCCCGCGCCCAGAGTGTAGCTCTCGCGGAAAATGGGACTCACGCCGAGATGGAAGTACTCGATCTCCATGTCGCGGATAACAAATACGATGCCGATATCCCGGGTTTCGCCGGGATAGACATTTTCCAAAACCGGCTGTTCGGCGAAAATGGCGCCAATCCACTTTTGCTGGTCCTCCGCAGGCACAGCGCGGCCGGAGAGGCGGATCATCTCCTGATACATGGTGTAGCCGAGGACCTGCACCCGGCCGCCACGGCGGGGCAGCCCCGGCAGAAGCGCAGCAGCTTGCATTTGGCGCATTTTTCAAACTTTTCATAGACGCGGAAGGCGTCCATCCTCGGCCCGGTGAACAGGTCGTACAGGTCGTCCGTCAGGGCGCTGCCGACTTTCAATTCCATGCGGCGGCAGGCGTAAACCGCGCCGTCCGGCAGGATGGTGAGGTGGCAGTTGCCGCAGTTGCAGCCGTCGCATACATATTCGTCGTCCGGGTAGTCCCCGGGGTCGAACAGACCCTTTTCATACCGGAACAGCGTCCACAGGTGGTCCTTGAGGTTGAAGGTCGTGGCGCTGTCCCTGTACTGCTGGAATTTTTCCCAGCACTCGCCCATCATTCGGCGATATTCCTCCGGGGAGCAGCAGGCGCCGCGGCTGCCCTGGTCGGGGCAGTAGCGGGCAAAGGCAAAGATGTGACCTTGGTTTCAACGACCGCATCCACCAGCGCCGGGACCTCCTTATAGTTCCAGCGGGAAACAGTGGTCATCACCGCTGTATCGATACCCGCATTCCGAAGGTACGGGATGACGGAGAGCGTTTCGTCGAAGGAGCCGGGGCGGCGGAGCCGGCAGGGCCCTCGGAGGGCTTACTTTTTGCCGCCGGAGCCGCAGGCCGTGCCCGCTTTCTTTTCGTCCTCTTTGCCAAACAGATTTTTCAGAGACATTTCGTTTTCCTCCCGATCAGAATTCAGACGGTTTGCTTGTCTGTGATTCCATCATAGCCGACCGTCTCCGGTGATGTAAGTACGCACAAATGGATTACAGAATTACCTTTTTATAACCATTGCAAAGCGCTATGGAGAAATATATACTCAAATCAGACTGTACACTCATTTTGAAACTGCAAGGAGGATTCCGCGATGCTTACAAAAGAGGAACTGCCAGCCTGTCCGGTGGCAACCATCGTCACACTGGTGGGGAACAAGTGGAAGCTGCTCATCATCCGCAACCTGTTGGGCGGAACGCAGCGCTTCAATGAGATGCGCCGCACCATTCCGGGAATCAGCCAGAAGGTGCTGACGGATAACCTCCGGGAGCTGGAGCATGACGAGCTGATCGTGCGCAGGGCCTATCCGGAGGTTCCTCCGCGGGTCGAATACTCGCTGAGCGAACTGGGAAAGACGCTCAAGCCCGTGTTTGACTCCATGCAGGCCTGGGGAGAAAAATATCAGGCCATCGTGCGAGGCGAGTGAACAAACGGACTTCGGTGTCGGGCCGGCGGCGTTTTCTCCGCCGTCGGACGATCCGCGCCCGCGATCCCCGCATGTGCACACCGATGGCCGGCAGGCAAAATAAAAGACGGCATGACCGGAAGGCCGTGCCGCCTGCGAGATGGACGTCCGATTGCGCTTCCGGACGATCCGCCGCGCTTGCGCGCGTTTCCCGGCGCCCCTGGAGTCCTGCCGCCGCCGGGACTTTCCCGGCTCCTGAAATGCTGCCCGGCCGGACGCTGCTGCTGAAAACGGGCGGCTTTCGCCGGACGAAGCGGCGGTTTGCCCCGCATCGATGCGCTCGATCCTGAAATGACGGGTCCTGATTCGCCCGAGCAGCCGGCGATCATCATCCGGCCGCCGTTCAGCCATCCCCGCAGGATGCTGCCGCCCTGAGAGCCGGTAAAAATATTGCCGGCTGACGGCATCCCGCGCCTCGGAGCACGGTGCGCCCCTTTCGGCGCAGTACGCGGGCCGGGTCCGGATCTTCTGCGTTTACAAGCGTGCCCTCGCCCGTGTGTCGGAAGGCGCCCTTTTCACCGCCGTGCCGGGGAAAAACCCGCCCTGCCTCGCCGCAGAGGCGCTTCCCGCGATCCCCCTCGCGCAGAACCGGACCTGCAGCTCCAAAGAGAGCATTTTCGGTGACCGTGACCCTCGCTTTATGCTCCGCAGAAGGCCTCGTTCAGGGCTGCTGAGCTTGGTTGCGGCCCTGTATATAAAGACGGGGGGATTTTTTGCCTCGGCCGTCTCAGCACGTCCAGCCGTATTTTTTCAGGTCGACGCAGCCGTTGGACTTCAGCGGAACGCCCTCTGCACGAAGCAGCTCGGCCTGCTCCGGCCAGCCCGGCGCGGGCCGTCCCGCGGCGTTGACCACGCGGTGACAGGAATAGTTCCCGTAATATTCCGCGCGGCTCAGAATTTTTCCCACCAGCCGGGCGTTTCGCTCCCGGCCGATCAGCCGCGCGATGAGCCCGTATGTGGCGACCTTTCCCGCTGGAATTTCCTCCACGACGGCGAGCACCTCAAAGGCAAGCTCGTCGCCGGCACGTCTGCCGGGAGGGAGAAAGCCGGAATCCATTTTATCGGAAGCCATGCGGCATCACCTCGGTATCCCTGCGACGGACGGAGCAAAAACCGTTTGCCGGTGGCGCGCCCGTCATCGCATTTTTATGTTGATCAGCCGGCCGCCGGCGTTATACGGCATGGCGAGGCCCCGGACGCGGCCGGCCGCAGGAGAAGCTGTCCGGGGCGGAGGCCGGGGCAGTACCCGGCCTCCGTCCGGCTTTTTTGAACGTCAGGTTCCGTCCCCTTCCTTTTTACGGGGACCCGCTGCGCTGGACCTCTCCGCACGGCCCGGCGGGAAACGGCGCATGCGGGCGCGGATATTCCGCTCATGCCGCTTTTGCTGTGCGGAAGACCGCGGGGACTTAGCCCTCCTGCTGATGGGAGGGTCCGCTCGTGAGCTGCCGCTGCCTTGCGGAAGCGATATACAGTGGGATGGCGGTAAGCTGCGCAGCGACGGAGACCGCGATCATGGCGGGAATACTCACATCGTACAGCACGCCCAAAAGCCAGCTTCCCAAGAACCAGAACACGCCGAAGGAGCACTCGAAAATGCCGTAGCCCGTGGCGCGGCTCGCTTTCGGAACCATGCTGGTGACAGCCGCCTTGAGGATCGACTCCTGCGCGCCCATTCCCACGCCCCAGAGGGCAATGCCGGTGAGCACCAGAGGAATTGAGCGGAACGCAAATATAAAAATGGCGAAGGGTGCGGAAATGATCGTGGACCATACGAGCGCCTGCACGCCCTTTTTATCGTACATCAGGCCAAACACGAGTGCGGCGACGGCGTCCACCAGCATCGCGCCTGCGTAGAGCAGCGGCAGCGTGCCGCTGTTCACGAGAGACGACGTTTGCGCAAGGCCGGAGGAAAGACCCGCATAGGTGTTGGAGACGTGCATGATGATGATGGAGTAATCAATGAAACCGAACGCAAAGAGGCTGATGCCCGCGATATAGAGGCGAAACTCCTTTTTCATTTTAAAGGGAATATATTCCTTCGGCTCCGGCTCAAAGTGCTCCGGATTGGGGAACTTCTGCCTGGTGACGAAAAGCAGGATCAGCGTAATCGCTCCGGGAATCGCCAGTACGGCGAAGCAGGTCGAATAAATCTCATAGGTCGTTCCGCTCGTCTTGAACAGCATCACGAGATACAGCAGCACCGGCCCCAGAAACGCGCCGATCTGATCAAGCACCTCCTGAATGCCGAAGCTCTTTCCCACGCCCTCCTGGGAGGCGGCGAAGGACATGATCGTGTCCTTCGCGGGCTTTTTGATCGCCTTTCCCATGCGCTGGACGACCAGCAGGCCGCAGGCCAATATCCAGCCGTGCGCGCCGACCAGCGCCAGCGCGGGGACCGCGAGCACATCCAGAATATATCCCGCGATGGTCATGGGCCAGTAACATTTCGTTTTGTCGGTCAGCTTGCCGAATACATAACGCATGGAGTAGCCGATCATCTCTCCCAAGCCTGAGATGAAGCCGATGGTCCCGGCGGAGGCTCCCAGCAGCGACAGATAGGCGCCGCGGATGCTGCTCGCGCCCTCGTGGGTCATATCCGAGAACAGGCTGACGACGCCGAAAAGCAAAATAAACAGCATTGCCTGCGACAGCTTTTTCTTCCGGTTAGTTTCCATTCTGCTCATCTCTCTTTACAATTGCATTTATTTCAGAAAATTCGGATTTGCTCTCCGCTTTACAGCGCCGGTACAGAAGCTCCAGCAGCCGCGCGAACTCCTGCCGGTCGGCCTCCGGCAGGGCCTCCAGCAGCCACTCGTAGAACAGCGCCTCGATATGCGCCTTGGAAATTTTCAAAAGCTCCGCCTTTTCGGTGGCGAACAGCAGCTGGCTGCGGCCGTCGGCGGCGTTTTCCTCCCGCGTGAGGTAACCCTTTCCCTCCAGATTTGCGGTCTGCCGCGCCACCGCCCCTTTGTCCAGACCGGTGATTCTGCAAACGCCCGCCTGCGTGATTCCCGGGTTTTTCCGGATGGCATGGATCACGTCGAACTCTGCCGTACCGATTCCGTCGGCGCGAAGCGTGCGGATGGTGAACTTGCTCACCTCCCGCGCAATTTTGGTAATTTCCCGTTTTGTAGCGTCCATCGATGCCCCCATAAAAAAAGATGTAGCATCAACTAATCACAAATTAGAGGATACTACATCTTTTCCGTCTGTCAATAGCCGCGGGAAGGGAATATGCTTTGCTGCCGGCCTTATGGACGGCGGAAACGCCTCACGCGTTATCCGCCGCCGTATTCCTCTCCTGCAGCGCGGCTCCGCAGCTTGGGCAGAAATCGTTTGAGGCGGCGCAGACCTTGCTGCAGCTCGGGCAGGCGATCTG
>Ga0268263_1002615_pt1 | contig 11420 bp, 8 predicted proteins | sample Biomet5_FD_190358 | JGI IMG/M metagenome (GOLD analysis project Ga0268263, IMG submission 190358) | Microbial communities from bioreactor (seeded with sewage sludge) at LBNL, California, USA - Biofuel metagenome 5 (SPAdes) (version 4) | ecosystem: Engineered > Bioreactor > Anaerobic >... | reverse complement strand
TCCGGCGCACCGAACTACGTGGAAAAAGCGAAAGCCGCTGTCCTTGAAATGGCACGGCAGACCGGACCGGCGCAGTTTGATGCCGACGGCATGATGACACGCGGTACGATTGTGCGTCACTTGATTCTGCCGGGCAATACGCGCAACTCCATCGCGGTACTTGACTGGCTTGGAGAAAATTTGCCCAAAGGTGTTCTTGTCAGCCTTATGGCGCAATATGTTCCGTGCGGGCGGGCGGTGGATTTTCCGAAAATTAACCGCCGTATCACCGAGCGCGAATACAGGAAAGTGCAGGAGCATTTGTTCGAATTGGACTTGGACGGATTTGTGCAGGACAGAAAATCCGCCAGCCAAAGTTTTATTCCGTTATTTAATTTAGAAGGAGTATTTCCTCAAAACTCACTTGACAAACAATCTGCATCGAGATAGAATATTATGTAGTTTTAAAAACTACATAATATAATTTTACAGAAACGGTGATAGTATGGAAAAAGACATAACAAACAAATCAGAGTGGAGAGCCGAACGTCGCAAAGAGTTAGCGCTCCCGTCATATTCGCTTCTTGAGGAAATAATGAGTGCAATTACGCACGGTATAGGAGTGGGTTTGGCGATTGCGGGTCTTGTAGTACTTCTTATTTCCGCACACCACGACGCGTTAACATTGGTCAGCGTATCGGTTTTCGGTGCGACCATGATTATGCTTTATACGGTTTCAACCATGTACCATGCGCTCGGCATTTGTAAAGGGAAAAAAGTATTTCAGGTTTTGGATCACTGTACCATCTTCCTGCTGATTGCGGGAACCTATACGCCAATTGCACTTTTATGCTTTGGCGGAACAACCGGATGGGTCATGTTTGGAATCGTTTGGGGTGTCGCCGCAGTCGGGGTGGTGCTCAACGCAGTTGATTTACAGCGCTTTAAAACCTTCTCCATGGTTTGCTATATTGGTCTTGGCTGGCTGGTCATTTTCTTCTTTAAACCCTTGATTGAGCATCTGGATAGGGCTTCCATTATTTATCTGATCGTGGGCGGCATATTCTACACAGTTGGCGCGGTGCTCTACCATAAGGGTAAAAAAGTAAAATATATGCACTCTGTTTGGCACCTTTTCGTGCTTGCCGGCACAATTTTTCACTATTTTGTCATCTATCATATTGCGGTATAAATTGTTTACAATTCATACTATATTTAGCCGTTACTCTGCGATATAATGTAATATAAACATAATTGCGGCGTAAAGGAGTGTTACAAGTGGATATTCTTCAACGAGAAATGTCTTTTGATTCCAGTGTAAATAGCGAGAGAATTTTTGTAAGAATTATAGAGCCGGCCGATAAAGCAGACGTGAAAGCAGTACTGCAAATTGCCCATGGTATGGCGGAGCACAGCCTTCTATATGTTGACTTTGCGAAACATATTGCCTCAAACGGTTACGCAGTAGCAATCAACGACCATCTGGGTCACGGCAAATCGGTGTCTGAGGGCGGCGCATACGGTTACTTTGGCAAGGGCGGATGCCAGAATATGGTCAAGGATATGCACAAGCTTTACACGCTCATGCGCGAAACTTATCCAACAGTACCGTATATTATGATGGGGCATAGTATGGGATCGTTTTTGGCTCGTTCCTACACTGCGCAGTATGGAAGTGAACTGAGTGCGGCGATTTACCTTGGTACCTGTGGAAATTTAAGCCCGGCTGTTTTTGCCGCGGAGAAGCTGCTCGGCAATGCAATCGTTAAAAAAAAGGGTGAAAAGGGTCACGACCCACTTTTTGCAAAGCTTTCCACCGGGAAATACAACCAGGCGTTTATGCCGTCCAGAACTGCAAATGACTGGCTTTCACGCGATACGGCTGAGGTTGATAAATACACCAAGGATCCGCTTTGCGGGTTTGATTTAACCGTTTCCGGTTATCGTGACATTGTTTATCTCCAGGCGGAAATCAGTTCAGCCGAGTGGTACAAGAATATGCCGGACATTCCGATCCTGATTCTTTCGGGTGAAAGAGATCCGGTTGGAGATTTTGGCAAAGGAGTCAAACAAGTCGCTGAAAAGCTAAAAAAAACCGGCCACAATGTTCGTCTGGTTTTATATCCCGAAGCCCGCCATGTTGTCCTTTGTGAGACGAACAAAGATGAGGTTTACGATGAAATCGCAAACTTTCTGGCATCCGTAACGGCAGAATAAATTATATTTATGCTAAAATCCTATAAAAAGGTTGATCAACCTTTTTATAGCGTGAAGCGCGTTGGATTAGTATTACATAAAGGCAGCAAAAAGCGGTCGCTCTTTCAGTAGAGGGGCCGCTTTCTATTGCCCTTTTGTTATATATTTGCAGGCTGCTCCATATATTTTAAATCAAGGGGAGTATGCTTATGTTTTTTACCTTACGCGTAAATCGGAAACTAACGATGCTGTTCATCGTCTCAGCGATGATAATACTTGCTGTGTGCACAGGCGCGGTAAACCCCGCGAAAGCGATCAATATAAAATCCGGAGTAAAGCTGCCGGTTATTATGTACCACAGCATGCTCAAAGACAGTAAATATCAAGGGAAATATGTGGTCTCACCGGATGCTTTTGAGAAAGATCTGCAATATTTGCAAAAGAGTGGCTACACAACTATCGCTATGCAGGATTTAATCAATTATGTAGATAACAAAACACCATTGCCGACAAAGCCGATATTGCTGACTTTCGATGACGGCTACTATAACAATTATCTCTATGCGTATCCGTTGGCCGAGAAATATAAAGTAAAAATCATGATTTCACCAATTGGGTATTGTACGGACTTGTTTTCACAAAAGGATCCAAACCATCCAAATTATTCGCATTGTACATGGGATCAAATTAATGAAATGATGTCTTCCGGTTTTGTGGAATTTCAAAATCACACTTATAACCTTCACAATTCAGGGAAGGGCGGACGCGTCGGTGTTTGCAAGCTGAAGAAGGAGAGTATAGCTGCCTACGAAGCCGTGCTGAGTGCCGATTTAAACAAGATGCAAAAAGAGATGCAGGAATATACAGGGTATACTCCGACCACATTTGTTTATCCCTACGGGGAAGTCAGCCGTGAGGCAATTCCAATTGTAAAAAGCCTAGGATTTAAGGCAAGCTTAACCTGTCAGTACAAGATGAACTACATTACGGAGGACCCGGAATGTCTTTACGGTCTTGGCAGATATCTTCGCTCATCAGGGATTTCGTCTGAAAATTTTTTTGGGAAGATCGGCGTAAGTTAGTTGTTTTTTAATACAGATAAGGCTTGAGGATATGCAGTTATCCCCAGCCTTATCTGTATCTATTGGTGCTTACAACAGTGTTTAAAAGATACTTAGTATTAAAAATGTGCGTTATTGCAATTACACATTCTTTAGTCTAAAATCAAACTGTAAATGGTTATGTAAATCAATCTGTTTTCACGATAACAAATGACGACGATTATTAGGAGGACGAAAAGCGATGAAGGTAGTTGCAATCAACGGAAGCCCCAACAAGAACGGAAATACTGCATTTGCCATTGAAACCGTGGCAAATGAACTGAGAGCTAATGGAATTGAAGTGGAAGTTCTGCATATCGGAAAAGACACGATTCGCGGATGTACAGCCTGTGGAGGATGTGGCCGCAATAAAAACGAAAAGTGCGTTCTGCCGGGTGATCATGTCAATGAATATATCCAAAAAATGAAAGAGGCAGACGGGATTATTTTAGGTTCGCCAACTTACTACTCCGCTTTAGCCGGTACTATGAAATCTTTTTTAGACAGAGCTTTTTATGTTGCAGGATCAAACGGAAACCTGTTCCGCCACAAGGTTGGTGTGAGCGTGGTTGCGGTGAGACGCAGCGGAGGGATTCCTACTTTTCAGCAACTGAACCAATATTTGAACTATTCTGAAATGATTATTCCAACTTCCAACTACTGGAATGTGATTCATGGGGCAGCGCCGGGGGAGGCGCGGCAGGATGAAGAGGGCGTGCAGATTATGCGTATACTGGGCAGAAATATGGCTTGGACTTTAAAGCTTGTTGAAAACGGCAAAGGCAGTGTTGATGAGCCGCAGGCTGAACACAAAACATTCATGAACTTTATTCGGTAGACTGTATAAAACAACTGAAGAGCACAAATATAGCGTGTATACAATATATTTGGATTCGAGCATAGGAGCCACGAGGACTTAACGTACCTCGTGGCTCCTGTTTGTTTGTATTTGAATATTTTAGTCACCAATTTTTCTCATGACCACTTTTTCAATAATATGAAGAACTACCGCCATTAGACTTGTCGCAACAAGCATCATTGGAACAAGGACAAGCACCATTGGAAGGGTCAGCCCGACTACTGCGAAAAAGGATTTAAAGAATATAAGCGCCACGACGAAAGTGGTAACCATCAGTGAAAACAAAACCATATTTTTTAAATTAAACGGAATGCAAACCTTAAACAGCGTCATCAAACCTGTGTAGCCGGTAATAATAACAGCAAGAGTGGAAATCTGCTCCGGTGAAAAATTCAGAAAGCTTGAAACCGCCATCAGCAGCATAATATTAAATACCATGGTCATTGCGCCGGGCAAAGATTTTTTAATAACATTGACAATAAACAGACCGTGTACCCTTTCCTTGTTCGGTTCGAGCGCAAGAATAAATGATGGCACGCCAATCGTCACCGCGTTAATCAGTGTAAACTGAATTGGTTGAAACGGATAGTCAGAACTTAAGAAAATGAACAGCACGGCAATAATTGCCGAAAAAATCGCTTTAACAAGGAATAAAGAAGCGGAGCGCTGCAGGTTGTTAATGGAACGGCGCCCCTCGTTCACAATCCGAGGCATACTGGCAAAATTGGAGTCCAGCAATACGACCTGGGAAACTGTTTTGGACGCATCGCTACCGGAAGCCATTGCGATGCTGCAGTCGCTTTCTTTAAGGGCAAGCACATCGTTTACTCCGTCGCCTGTCATTGCAACAGTGTGTTTTTGTTCCTTCAGTGCTTTGATTAACTCGAACTTCTGCTGTGGTGTTACGCGGCCGAATACCGCGTACTTTTCCGCAGCCGCTTTAATATCGTCATAGTCCTTCAGTGTGGTTGCGTCCACATAATTATCTGCGGTTCGCAGTCCGGCTTTTTTAGCAATATTGGAAACTGTGATTGCGTTATCGCCGGAGATTACTTTGATCGTTACGCCCTGATCGGCAAAATACTCAAGTGTCTTTTTCGCGTTTTTGCGGATCTTGTCGCTTAAAAGAATTAACGCGAGGGGGGAGATATCGGCCGGAAGTTCTTTGTTATTGAATGCGCCTTCGCAATGTGCCAAAAGCAGCACCCGTTGGCCATTTTCCGAATATTCCTCTACCCGCGCGCGTATCCGGTCAAAATCTTCCTTCATCACAAATTCACCCGCGCCGATTATAAAGCTGCCCGCATCGCGGAAACTGGCGCCGCTCCATTTGCGTGCTGAGGAGAACGAGACTGCATCCGTACATTCCCATTGCGGTGGAGTGTGCCCGAGCGCCCGGATTGCTTCGGACGTAGGGTTTTCGTCATTCAATGCAGCCATTAACGCTGCGAGTGTATCCTCTGTTTCCTGTTGTGAAATGTCACAGAGAGGGATAATCGCATCCACCTGCATGGTGCCCTCTGTAATTGTGCCGGTTTTGTCTAAGCATAATGTATCGACACGCGCCAGCGTTTCAATGGAATATAATTCCTGAACCAGCGCCTTATGGTGTGCCAAACGCACCACACTCACTGCCAGTACAACGCTTGTTAAAAGCACAAGGCCCTCCGGAATCATGCCGATCAGCGCAGCCACGGTACTGACAATAGCAAGGCTAAACCCTTGCCCGGAAATATATATTTGCTTGTAGAACAATAAAAGTCCGATAGGAATAATCGCAAAGCCAATCCACTTAATAATTCTGTTGATCCAAGTCATAATTTCGGAGTTTGGCTTTTTTAAGTATTTTGCACTTGCTGTGATTTTTGAAGCATAATTATCTGCGCCAACATGTTCAACTCTAACGGAGCAGTTTCCGCTGCCCACAAAGCTTCCGCTCAACAGATGGTCGCCGATTTTCTTGGCTATGGGGTTCGACTCACCGGTAATGAGTGATTCATTGACCTCACACTCGCCATCTACCAGAATACCGTCCGCGCACACCTGATTGCCCGTAGTCAGCAGCATAATGTCGTCAAGCACCAAGTCGCTGACCGGAAGGCTGGTTTTTGTGTTGTCACGTAACACGTGCGCCTTTGGTGCGGCAATTAATTTTAGCTTGTCAATTGTTTTTTTTGCCCTTACTTCTTGAAATGTGCCGATTAGTATATTAGAAAAGATAACACCCATGAATAAAAGATTTTTATAGGAACCGACCATCAGGATCAGTCCGGCAAGGATCGCGTTTAAGATATTAAATGGAGTAATTAGATTGCTGCGTATGATTTGACCAATTGTTTTTGTTTTAATTTCATCCGTACCGTTTATAAGCCCCTGCCGCCGCCGTGACTCGACCTGCTCTGCCGAAAGTCCGGCGGTATAGCTCACATCATCCATTTATGTTTGTCCCCGTTCATGTATTTTTTTGATTTGATTCATTATACTATATATCATTACAATATTGCCAATATAAAACAATCTTTGTCATAATCTTTAAAATTTCGTAACATTTACCGTCAATATCACTAAAATACAGCTTGCGGTAGTATGATATTCGATTGATTATACATCTTGTTTAGACATATGATTGTGGTATAATTGTTGAATATGAAATGTTGTGAATGTAATTTGGTTCGCTTCAGAGATAGGAATATGTAAAGAAAGGGGCCTGACCCTTATCAATAGTATCTTAAAATTTGACTTTCAAAAAACAAAACTTCAAGTCAAAGATTTTGACAGCTTGGTTGTTTTGCTGCTGACGGTTTCCATCTTTGCTCCGTTTTATTTCAGCGTAATAACCACCTGTGGCATCGCCATAATGACGATGATGAACTGTAAAAAAAGAGAGCAAATATTTTCTTCGCCATACTCTAAGTTTCTGCTTGGTTTTCTAATCATTCCTTTTTTTGTGTCCGCTACCTACAATAATTATTGGGGGATGCTCTACTCAATTGTAGTAATTGCCGGCGTTATCTGCGGGTTCTATATAAAAAGCGTTATGACGCGTCCGCTGTTTAACAATGTGATGGATACTGCCTGTTTTGCCAGTGTTTGGTGTGCGTTTATTGCAATCTATCAAAAGATTTCCAGTTATAGTGTGGCACCGCAGTACCGCCCGATTTCCGCGTTCCACAATGCAAACAGCTACGGTATGATGATTGAATTTATTATTATTATAGCCATATATCGTATTTTTACAAACGCACGGCTGAAAAGGCTTTACCTTGCCGTGATTGGCCTTAACCTGATTGGGCTTTATCTTTGTGCAAGCCTTTCCGCGTTTACTGCGGTTGCGTTCGCTGTTATGACTATGTTGATTTTTAAAGGCAGATATAAATTAGCTGGCGGGTTGATTTTAATGGCCTGCGTTTTTGTTGTCATCGGGCTTGTTTTCCCGTCTATTTTCCCGAGGGGAATGGAGGCAATCGACAGCACATATAGTCAAAGGCTGTCCATCTGGGCAACTGCGATTAAAGGAATCAGTTTGCATCCGGTGCTCGGAACAGGACCCATGTCTTATCAAATGATTTGTGAGCAGCTCGGCGGTTACAAAACATACCATTGTCACAACCTACTTCTTGATACCCTGTTGAATTTTGGTGTTGTGGGGTTTGGTGCAATCAGTTTTTACCTTTTCATGCAGCTAAAACTGCTTGTTTTAAGATTTAAAAACAATATTTGCAAAAATATGAATATTCTTTTAGTTGCGGCTTTTGTAGCGATTGGCGTACATGGCATGACTGATGTAACTATTTTTTGGATTCAAACAGGGATGCTGTTTATCCTGATGTTTTCATCGACAGGTATCGCATCCGAGTATCTCGAAAGAAAGCTGCGGTTGCCTTCGCTTTTGCCGGAGTATTCCGACGAAGCCGCGGCACATGCTGCGTATATTAAGAACTGATTAATTTCAGCTTTCTGTCTTGACTTAATCTTTCAAAAGAGCTATCATCTGCATGTACTAAACAGCAGTGTGATAGCAAATACAGTCTATTTTCCCTCTGCCTCGCAATCAACAGGCGGGGGGATTTTATTTGAGAAATGAACAGAATGGAGGTACGAACTATGAAAAATAACGGAGCTCAGGTAATCGGCGTCAGCGTACAGTCCATTACAAAGAAATTAATCGAATACTCCAAAATGGAAAAGTACATTCTGCTTTCAACGTTGAAAACGAGGGAGAAAGGGCTGGATATTGTCGATGTTGAAATGCTCTCTGACCAGTATAAAAGCAATGAAATTTCGCACGAAAAAGCAAAGCCGTGGTATGTACAGCTTGTAAAGGCTTTTGCCAATCCTTTTACCCTTGTGCTGCTTGTGATTGCCGCCATTTCCTTTTTAACCGAGGTTGTTCTTGCAAAGCCGAATGAAAAAAGCGCGGCGGCGGTAATCGTTATTCTGATTCTTGTACTGATTAGCGGCGGATTACGCTTTTTCCAGGAATTCCGTTCCGGAAAAGAAGCGGAAAGCCTCAAATCAATGGTAAAGACCACAACGACTGTGATTCGCCGTGAAAACGGCCGTGAGCAGATTCCAATGGCCGAGCTGCTCCCAGGCGATATTGTTGTGCTTGCGGGCGGCGATATGATTCCTGCCGATTTGCGTATTTTAAAAGCAAAGGATTTATTTATCAGCCAGTCCGCTATGACGGGTGAATCCGAGCCTGTTGAAAAATATCCTGAGCCGGACAAGAGCACGGAGGAAGGAAATCTGTTTGACCTTCGCAATATCTGCTTTATGGGCACCAATGTCGTCAGTGGCTCGGCAACAGCAGTTGTACTTGCGACCGGTGACAACACCTACTTTGGCAATATGGCTAAGGCACTTTCCGGCGAACGTGCACCGACCAGTTTTGACAAGGGCGTCAATTCGGTCAGCTTTCTTTTGATTCGTTTTATGCTGGTTATGGTGCCGATTGTATTTTTGATCAACGGGATTACAAAACATGACTGGATTGAAGCATTGCTGTTTGCCATTTCTGTCGCCATCGGATTAACTCCGGAAATGCTGCCGATGATTGTGACCACGAACTTGGCTAAGGGTGCCGTCAACATGGCGCATCAGAAAACAGTTGTTAAGCATCTGAACTCCATTCAGAATTTTGGTGCGATGGACATCCTGTGTACCGATAAAACAGGAACCCTGACGCGTGATGAAATTATCATCGAGCGGCATTTGAATGTGCAGGGAAAAGAAGATGTCCGTGTTTTAAAACATGCCTATCTGAATAGCTATTTTCAAACCGGCCTTAAAAACTTGATTGATTTGGCTGTGATTGAAAAAGCCGGAGAGGAAAGTGTCACCTATTTAAATAATGAGTATTTAAAGGTTGATGAAATACCATTCGATTTTTCCCGTCGCCGTATGAGCGTTGTATTGAAGGACAGGGCGGGTAAAACACAGGTAATCACCAAAGGCGCAGTTGAGGAAATTATGCAGATCTGTTCCTACTGTGAGTACGACGGTGAGGTTATTTCACTGACCGATTCCATACGCGAACAAGTTATGCACATGACCAATGACTTGAATTCACAGGGCATGCGGGTAATTGCCGTCGCACAGAAGAAAGATCCTGCCGTTGAGGGCGTTTTTGGAGTAAAAGACGAGAGTGACATGACTCTGATGGGCTACCTTGCCCTTCTCGATCCGCCTAAAAAATCCGCGGGCACTGCGATTAAGGCTTTGGAAGCATATGGTGTTCATGTTAAGGTTCTTACCGGTGACAACGAGGGTGTCACGCAAAAGGTATGCAGTGAAGTTGGTCTTTCGGTCGATAAGATTCTGCTTGGCTCCGAACTTGAGAAAATGGGTGAGGATGAGCTTTTGAAGCGTGTCGAGGAAACCACCATCTTCGCCAAACTTTCACCAATCCAAAAGGCGCGAATCGTCAATGCGCTGCAGGAGCTCGGCCACACTGTCGGTTTCATGGGCGACGGTATTAACGATGCTCACGCATTGAGCAAGGCGGATGTGGGAATTTCGGTTGACACAGCTGTTGATATCGCCAAAGAAAGTGCGGATATTATCCTGCTTGAAAAAGACTTGATGGTACTTGAACACGGTGTCGTTGAAGGCCGTAAGATCTTTGGGAATATTATTAAGTACATTAAAATGACCGCAAGTTCTAACTTCGGTAATATGCTTTCTGTGCTTGCCGCCAGCGCATTTTTGCCGTTTCTGCCCATGATGCCGGTACAGATATTAGTTCTGAACCTGTTGTATAACATATCTCAGATTTCGATACCGTGGGATAATATGGACGAGGATTACCTGCGCGTTCCACGCAAATGGGAAGCTTCAAGTATCAGCAAATTCATGCTCTGTATCGGGCCGGTGAGCTCTGTGTTTGATATTGCTACATTTATACTGCTATGGAATGTATTTGGCTGCAACACTGCCTCCAATCCGGCGCTGGTTGCGTTGTTTAACGCAGGCTGGTTTGTAGAAAGCCTTATTTCCCAGACACTTATTATCCACCTTATCCGTACACCTAAGATCCCGTTTATTCAGAGCCGTGCCGCAGCACCTGTAGTGTTGCTCACAACGATCATTATGATAATTGGCATGATTATTCCATTTACGCCGCTTGGCGCGTATCTTGGCATGACGGGCCTGCCGCTGGTTTATTTCGCTTGGCTTGCGTTGATTATTCTCAGCTACATTCTGCTTGCACAAATTGTCAAAACGATTTATATTAAAGCCACGAAATCATGGTTGTAAATAAAGTAGAAGTTATAAAAGTTATTGTTGAAAAAGCGTCCCCAATGTGGTATAATAGCATTCGTTGTGGGGGCGTAGCTCAGCTGGGAGAGCAAGTGATCCGCAAAGCGGGCCCTGACCTCCTGACAACTTGCACAAAGAAAAATCCGAAAATTGAACAAATTCCACAATTTGGGGGCGTAGCTCAGCTGGGAGAGCAAGCTATCCGCAAAGCGGGCCCTGACCACCTGACAACTTGCACAAAGCAAATTCCGAAAACTGAACAGATTCCACAACTTGGGGGCGTAGCTCAGCTGGGAGAGCAAGTGATCCGCAAAGCGGGCCCCGACCACCTGACAACCTGCACAAAGCAAAAACAAAAAGTTGAACAATTTCCACAACCTGGGGGCGTAGCTCAGCTGGGAGAGCGTACGGTTCGCATCCGTAAGGTCGAGAGTTCGATCCTCTTCGTCTCCACCATGAAAACGGCTAAATCGAATGATTTAGCCGTTTTTTCATAACTTTTATTGAATATTCAAGGGCCTGCG
>Ga0268263_1002613_pt1 | contig 11428 bp, 8 predicted proteins | sample Biomet5_FD_190358 | JGI IMG/M metagenome (GOLD analysis project Ga0268263, IMG submission 190358) | Microbial communities from bioreactor (seeded with sewage sludge) at LBNL, California, USA - Biofuel metagenome 5 (SPAdes) (version 4) | ecosystem: Engineered > Bioreactor > Anaerobic >... | reverse complement strand
GTCCGCTCTCCACCCGACGTTCAGGTCCCGGACGGCCCCCTCACAGGTGCTCAAGCCACCCGCTCACCAGCAGCACCGGCAGCGTCCAGAGCAGCTGAAACACCAGCACCGTAATGGGCGTCATCAGGGAAAAGCTCCCCAAAAACGAGAGATAAAACGCCAGCAGCGTGCCGGCTGCGCTGCCCAGCAGCGCCAACACCGTGCAGCCGCGGACCGCACGGACCAGCCGGCGGCTCCCGGCCACCGTCTCGGCGTAAGGCAGCAGCCCCTCCCGCAGCAGCAGCGCTCTGGGCCGTCCCCGGCCCATCTCCTGTTCCGACAAAGCAAGACGCGCGGCAAGCCCGGGATATTCCACCCGGACGCCCTTGCTGAACTTCCGTTTCAAAAGGCCGGGGGTGACGTTGGCGTCCCTGGCGGCCAGGATCGAGGCAATGTGGTTGCGCCGCAGGATCTTCAGCGCCCAATCCACGTTTTCCGCAGGGAGATACTTCACCGCGAATACGGCAGTGAGCTGACGGTCCACGGCCAGGAACAGGCCCGTGCGCAGGTTCAGATTGCCGGGCAGGCGCACGTCCATCTTCCGCATGAACGACATCGTGCCCAGCAGCACGCTCTCGCCGCAGATGGTGCCGGAGCAGCCGCCCTCCTCATAGAAGCTGAAATCATCCACGGGATAGCACGCTCCGTTCTCGCTGCGCACCTGCTCGTCAAAGAGGCGGACAAGGCCGCTGCCGGAGGCGCGGACCATGGAAGCGGCATACGAAACAGCGTGGGGCAGTTCCTCCCCAAACACCTTGATTCCGTTCATACGGACCGTTCCGGGCGGAAAGAGGTCCGTATCCGTCAGGATGATCGCCTTCTTCTCGCAGATCGCCTCCGCGCCCGCCCAGCCGGCCACGGCGCAGCCGTTCCTCTGGAGCTGGCGGGCAAAGCGAGACCAGGGAAGCGCCCAGCACAGCGGCAGTGCGAAAGAGGCGGAGGCCGACAGGACAGCGGACCAGCACAGGAGAAAATCCTCTCCCCGGCCGCGGCCCAGAGAGGCAAGCCCCGCAAAAACGACGCTGGCCGCCAAAATTACCGGCAGCAGGGCGGTCTGCCAGGAAAGCGGCAGATCCGGCTTAACGGCGTCGGTATAAAATCCCTCCGTATGTCCCGGCTGTTTGCAGGCGCCGTGGGGGGTGCCGGTGACCAGGTAAGGCGGCTCCTCCGTCATGGCCGCGGTGCGGTAAGTGTCGAACTTGGCCCGGGCGGTGCGGTAGGCGCCCCACTGAGCAAACGTCAGCGCCGCGCAGGCCACGACGGCATAGGGGGCCGCGCTGCTCCTTCCGCCGAGCAGAGGACTCGTCACGCAGTCCGCCGCTGCTGCGATGGCCGACAGGGCGATCAGCAGCTCCCCTGAACAGCGCCGCCGGATCAGCAGGCCGAAGCCGCGGATAAATACGCTGCGGCAGAGGACCCCCACCAGCACCAGCCCCGCCAGCAGCGCCCAGCGCTGGAGCGTCTCGTTTCCCAACCAGCCCGGAACGGGAATCCCGCGCTCGGCAGCGGCGACAAGCGCCGTCAGCACAATTGTCGCGACGGCCGCCGGCAGAAGCGGACGGCGCAGCGTGCCCGCGTTCGCGCGGTTATCCGCCGCCGCCTCGCCGAGCGGGACCTCCGGGCCGATGAACTCCGGTTCCTCCGGCGGCTCGGGTTCTCCCGGAGGCTCGGAATCGTCCTTGGGCGGCGTCTCGGGCCGCTGATACAGCTCCTCGGTCTCGACATATTCCCGTCTGGAGAAAAGGCCCCTGCGCCGTTTTTGTTTTTTCTCCGGCAGAAGCTCCTGCTCCTCCATCACCGCGCTCACGGTGCGGCTGACCACGGTCTCCATGGAGACGGGCTTCGGCGCCGCGGGCAGTTCCTGTTCCGGCGGCATCTCCGGCGGAGCGGGACTCTCCTGCGCCGGTTCCGGCGCCGAAGCGGCAACGGCCGCCGCGGCGTCCCCGCGGGGAGGCGCCGGGGTTTCCCCGTCCGGGCCTTTCTCCGCCTGCGCGGCCCGGTGCTCAACGTCCTCCAGGATCTTCTGCTCCCGGCTCTCCCCGTACTCGGCCAGGATCGCCTCCAGAGAAAATTCGTCTTCCTGCGGAACCCGGACATCCTCTGTCAGCTTCCGGGTATCCTCCAGAAGGGCATCGTATGCACTTTTCCCATCCTTTGAAGCCATCGTTTTCTCCCGCATATCTGGTGTCTTTCTGTTTCTTTATTCCCGGCGCTGGCGCACCGCCTCGTAGAGCATTACGGCAGCCGCAGCGGAGGCGTTGAGCGAGTTGATCTGTCCCCGCATGGGAATACTGACGAGAAAATCGCAGTTCTCCGTCACCAGCCGGGTCATGCCGGTCCCCTCGCTGCCGATCACAATGGCCGCCGGGCCTTTCAGATCCGCCTGATAGAGAGACGTGCCTCCCTCGGCCGCCGTCCCGAATATCCAAACGCCCTGCTTTTTCAGATCCTTGAGCAGCGCCGGGAGATTCGGCACCCGCGCCACGGGCAGGTATGCCACCGCGCCGGCGGAGGTTTTGCCCACCACCGCCGTCAGTCCGGCGGAACGGCGCTTTGGAATGACGACGCCGTGCGCTCCGGCGCACTCCGCCGTGCGGATGATGGCGCCCAGATTGTGCGGATCGGAGATCTCGTCGCAGATCACCAGCAGCGGCGGCTCGCCTTTGTCCGAGGCGGATTTCAGAATACTTTCCACCGTGACGTATTCCCGCACGGCCGCCAGCGCAATTACGCCCTGATGGGCGTGAGTGACGCTCATGGCGTCCAGCTTCCGCCGGTCCGCCTCCACCACCACCACGCCCTTGGCGCGGGCGGCAGAGGCGATGTGGCCCAGCGTCTTGTCCGTGTCGCCCTTGGAAAGATAGATCTTGTCGATGGCTTCTCCGGCGCGCAGCGCCTCCATTACCGCGTTGCGGCCCTCGATGATGCCGTCGGCCTCCGTATTCAGCTGTTCCTTCTTTTCGTCGTTCATACGCTCTCCTTACCGCACCGGAGCTTCGTTCCGGACCTGTCCGTCCCAGTATACCATAGGGAACGGGTACAATAAAGTGAAATTCACAGAAAATTCAAGAAAAAGGATGTCCCATATCCTTGTGAACAAACGTTTTCCATGTTATAATTGCTGCAATTTGGATAGCTTGCATCCGCTTCGGCGGATTTTCCGAAAGGAGTTTACGGATGAATCAAAACAATAACCAGAACAACGGCAATAACGGCGGAAAGGGCGGAAACTGGCGGGGAATTCTCTCTCTCGTCTGCTGGGCCCTGATCCTGACCGCTGTTCTCAGCTATGCGGGCTCCTATATGAACGGCACCACGGATAAGACCTCCTCCGTGGAAATTCCATACAGTGAAATTGTCTCCATGGTCCGGGAGCACCAGGCAAAGGACGTCCGCTTCGACTCGACCAAGAACCTCGTCTACGTCACGCCCGTGAAGGATTACACTTACACGGACGACAGCGGAAAGACCTATTCCGGCAGCGATCTGGAGCTGTATGCCGTCCCGGTCAACGACGAAGCCACAGCCTCTTTGATGTCCCTGATGGACGAGGAGGGCGTAAAATACACCGCCGGGCCCTATACCCCGCAGGTGCCGCTGCTGGTGTCGGTGTTGGTGTCCTATGTGGTGCCCTTCCTGCTGATTATGCTGATGTTCAGTCTGGTGATGCGCTGGATCTCCAAAAAAGGCGGCGGATTGGGCGGCATCGGCGGGATCGGCAGCGTCGGCAAGTCCAACGCCAAGGTCTACATGGAGAAGTCCACCGGCGTCTCGTTCCGGGATGTGGCAGGTCAGGACGAGGCCAAGGAATCCCTGACGGAGATTATTGATTTTCTCCATAATCCGCAGAAATACACGGAGATCGGCGCGAAGCTGCCCAAGGGCGCGCTGCTGGTGGGTCCTCCGGGCACCGGAAAGACCCTGCTGGCCAAGGCGGTTGCCGGCGAGGCCAACGTGCCCTTTTTCTCCATCTCCGGCTCCGATTTTGTAGAGATGTTCGTGGGCGTCGGTGCCTCCCGCGTGCGCGACCTTTTTAAGGAGGCGGCCAAGGTCGCCCCCTGCATCGTGTTTATCGACGAAATCGATACCATCGGCAAAAGCCGCGACGGCGGCCGATTCGGCGGAAACGACGAGCGCGAGCAGACGCTGAACCAGCTGCTGGCGGAAATGGACGGCTTCGACCCCACCAAGGGCGTGATCCTGTTGGCCGCCACCAACCGTCCCGAGGTGCTGGATCAGGCGCTGCTGCGTCCCGGCCGTTTCGACCGGCGCATCACCGTGGACCGGCCGAACCTGGCGGGACGCCTGGCAACGCTGCAGGTCCACACCCGCAATATCCGCCTCAGCGACGATGTGGATCTGAAGAAGGTGGCGCTGGCCACCGCCGGCTGTGTAGGCTCCGATCTGGCAAACCTTGTCAATGAGGCGGCGCTCCGCGCCGTCCGCATGGGGCGCAAGACCGTCTGTCAGGAGGATCTTCTGGCTGCCTTTGAGCTGGTTATTGCCGGCACCGAGAAAAAGGGCAGCGTTCTGACCGAGTTTGAAAAGAAACTGGTGGCATACCATGAGGTGGGTCACGCCATGGTGGCCTACAAGCAGAAAAATACGGAGCCAGTCCAGAAGATCACCATTGTGCCGCACACCCAGGGCTCTTTGGGCTATACGCTGCTGATGCCCGAGGAGGACAAGACAGAGCTGCGTACGAAGGACGAGCTCATGGCCAAGATTACCGTCTCCATGGGCGGCCGGGCCGCTGAGGAAGTTGTGCTGCACACCATGACCAACGGCGCCTCGCAGGATATTCAGGACGCCACGCAGGTGGCCCGCAACATGGTGGCCATGTACGGCATGAGCGACCAGTTCGGCATGATGGCGCTGGCCTCCCGCCGCACGCAGTACCTGGACGGCGGCTACGGGATCGACTGTGCCCAGAACACCGCCGCCGCTATGGACGACGCCGTGAAGAACATTCTGGACAAGTGCTACCAGGAGGCCGTCCGCATCCTGAAGGAAAACCGGGACAACATGGACAAGGTCGTCGCCTACCTGCTGGAAAAAGAGACGATCACCGGCGGCGAAATGGTGGCGATTCTCTCCGGCCGCGACCCCAGCACCGCGGAGGACAGCTACGCCTCCACCCGCTCGGCCGAAATTGAGGCTCCCGCCCGTCACGTCCACATGATCTCCGAGAAGATCCAATCTCCTCAGGAGACGGAAAGCCAGCCGGCCGGCCAGGAAACGGAGCCAGCCGGCGACAGCGGCGGAGAGTCCGCGTCTCCGGCCTCCCCTCCCGACGGCGAAAGCGCAGGGACGCCGGAAAAGGCGTCCGGGGACGGCAAGGACGGCGGGGCTTCTCCCTCCGATTCTTCCACGCCCTGAGAGAGCTGTCCGCTCAGACGGCGCAAGACCTTTTGACAAGCCAGACAGGCCCCGCGGCTGCGGGGCCTGTCTTTTTTGACCGCCGCCGGGCGGCGGATCCGCTTCTCTGCGGTATTTTATCTCGCGCTCAGCTGTCCGCTCCCTGCGTACAATTTTATGTATATTTATTCATGACTTGTGGAACATTTCCGTGTCTTTATCCCCCTCTCTCAGCATCTTTCCTTTCTTAAATAGGGAAAAGTCCGTCTCCCATACCGGAGATGCTATACAGAACAGATGAAAATATACAGTTCAGACAAAATTTTCTCCTGTTCTTTGGTAAATTTTACCTGTCGATGCAAAAAGTCTCCTCAAAAGGGAGACTTTTTGTGAATTATCAGCCTTGCAGTTTTGGAAAAATGCGGTAAACTATCACCAATTGCAGCAAGCGGGATGCTCCCGGATTTGTGACCCGACGGGTCTCTTCTCCGGAAGGATCTCCTGTTTTTTGGACACGGTATGAAAAAAGTTCATGATGGTAAGGAGAGAATCGTATGGCCTTCAAAGATCTTGTCAATGCGGTGGACGGGTTTGTCTGGGGACCCGTCATGCTGGTCCTGCTGGTGGGAACCGGCGTTTTTCTGACAATCCGCACGCACTTTCTTCCCTGGCGCAATCTGGGATACGCGCTCAAGAGCGTGACCAGCAAGGAGGCGCGCACCAAGAGCCGCGGTACCGGAGACGTCTCTCCGTTTTCCGCCCTGATGACCGCGCTGGCCGCCACCATCGGCACCGGCAACATCGTGGGCGTGGCTACCGCCCTGGCCTCCGGCGGCCCCGGTGCGCTGATCTGGATGGAGATCTCCGCCGCATTCGGGATCACCTCCAAATTCTCCGAGTGCATGCTGGCCGTCAAATACCGCGAGGTCAACGAAAAGGGCGAGATGTCCGGCGGTCCCATGTACACCATGAAAAAAGGTCTGAAGAATAAGACGTTGGGCGTCGTGCTGGCGTTTCTCTTTGCGCTTTTTGCGGTCATCGCCTCCTTCGGCATCGGCGACATGACGCAGGCGCACTCCATCGCCGATTCCATGTATGATACCTTCGGCGCCCCCAAGTGGATCGTCGGCGCCATCATCACCGTTTTGGCCCTGGTAATTGTGATCGGCGGCATCAAGAGCATCTCCCGAGTCTCCTCCGTGGTGGTTCCCGTCATGGCCGTCTTTTATCTGATCGCGGGCCTCATCGTGATCTTCGGCCACATCACCGCCATTCCTGCCGCCATCGTCACCATGTTTAAAATGGCGTTCAGCCCCGCCGCAGCGGCCGGCGGCTTTGCCGGAACCATCACGACCTCCGTTCTGAACGCCGCGCATTACGGCGTCGCCCGCGGTTGCTTCTCCAACGAGGCCGGCATGGGCTCCGCAGCCATTACCGCCGCCTCCGCCACGACGGACAACCCGGTCCGCCAGGGCTACATCAATATGACGGGCACCTTCTTCGACACCATTGTCATCTGTTCCGTCACCGGGCTTGCCATCTGCTCCTCCGGCGTTTTGGGCAGCGTGGACGCCGGCGGCGCCGTTGTTAACGGCGCGGCTCTGACGATTATGGCGTTTGAAACCGTACTCGGCCGGATGGGCGGTGTTCTCGTCACCATCAGCATCTTCCTGTTCGCCTTTTCCACCATTCTGGGCTGGGAGTACCACGGGGAAAAAGCTTTTGAGTATCTGTTCGGCATGCGGCCCATTATGCTCTACCGCATTGTTTTCGCGCTGATCGCCTTTTTTGGGGCAACGCAGAGGCTGGACGTGGTGTGGAATATCTCCGATATCTTCAACGCCCTGATGGCCGTCCCCAATCTGATTTCCCTGCTGGCGCTGTCCGGCATCATTGCCCGGGAGATGGAGGAGTTCCAGCCCCAGGTCGAACTGCAGAAGAAGGCCTGGAAAAAGCGGAAGACAGCCGGAAAATCTCTCTGAGCGCCGCTCCCGCCCTGCGCCGCGGCGCGTTCTCCGCGTCCGGCGATTGCGGTGGGAGAGAGGCGTCCGTCTTTCCGGGAGGCAGGTCGTATGAAAAGGGCTTCGCAAAAAGCCGTGCCGCGGCTGCACAGGCAGCCGCGGCACGGCTTTTATCATTCGCCGCAGGGCGCGGACCGGGAAGGCCCCGGCCTGCCCGTCATTTGATGTTCAGCTCCGGCGGCACGTCAATCTCCTCGCCCACATACCTGCCGTTCTTCTTCCGCTGCCGCACACACTCGGACAGCAGGTATTCGATCTGTCCGTTGACCGAGCGGAAGTCATCCTCCGCCCAAGCGGCCAGCGCGTCGTAGAGCCGCGGCGAAAGGCGCAGCGGCACCTGTTTTTTCGTCTTGTCGTCCACGGCTCGCGTCAGTACAGGCTTCCGGAATTCACTACCGGCTGCGCGTCCCGATTACCGCACAGCACCACCAGCAGATTCGATACCATGGCGGCCCGGCGCTCATCGTCCAGTTCGACGACCTTGTTCTCGCTCAGACGGGCAAGCGCCATCTCCACCATGCCCACCGCGCCGTCCACGATCATCTTGCGGGCGTCGATGATGGCCGAGGCCTGCTGGCGCTGCAGCATGACGGCTGCGATCTCCGGGGCATAGGCGAGATAGGTGATGCGCGCCTCAAGGATCTCCAGGCCGGCGTTCTCCACCCTGTCCTGGATCTCGGCGCGGATGCGGTCCGCCACCACGGCGCTGGAGCCGCGGAGACTTCCGTCGTCGGCCTGCCCGTCTCCAGTGGTATCCACGTTGGGGGAGACGTCGTAGGGATAGATCCGCACGATATTGCGCACCGCCGTGTCGCATTGCAGCGACAGGTATTCCTTGTAGTTGTCCACGTTGAAAACGGCCTTCGCCGTATCGGTGACCCGCCACATGACGGCAATGCCGATCTCCACCGGGTTGCCCAGGCAGTCGTTGATTTTCTGCCGGCAATTGTTAAGGGTCATGATCTTCAGGGAAATCTTCGGGCTGACCGGAGCGGCTTTTTTGGACGCCTGGGCGAGCCCCAGCAGCGTTTTTCCGCTGTCGTCCACATCGCCGCTTTGGCCGAGGCGCGTGGCGGCCGCCGGATTCACCGACGTGCAGAACGGGTTCACACAGTAAAAGCCCGGCCCCTTCAGCGTCCCCACATAGTTGCCAAACAGCGTCAGTACCAGCGCCTCCTGGGGCTTGAGCACCCTCAGGCCAAGCAGCGGGATCCAGACGAGACACATAACGACGACGCATACCACTGCCAGAGCGCCGCTGCCGTCTCCTGCCGTGTAAATGAGCGCCAGCACCGCCAAAATGTAAAGCCCAATGATAAGCAGCATCACCGCCATCCCGTTTTTCTTTCCGGTTATCACGTTCTCCTGCATATTCTGTCCCCCCGTAATTCTCAAAGTGATATCATAATAATATCTTTTTGAACTTTTGTCAAGCGGAAAAATGCGGATGGAGGCCCGTCTCCGCAGAGGAAGCTCCGCCGCGGCAGTTTCTCCGGAACCGACCCAAGCTGTCCGCGCGGAGCATCCCGGTTTTCCTCGTTTTTCCGCCGCTCTTTTTCCGTCTTTTGTCCGGTTTTTGGCCCCCATGAGTTGCAAAAATTTTTTTTGATGGTATGATAGGTTCTGTTGGAGCGGCGGTGCCGCGCACTGCGCAAGGCTGCCTGATCTTAAGGAAAAGGACTTGATTGCATGACAAAAATTGATATTGTCTCCGGCTTTCTGGGCGCCGGCAAGACGACGCTTATCAAAAAGCTTCTGGCGGAGGCCTATCAGGGGCAAAAGCTGGTGCTGATCGAAAACGAATTCGGTGAAATCAGCATCGACGGCGGCTTTCTGAAGGATTCCGGCATCCAAATTTCCGAGATGTCCTCGGGATGCATCTGCTGCTCTCTGGTGGGAGACTTCGGCCGGGCGCTGAAGGATGTGCAAAAGCAGTTTAACCCCGACCGGATTCTCATTGAGCCCTCGGGCGTCGGCAAGCTCTCCGATGTGGTGGTGGCCGTGCAGAATACCATTGCCGAGGATCCGGAGCTTCAGCTCAACAGCTTTGTCACCGTGGCCGACGGCACCAAGGTGAAGATTTACATGAAGAACTTCGGCGAGTTCTATAACAACCAGGTGGAGTCCGCGGGGACGATCATTCTCTCCCGCACCCAGAAGATGACGCCGGAAAAGCTGGAGGCCGCCGTCGAATTGCTGCGGGAGAAAAATCCTACCGCCGCCATCCTGACGACCCCCTGGGAACAGCTGGACGGAAAGGCGATCCTCTCCGCCATTGAAAAGACTTCTCTGGCCGACGAACTGCTGCAAAAGATTCGGGACGAGCACGCCGCGGAGGATGACGACGACGATGACGACGACGAGTGCTGCTGCCACGACCACGAGCATGAGCACGAGCACGAGCATGAGCACGACCACGAGCATGAGCACGACCACGAGCATGAGCACGAGCACGAGCATGACCACGAGCACGAGCATCATCACCATCATCACGCCGACGAGGTGTTCACCTCCTGGGGCGTGGAGACGCCCAAGAGCTTCACTCCCCAGGCCATCGCGGAGATCCTGACGAAGCTGGACTCCGGCAGCTACGGCAAAATTCTCCGGGCAAAGGGCATCGTCCCCGGAACGGATGGCAGATGGATTCATTTCGACTATGTGCCGGAGGAACACGAGGTGCGCTCCGGCAGCCCCGATTATACCGGCCGGCTGTGCGTGATCGGCTCTGAACTGAACGAAACGGCGCTTCGGGAGCTGTTCGGTGTCTGACCGATTTTCCGTGCGCCTGTAAAGGACTTTGAATTTATGGATATTCCTGTTTATCTGGTCGTCGGCTTTCTGGACGCCGGCAAAACCAATTTTATCAACGGCATCCTGGAAGACGGTTTCGCCCGCAGCGACCGCACGGTGCTTGTGTGCTGCGAGGAGGGGGAGGAGGAGTACGAAAAGAACGCCCTGGACAACGTGACGGTGGTCACCGTGGAGGATCAGGCGGATCTGACGTGCTCGTTTCTCAAGGAGTGCGAGAAGAAGTACCGCCCCAAGCAGGTGCTGATCGAATACAACGGCATGTGGATGCTTCAGCCCCTCTTTCAGGACGTGCTGCCCGCCAACTGGGTGCTCTATCAGATCATGTGCTTTGTCAAGGCCGACACCTTTGAGGTATATGCCAAGAACATGGGGCAGCTGATGATGGAGAAGATCACCAACGCGGACATGATCGTATTCAACCGCTGCGACGAGACGCTGAAGGCCTCCTTGCGCAAGCGCAATCTGCGGATGGTAAACCGCCGGGCGGACATCTACCTGGAAAACGACGGCACCAGCGAGGACTATCTGACCGGCAACGAATGTCCCTTTGATCTGACCCAGGAGGTGATCGACGTCCCCGACGAGGACTACGGCGTCTGGTACGTGGACGTCATGGATCATCCGGAGCGGTACGAGGGCAAGCTGGTGCATATGAAACTGCTCATGTGCCACTCCAAAAAATACCCCGGCGTGGACTGCCCCGGCCGCTTTGCCATGGTCTGCTGCGCCAACGACATCACGTTTTACGGCCTGCTGGCCAAAGGCGAAGGGCTGAAAAACTATCAGAACCGCGACTGGGTGGAGGTCACCGCCCGCATGAGTGTGGAGGAGCATCCGGCTTACAAGGGCAAGGGGCCCGTCATGAACGTGCTCTCCATCGGCCCGTGCGAAAAGCCCAAGGACGAGGTCGTCTCGTTCTGAGCGGGATTCCGCCCGTTATGTTTTATGTGAAAGTCCCCGCTGTTGCCGTATGATGCGGAAACGGCGGGGATTTTGCCGCTTTGCTCCGGCGGAGCACGCCTTGCTTTTTCAGGGCAAACGTTTATAATGTGTCTCATACGGAGGCGCTTTCGGAAAAGCGCAGGGGGGGACTTGTTCGATTGAAACGGATACACAGGCAAAACTGGATGCCGAAATATCAGCTGGGTCTGCTCCCGTCGCTGCTGCTGGCGATTCTGGCCGCCGGCGCGGCGACGCTG
>Ga0268263_1002612_pt1 | contig 11436 bp, 8 predicted proteins | sample Biomet5_FD_190358 | JGI IMG/M metagenome (GOLD analysis project Ga0268263, IMG submission 190358) | Microbial communities from bioreactor (seeded with sewage sludge) at LBNL, California, USA - Biofuel metagenome 5 (SPAdes) (version 4) | ecosystem: Engineered > Bioreactor > Anaerobic >... | reverse complement strand
CGACGTCCACGCGGGCGCGCAGCGCGGGGACCGAGATCCAGGTCTCCAAGCAGCCGACCTTGCCGCAGGGGCAATCGGCGCCGTCTTCGTCGATCACCACGTGTCCGATCTCACCGGCATCGCTAGCGGCACCGCTCACCAGCCGGCCGCCGACGAGTACGCCGGCACCGACGCCGCGGGACAGATGGATGCGGACCAGGTCGTCGGGGCCGCCATCGAAGCGGCGTTCGGCCAGGACCGCGACGTTGGCGTCATTTTGGACCAGCACCGGGATGCCTAGTTCGGCGGCGAGGAGATCCTGCAACGGCAGGTCGCGCCAGCGCAGGTTGGGTGCCCGCAGCACTCGTCCGGCGGCATCGACAGTGCCCGGTGTGCCCACCCCCAGGCCGAGGACTGGACGCGTGGCTGCGGCCATCAGCTCCTTGGCCAACTCTCGAGCGGCACGCAGTGCTTCGTCGCCGACGGCGCCATCGAGGCGGCGATCGATGCGGCGGACGAGTCTGCCTCCGAGGGTGAAGATCGCACCACGGAGTTGATCCTTGGCCGAGAGGTCGATCGCCAGGATGTCGCGAGATCCTGGGTCGAAGGTGAGCAGGGTGCTCGGTTTGCCGGGGCGGGCATCGGCGCTGGTGCCGACTTCGTGTACGAGCCCGCTGGCCATCAGTTCGGAGACCAGATCGGAGACCGTCACCTTGGTCAGCCCGGTGCTCCGGGCCAAGTCGGCGCGGGAGAGAGCGGGGCCGTCATAGATGTCCTGCAGGACCAGCGCCAGGTTGCTGCGACGGGCATCCTCGGGGCGGAGGCTGCGACGGATTGATTGCTGCACGTTCGTTAGTAAAGCTTACTAACGAACGTGCAGCAAGGCTTTTCCTCCTGCGTTACCCAAACGTCACTTTCGCTCGCCTCAGCTCAGCTGGCTGGCCAGCATCACGCCGAGGGCGATGATCAGAATGATCGGCGCCACCACGGAGGCCACAATTGCTCCGATGCCCCAGCCGGTTCCGGCCTTCCGCACCACCGCGACGATTCCGGTGACCAGGCCGCCCAAGCCCAACAGGGACGCCAGGTTGAGCATCACCCCGGCCATTGGGAACTGCGCGGCGACTGCGTTAGCCATCTGAGTGGAGTCGATCGCCCCTCCGGTCATCGCCGAGCGCTGGGCAAGCTCGCGGAGCAGGGGCATCAACGGCAGCATCGAGACCAGCGAAATCACCAGCGCCACGATCGGCAGCACGAAGGCGATGATGCCCAGCATCGGGCTCTTCGGCTGCGGCGCCACAGCCGGGTAGCCGGCGGAGTAGCCCGGCTGCGGGTAGTTGGCGGGTTGCCCGTAGGGCGTGGGCTGACCGTACTGCGGAGGTTGACCGTAGGGATTCGGCTGCGGATACGGCCCCGGCTGCGGGTACTGACCAGGCTGACCGTAGGGATTCGGCTGCGGGTAGGCCCCGGGCTGGGCGTACTGGCCTGGCTGGGCATAGCCGCCCCACTGTTGTGGCTGCCCGTAGGGCTGGTTCGGCGCAGCGCTGGGGCCACCGGGCTGAGCCGGCGTGGGCTGCCCGCCGGGCTGCGGCTGATTGCTGGAAGTGGGCTGTGCGGAACCCTCGGACGGCTGATCAGATGCCATGAACAGAGCCTAACCGAGATGCCCTGGTCCGTACCGCGATTGGAATCGCGACCGCGGTGCCGTCAGTGGGAGCCGGATGCCAAGATGGGCGCATGGCCGAACCTGAGCTGCAATCCCGCACTGTGGCGTGGGCCCAGACGATGACGGGGCATCCGGGAGAGGGCCTGGTTCGCGCGCACGCCACTGCCGGGACGCGGCTGCCCGGGCGTCCGCCGGTATGGCGCGAGCAGCGTGAGGCTTGGGAGGCTGCGCACCTGCGTCCCGGAGCGAGCCTGGCCGTCGGCGCCGGTGATCGGGCCGAGCCGGAGGAGCCCGATCAGGAGCGGACCTGTTTCGAGCGTGACCGGGACCGGATCGTGCACTCGACCGCCTTCCGCAGGCTGGCCGGCAAGACCCAGGTCGTCGTCTTTCCGACTGACCATCAGCGGACGCGGCTCACCCACGCCCTGGAAGTCGCCCAGGTTGCTACCTCGATTGCCCGTGGGGTCGGCGTCAATGTGGCTCTGACTGAGGCGATCGCCTTAGGGCACGATTGTGGCCACGGCCCAGGCGGCCACGCGTCGGAGGAGGCCTTCGACGCCTTCCTTCCGGAGGGATACGACCACGGCCCGTGGGGAGCCGACGTGGTGCTGACCGGGCTGAACCTGTGTCGCCAGACGTTGGATGGGATCCGCAACCATTCCTGGTCGCGGCCCACTCCGTTGACCGTCGAGGGTGAGATCGTCAGCTGGGCCGACCGGATTGCCTACTGCGCCCACGACCTGGAGGATGCGGTCTCGGCCGGCATCGTCGCCCTCGAGGAGCTGCCGGATCAGATCGGCGCTGTCTGTGGTCGGACCCGTCGCGAACAACTCGGGACCTTCGTCCGTGCCGTGATCTCCACCAGTGCCGAGACCGGTGAGATCGGAATGCGCCCTGAGCAGGCCGAGGCGCTGGCCGCGCTGCGTGCATTCAACTATCAGCGGATCTACACCCGGCCGGACTCGCTGGCTCAGGCGCAGGCCGTGATCGAAGTGCTGCACTCGCTGGTGGAGTACTTCGCCGAGCAGCCGGCCAGGCTGCCGTCCGACTATGCCCCGGCCGACGATCAGTCCGAGACGGTGGTGCGGGCCGTGGTCAGCTATGTGGCCGGGATGACCGATCGATTTGCGTTCAGCCTGGCCGCCGAGCACTTGGGCTGGGCCTCCGAACGGCTCCCCCGGGGGATCGGGCGTGGCGCATGATCTGCCCGGGCTGGGCCCAGCTGTGGGCGCAACGGCCTAGACTGCGCCCGTGGCTGGCCTGATCAACGAGGAGGATCTCGCGACTGTTCGCGAGCGTTCTCGGATCGAGGACGTCGTCTCCAGCTATGTCACGCTGCGCCGTGCCGGTGCCGGCTCACTGACCGGGCTGTGCCCCTTCCACGAGGAGAAGACCCCCTCCTTCCACGTGAATCCGTCGCGGGGCTTCTACCACTGCTTCGGCTGTGGTGAAGGCGGGGACGTCATCGCCTTCGTCCAGAAGATCAACAACGTCGGTTTCACCGAGGCTGTCGAGTTCTTGGCCGATCGGGTCGGTGTCCAGCTGCGCTACACCGATGGCAGCGGCAATCGCCCCGAGCCGGGGCTGCGGCTGCGGGTGCTGGAGGCCAACCGGGCCGCGGCGGAGTATTACCTCGATCAGCTGAGTGCGCCCGGCGGCCTGCCGGGGCGACAGTTTCTGGATGGTCGCGGCTTCGACAAGGCGGCCGCTGAGCAATTCGGGATCGGCTACGCCCCGCTGGGCGGCCGAGACGTCAACGCGCACCTGAGGGGCCGTGGCTTCACTGAGAACGAGCTGGTGAAAGCCGGGCTGATTCGCGAGGCCGGCTGGGACTTCTTCCAGGGGCGGGTGCTGTGGCCGATCCGCGATGCCGGCGGCTCGGTGCTCGGCTTCGGGGCACGCAGAATCTTCGACGACGACCGGATGCCGGCCAAGTACCTGAACACTCCGGAGACGATCGTCTACAAGAAGTCGAACGTCCTTTACGGCCTGGATCTGGCTCGGGTGAACATCGCCAAGAAGCGGCAGGCCGTGATCGTCGAGGGCTACACCGACGTGATGGCATGTCATCTATCGGGGGTCGACACTGCGGTCGCGTCCTGTGGGACGGCCTTCGGTGACGACCATGCCAAGCTGCTGCAGCGCCTGCTCGGCACCGGCGATGTGTCCGGCGGTGAAGTCGTGTTCACCTTCGACGGGGACGCCGCCGGTCAGGCGGCGGCGTTGAAGGTGTTCAAGGGGGACCAGAACTTCCTGGCTCAGACCTACGTGGCCGTCGAGCCGACCGGCTTGGATCCCTGCGACCTGCGCCTCCAGCAGGGCGAGGCTGCGCTGCGAGAACTCGTCGGCCGGCGGGTGCCGCTGTATCAGTTCGTGATGCGCAATATCCTGGCCGGCTACGACCTGGAGCGGGTGGACGGGCGGCTGGCCGCTCTGCGCGCCGCGGCGCCGCTGGTCAGTAGCGTGCGCGACGAGAGCCTGGTGATGGGCTATGTCCGGGAGCTGTCCAAGTGGCTGGGCATGGATCCCGACGAGGTCCGCCGCGAGGTGAAGGTCACCATCACTCGGCGCTCCCGCCCGGTGCAGGCGCGAGTCGAGCAGGAGGAGGCGCTGATCCCAGAGCCGGAGCCCGGTCTGCCGGTGCCGGATTCGCGGGATCGGCGGCTGGAGGCCGAACGAGGCACGCTGCGCCTGATCGTCCGCGCTCCGGAAGTGTTCGCCGACGACTGGAACGGTCTGGTCGCCGAGGATTTCAGCCACCCCACCTACCGGGCCTTGTTCGAGGCGGTGGTTGCCGCCGCCGACGGTCCACAGCAGTGGACACAGCGGATCCTGGAGGCACGGCCGGATCCGGTGCTGGAGCAGCTGATCGTTTCGCTGGCCGTAGAGCCGGTGCTGCGTGACCCGACCGAGGCGTACGCCCGCGAGTACGCGGCCCGGCTGCGTCTGCAGCTCCTCTCGACCAGGATCGCTGAACTGAAGTCCCGACTGCAGCGCACCAACCCGCTGGACGACCCGGCCGCCTACAACAAGATGTTCGCGACTCTGGTCGGCATGGAGAAGGAACGCAAGGACCTGATCGCGGAGGCGACTGCCACCACGTGAGCCGGCGCGCGGCGATAGTTGTCCACAGAAGTCGGTGTTGTCCCGGTGTTGCTGCACCGGCGCCCCGCACAGCCATTCCGCCGCGGCGTCCGGACGGCCAGGGTTGGCCGCATGCAACGAGATCAAGCCCTGCCGATGCTCACCGAGGCCGAAGAACGGCGGCTGGCCCGCCAGCTTGAGGCCGGGGTGCTGGCCGGCCACCTGCTCAGCTCTGGGGAGCGCCCGATGTCGGCCACCGATGCCGAGCTTCACGAGCTCGTCCGGGATGGGAGGGCGGCCTGGGATCGGCTGCTGCTGTCGAATTTGCGTCTGGTGCAGAAGCTCGCCGGTCAGGAGGCACGGCAGTCCGGGCTACCGCTGGACGACTTGTTCCAAGAGGGCTGTCTGGCGCTGACCGGTGCTCTGCTGCGCTTCGACCCGGATCGTGGCCGGTTCCCGATGTATGCGGCCGGCCGAATCGGACGCCATCTGTCGGCAGTATCGGCTGCCCGACTCGGCGCGTTGGGCCTGCCCGTGGCTCAGGCGATCACCTTGCGCAGGCTGCAAGGGCTGCAGGCGGAGCGAACTCGGGACGGATGCCAGCAGCTCCGGGCCGGCGAGGCCGCAGCGGTGATGGGCTGTGATCCGGTCCAGGTCGAACGGCTGCTGCGATACCGCTCGCCGGTGAGCTTGTTCTTCCCGGACGGACTCCCGGCGGTGCCGGCCGACGATGATGACCCCGACCGGCGGATCCTGGATGATCAGTTGCGCCGCGAGGTCACCCGGCTCGGTCCGGAGCTGGCCACCGTGGTACGCCTCCGGTTCGGCATCGACCGTGGCGAGCCGATGGACCTGAGTGAGCTCGCGGCACAACTGGGAGTGAGCATGAGCACGGCCCGGCGGCGCGAGCTGGATGCCTTGGCGCTCCTTCGGCAGCGGTTGCAGTCTCGAGGGATCACCGTCGAGGCGTTGGCCGGCTGAAGCCCTCAGTAGACCGGCGCCAGCCGAGCCAACAGCTGCTCAGGATCGGCATCGAGGCGCCGTCCGGCGCTGATGATCAGCCGGGCACTGAGCGCCATGGCGAGCACCAGGATCGTCAGCCCGGTGAGCTCGGCGGGCCACACGGACGAGAGAAGCCACCAGGCGGTGCCGCCGAGACTGACCAGGCCGAAGAAACCCATGAACCAGGCGAGCACCTTCAGGAACGCGCCTTGTCGGTTCCCGATTCGCGACTGATCACTGGCATTCAGCACACTGGACAGGGCGCCGACGCCGACGCCGGCCACCGCCACGGCCAGTCCGGCCAGGACGCCGGCCAACGGGTCCTCCTGCGCCCCGCCCAGTGCCCACGCCAGAAAGGTGAACCCGAGGACCAGCGGCACCAGGTACGTCAGTGGGGCCAGCACCTTGCCGATCAGCACTCGGCTCAGTCGGGCACCGGATCCGACGAGATAGCCGAAGCCAGGACCGTCGTAGGCGAACACGTTGAAATTGCTCGAGATCACCGACATTGCCGCGAAGGCGGCCGACTGCCAGACCACGCCTCGGCTGGCGAAGCTGGAGTGTGCCACGAAGACGCCGATCACCGGCGGGATGATCAGAGTCTGCAGGGCCCGAGGTGAGCGGAAGAAGAAGTAGCGGAGCTGTTGTGCCGCGGCGGCCTGAGTCGGCGTGGAAGCGAGGCTGCGCAACAGCCACGGGATCAGCGGCAACTCGCTGTGGACGGCGTCGGCTTTGGCAACTGTCCAGCGGCCACGGTCTGCCCCGGCGACTCGGTGGCGCAGAATCGCCGCCCAGCCGACGAGGTTCGCAGCCAGGGCCACCGCCACCCAGCTCAGCCGTAGCCAGTACTGCGGCCAGTCCCCGTCGCGGGCCGCGAGAATGGCACCCGCTGCAGCCCCGGGCGGCAGCCAGGAGGCCACCACGCCCAGCGGGCCGGCGAGTTGGGCACTCGTCGTCTCGATCACGGCCTGGGCGCTCTGAGCCAGGGCGTAAATGGCCACCACCAGCACAGCGGCACCGATGGCGGTGGCGTCTCGACCACGGCGTGAGCGCAGCGCTCCAGCCAGCAGGGCCTGGACGGTCCGCGACGCGGCGACACACAGCAGGGTGAACACCATTGCGGCGGCCACGGCGGCTACTCGCGCTGCCGGGCTCGAGCCGACGGCCAGAGCGCCGCCGACCGAGAACAGCAGCGTGAAGACCACCGTGGGGGCGGCCAGAGCCCCGGTGAGCAGGCCGAGCACCTGCTGGCCCGCGGTCAGTGGGAACTGCTCCAGGCGCGCTGGATCGACCACTCCGTCAGCGAGGGACGGCTCGACCAGCGGACCGACCGCCCATGGCAGCGAGATGGCCACGAAGGCGCCGACCAGCAGTGTGTCGCCGATGCCGTGTCCGGTGACCAGCGCGGCGGTCATGATCGAAGCGATCAGACCGAAGACAACCCCCACCGCCCACGACGCTGCGAAGTACCACTGCGCTCCGATCCGGCGGCCCCGGGCCCGGGCGGCGATGATCAGTCTCAGTCGGGCGAGGACGAGAGCCACTGCAGCCCACCCTCCTTGAGGTCGCGCCCACCCACCAGCTCGACGAATGCGTCCTGCAGCGGACGGCCGTGCGAGATCTCGGCGACTGTGCCCTCGGCCAGTACCTGGCCGTCACCGATGACCACGACCCGGTCGCACAGCCGCTGCACGACATCCATCACGTGGCTGGCGAAGACCACCGTGCCACCGCCGGACCGGTAGAGCTGGAGCAGATCCTCCATCACCTGGGTGTTCACCGGGTCGAGCGCACCGAAGGGCTCGTCCAAGACCAGCACCTTAGGGCTGTGCAGCAGTGCAACCCCCAGTCCGATCCGTTTGATCATGCCCAGCGAGAAGTCGGCGATCAGTTGGTCTCGGCTCTGGGTCAGGTCCAGCACCGAGAGCAGTTCGGTGGCCCGTGACGCGATGACCTCGGGCTTCATTCCACGCAGCAGCCCGGCGTACTCCAGCATCTCGGCAGCGGTGAGCCGGTCGAACAGCAGCGGGTTGTCCGGGACGAAGCCGATCTCCCGCTTGGCTGCCTGCGGATCCGGCCAGACCGGGATGCCGGCCACGGTGGCTGTCCCGGCGTCGGGACGCAGTAGCCCGGTGAGCATCCGCAAGGTGGTGGACTTGCCGGCCCCGTTCGGTCCGGCGATGCCGTAGAAGGTGCCGCGCGGAATCTCCAGGTCGATCCCGTTCACGGCGCGCACGGATCCGAAAGACTTCACCAGCCCACGGGCCAGCAGCGCGGCTGTCAACGGTCCTCCTTCGTTGCTACCGCGTGCGATCGGTGCGGCTTATCCAGCCTAACCGCCGCGAGTCTGGACGAGCCCGGATCGATGCGGGAGTCCGCAGTCGGCCTGGCCGGTGCTGCGAAGTCGGCGCCGCTGGGCAGTGTGCTGCTGCTCCAGATCGCGAGGTCCTTCGGTGGCTGAGCGGGGGATCGGCCTACTGGCCGGCTCTGTTCACCCTGATGGCGATGCCTGCGCCCTTCATCGTCCCCCTGTCCACTGCCGAGGCAGCGCCGAGCCGACGCCGAGCACTGCCACAACGTCTTGTCGGGGTTCTGGTTGGCCTTGGTGGTGGTCGTCCTCAGTGAGGTGATGATCTCCGAGGCGGCCGCCTAAGCTGGCCGCATGCTCCGACGCGTCCTGCTGCTTTGTCTCGTTCCGCTGCTGGCCGGCTGTGCTCAGCTCACCGGCACCGCGGAATGGACCTCGATCAGCGCCGAATACTCTGGCTCCGGCCAGTCGTCCACGGCCACGGTGACTCCGACCAGGATCAGTGTGAAGTCGGGCAAGGTGAGCAACGCCCGCGACCTCCCCGACGGTGCCTGGACGGCGCTGACCACGGCGGTGCGGGCGCTGGCGGGCACCTCGGCCACCAAAGACTGCAAGGACGGCCAGATCATTGTGATCAAGGCCTATGCCGGCGACAAGGTCCAGCAGAGCATCCGGGCCACCAGCTGCGAGGCGGGTGACTCGATGGCCAAGGCTCAGGCCGCGCTGGACTCGCTGCTGGCATACGTCCGCTGAGTCAGAACAGTCGGGCTCCCCAGGTATCCCAGCCGAGCTTGGCGATCAGTACCCCGGAGACGATCAGGAAGGCGGCCCGGACGAATCCCGAGCCCCGGGAGATCGCCGTCCGCGCTCCGAGGTAGCCGCCAGCCAGGTTGGCAGCGGCCAGCACCAGGCCGAGGCGCCACAATACCCAGCCATGCGGGACGAAGTAGGCCAGAGCACCGAGGTTCGTGGCGACGTTGACCACCTTGGCCTTGGCGCTGGCCTGGAGGAAGTCGAGGCCGAGCAGCCCGACAAGGGCGAATACCAGGAAGGCGCCGGTGCCAGGACCGATCATGCCGTCATAGCAGCCGATCACCGCGCCGATGGCCAACCCCAGAGGCAGCCGGTGACTGGTCGTCCGGGAGCGGACGGCGGTGCGGCCAAGGTCGGGACGGGCAGCGGTGAACGCGGCTACTCCGATCAGGGCAATGATCACGATCGGCTTGATCGCCGCCACCGGGAGGAGTGCGGCCAGCGCGGCGCCGCCGGCACTGCCGAGGAGAGCGGCCGCTGCCATCGGCAGGACGCTGCGCAGCTCGGTGCGCGTGCGTCGACGGTAGGTGATGGCGCTGGTGGTGGTGCCGAAGATCGAAGCGAGTTTGTTCGTGGCCAGGGCCGAGATCGGGCTGATTCCCGGAATCAGCAGCAGCACTGGCAGCTGGACCAGTCCGCCACCGCCGATCACGGCGTCCACCCAGCCCGCGGCGAAGGCGGCGAAGATGATCAGGACGAGGACCGTCCAGGTGACACCCTCGATCCCGAACAGGCTGTAGGGATCCATCAGGTTCCTGGCTCGGTTGCAGTGGCGAGCCTAGTGGCGCCGGCGGTCAGGTCTCAGCGCTTGACCGTATGTGAGCGTGAGGTCGCGGAGGTGGTCGCGTAACCGGACTTCTTGACCGTGATCCTGACTGAGATCCTCTTGCCGCGATCCCGCCAGGTCAGCTTGTACTTGTACTTGGTGGCGCCACTGATCGACTTGCCGTTACGCAGCCAGCGGTAGCTGTAGCTGGACGGGCTTGGCGACCAGGTGCCCTTGCTGGCGCTCACCGTCTTGCCCCGCTTGAAGGTGCCACGCGTGGTTGGTGAGCTGGACTTCGCCAGGGTCCCGGCCGCGATCTTGGTTGTCTCGACACTGAATCGGATCGATCGGAGGCTCCCGGCATCGGCGGTCACCTTCACCAGGAGCTGCTTGCCATAGTCAGATGAGCCGATCACGTAGGTCCGACCAGTTGCTCCGGTGATCTTTGCGCCATCTCGGTACCACTGGTAGGTCAGAGTCGCACTGGGGTCTGCGGCGGTCTCGGCGCCGATCACCCCTCCGACTCGGAGTGTTCCGGCGATCCGCGGGGGGCTGGCTTGCAGGCTGGCCGAGGCTGAGCTCACGCCGAGGTCGTTCGCCAGCGCCGCAACCGCGGCAGCGGTGTTCAGCCGACCCGCCCCACAATCGCCGCAGGTCGGCGTTGTCTGCGCGGTCGTGGTCAGCAGGTTCTTGACTTCGGCGAGGGTGAGGCCGGGATCAAGGGACTTCAACAAAGCGACCGTGGCGGCAACGTGCGGTGCGGCCATCGAAGTGCCACTCATGTAGTCGTAAGCGGGTGACCTGAGCGTGGTGCTGCCGCTGTTGATGGTGGAGAAGATCGATCCCTCACCGGCGGCTCGTCCGTCGCCTCCACCCGGAGCCGAGATGGTCAGCTCCTTCGCGTCGCCGTAGTTGCTGTAGCCGGCGAGCGTGCCGAGCTTGGTGGTCGCCCCGACGGAGATGACGTTGTTGCAGTTCGCCGGGCTCGAGGTCGCTACCGGAAGGCCGTTGCCATAGATGTCTCCGTTACCCGCCGCAGCGACGACAATCACGTCCCTGGCGGTGGCTGCGTTGATGGCGGTCTGCATCGCGGTGCTGCAGCTACCAGACATGCCCAAGGAGAGATTCAGCACATCGGCCGGCTGCGGGTTGGTCGGCAGGCCATTCACAGAGATCCCGGCACCCCAGTAGATCGCCGCGATCACGTCCTGCTCCTCACCGCCTCCACGTCCGAGCACCCGGAGCGGTTCCACCTTGGCATTCGGGGCGACGCCGGCAACTCCGATGCTGTTGTCGGTGAGGGCGGCGATGATGCCGGCCACATGGGTGCCATGCCAGGAAGAGGCCTCGCTCCTGGTGAAGTCGCCGGTGTCGGTGGGATTGCTGTCTCGTCCGTTACCGTCTCCGGCAACGGTGGCGTTGCTGATGAAGTCGTAGCCATCAATGATGTTTCCACCGATGACCCTGGAGCTTGAGCCGGTCAAGTCCGGATGGGCGGTGATGCCGGTGTCGATCACGCCGACGACGGCGTTCGCGCCGGTCGACTTCGGCCAGGCGTCTTCGGCATGGGTGCCGTAGGTTCCGCTGCTCGACAGGTTCCACAGCAGGCTGTAGTCGGCGTCATGGGTCGTGGTCGGACGGAACCAGCCCGCGCCCTCGGCGGCCTTCACCCCGTTGAGGTCGGTGACTCGGTCTTCGACCTTTGTCGTCTCGGACGCGGTCAGCGGCGCATCCAGGGTGACCGCAGCCATCGAGTCGGTGATCGGGACGACCTTGGTGACCTGCGCGTCCGCGACCTGGTCTGCCACCTTGGCCACA
>Ga0268263_1002609_pt1 | contig 11448 bp, 11 predicted proteins | sample Biomet5_FD_190358 | JGI IMG/M metagenome (GOLD analysis project Ga0268263, IMG submission 190358) | Microbial communities from bioreactor (seeded with sewage sludge) at LBNL, California, USA - Biofuel metagenome 5 (SPAdes) (version 4) | ecosystem: Engineered > Bioreactor > Anaerobic >... | reverse complement strand
TTCAGACTTACGAAGCCCGTTTCGGTCCAAAGATCATTCACGGTTCATCGCATCCTTCAGGTTGGACAGCGCAAGCTTCGTTTCGGCGGTGGTTTCGCCCAGCAGCGAAGCGATCTCCTGTACAACGCGCATTTGCTTGTCGATCACGCGATCGGCGGTTTCCACCGTCTGGCGGCGCAGCGTATCGTCCTTGCTGCGCATGGTTTCGCGTTCGGTTACGTCGCGAAGGATGGCGACCACTACATGGTACTGGCGATCATACAGGATGGTTTCTTCCACATAAAGCTGATACTCGGCCAGGTAACGGCAGTTACCGATACTGTTGCGCGCGGAAACAACGACGTCGTGATAAGGCTCGGGATTCAGGATGCGGATCACGTTCTCGTGCAGAATATCGTTGGCGTCGGTCAGGCGGAACAGCTTTACCGCTGCGCGGTTAATCTGCTGTACTTCCAGATCCTCATTCAGTACAAAAATCGCGTTGGGGGTGTTGTTGATGATGGTGTCGCTGAAGCTTTCCGCTTTCTCCTTCAGGAACGGCAGGCACATTTCCAGCTCCGCTTTCCCCTCCAGAATCGCGACCGCCTTTTCCCGGCAGGTGGGGTAGCCGCAGGAACCGCAGTTCAGTTCCTTTTCCGGGCTGGTCTTTCCCATTTTCGTAAGCATGGCGTTAATGGCGTCATTTCCGAAGGTAATCGTTCTGCCTCCCTTGAAGGCAAAGGCCCGAGACAGATTCTGCGGTGTGTCGGTCACCTCAAAACGACCGTCGCCCGCGAAAGCATCCACCCGAAGCGTGCCTTTCACGCGGCGTTCGCGGTGCTCCCGGATACAGGGGCCGTTGATACAGCTGCCCTCACAGGCGCTCATTTCGATAAACACATGGTCGATATTGCCGCGTTCCAGCTCGCTGAAGGCCATACGGCAGTTATCAACGCCATCAATAGCGACGCACCGATAACCGGGAACCGGTTCCGTAGCGCGCAAAATACCACCTGTTGAGGGATAAAGCCGCGAGCGTTTCCCGTCGGTTTCCTCCGGCATCACGTCGGGGATTTCCAGATGCTTTTCCGCCATCCATTCGCGCAGCTCATCGTAGGTGAGGGTCGCGTCGATATAGGGGCTGTCGTCTGCTTCCTGTTTCTTGGCGATGCAGGGGCCGATAAACACCGTATAACAGTCCGGGTCCGCCTGTTTCAACAACCGGCAGTGCGCCTGCGCAGGGGTAAGCACTTTCGCCAGATAGGGGAGCATGGTGGGGTAATACTTCTCGATTAACAGATTGATGGAAGGGCAGCAGCTGGAGATCAACACGCTTTGTTTGTTTTCCCGCAGGATGTGCGCGTATTCGTCGCTCACCAGTTGCGCGCCGATCGCGGTTTCCTGTACGGAACGAAAGCCCAGCGCTTTGAGCGCGATTTCCATCCCGGAAATGTCGTGCGTGTGAAAGTCCGCGATAAAGGAGGGCGCAAGGCTGCAAACCACTTTTTTTCCGGCGGCGATTGCGTTTTTGACACGCTGGGTATCATTGCGGATCTGCTTTGCTTTCTGAGGGCAAACGACAAAACAGCTACCGCACAGGATGCATTCGTCCGGCAGAATCTGCGCCTGATTGTTCGCAAAGCTGATCGCCTTCACAGAACAGGTGCGGATGCACTTATAACAATCCTTGCAGTCGTTTTCCTTCAGGCTCAGAATATCGTCCGGCATAATGGTTCACACTCCTTTACCGGGTACCACGAGAAGAGGGCGTGGAACGGAACATTCCGTCCCTGCCGGCGTATGTGCGAGAGGCGTTCAAATGATTCGGGGCACGATCTGTTCTTCGAAGAACTGCTTCGTGCTTTCGGGCTTCAGCGAGAACTGTTCGCCGTCTACCGTAACGCAGACGCCGTTCTGGCAGTTGCCCATGCAAAACTGGCCCGCAAGCTCTACCTTGTCCTTCAGTTGATGATCGGCGACCAGACGTTGCAGCTCCTCCACGACCTGACGGGAACCCTTCAGGTGGCAGCTGCTTCCGATACAGATGGTTACCTTTACCATAACCGTTTCGCTCCTTATTTCCACGGTTCGGGAGTGCGAATCATCCGCCTGCGCCGCCGCCGGCTCCGGGTACGCCGGTATGAGCCGCAGCCCGGCGTATAGGCACGCGGGTGCCAACTCCGTGCCTGCGCGCTTGGCTGCGGTTCATATCGGCGTACGGGGGAGCAGACGACGGCTCAGGCCTCCTGATCGCATCCCGGACGGTGTTTATTCGTAGTCCATCACGTTGGCCCAGCGGAGAAGGAACTCCCGTTCTTCCGGCTTGCCCTTTACAATCTGGCTGGCCGCTACGATGGGAATCCATTTCTGCACATATTGCTTGGCCGTGTCGCTCTTCTTGCAGAACAGGGTCAGGTATTCTTCGGCTCCGTTCATGTCCCCGTCCAGCCAGAAAAGCAGGTAGGTGCGGGCCGCGTCGGCGGAAGCGTTGCCCTGCGTGGCGTGCGCCCAGTCCAGGATAAACGCGGTGCCGTCGTCACGGAGTATGATGTTCTTCGGGTTAAAATCGCCGTGGCACAGTTTGTTGTGCTTGGGCATCCCTTCCAGACGGGCATGCAGCTCGTAGCGGGTGGTGGCGTCCAGCCCGCTCTGGCTGATTTTACGGTTCATTTTATCCCGAAGAAGCGTCATCAGCGGGGAGGTCTGCGCGTGAACCTGCAGTTGCAGGCCCACGAACAGTTCCATATACTCCGATTTCTTCTCAGGATGTTCTTCCATCAGCTGCGCAAGCGTTTTTCCGGCGATAAAATCGCTAACGATCGCCCACTTGCCGTCCACCTTGGTTACTTCCTGCAGGGTGGGTACATTCAACCCCGTCAGCTCCGCGCGCGCCTGGTTCAGCGCTTCGTTAAGGACGTCCGCTTTGCTGTAATCGTTATCGAAAACCTTGATGGCAAGGTTTCCGTCGCGGTAAACGGTTTTATTGGTTCTGACCGCGATCACCTTTTCCAGCTTCATCGCAATCCCTCCCGATGTTTATTTTTGTTCGCCATAATAGGCGTTCAGGTACATTTGCTTGATTTCCTTCATCAGCGGATAGCGCGGGTTGGCGCCGGTGCACTGGTCGTCGAAGGCCAGCTCGGTCATCGCGTCGAGGCGGTTGAGGAAATCCTGCTCGTCGATGCCATACTCTCGGATGGTCTTTTTAATGCCGATCTTGGCTTTCAGCTCGTCAATCGCGGCGATCAGGCGCTCCAGCTTCTCTTCGTCGGTCTTGCCACCCAGCTTCAGTTCGTCGGCTACCATGGCGTAACGAGCCAGCGTATGCGGGTGATCGTACTGCGGGAAGGTACCCATCTTGGCGGGGACTTCGGCGGCGTTATAGCGAAGCACTTCGTCAATTAAGAGGGCGTTGGCGATACCATGGGGAATGTGGTGGAACGCGCCCAGCTTGTGCGCCATGCTGTGGCAAACCCCCAGGAAAGCGTTGGCGAAAGCCATACCGGCGATGGTAGCTGCGTTGGCCATCTTTTCGCGGGCGATTACGTCGTTGGGACCGTCGTCGTAGGCACGGGGCAGATATTCAAAGATCATCTTGAGCGCCTGCAACGCGAGGCCGTCGGTGTAATCGGTGGCCATCATGCTGGCGATGGCTTCCAGGCAGTGGGTTACGGCGTCGATGCCGCTGGCGGAGGTGAGGCCCTTGGGGGCGTTCATCATCATATCCGCGTCCACGATCGCCATATTGGGCAGCAGTTCGTAATCCGCCAGCGCGTATTTCACGCTGCTGGTCTCATCGGTGACAATGGTGAACGGAGTCACCTCGCTGCCGGTGCCGGCGGTGGTGGGCACGGCGATGAAGTAGGCTTTCTGGCCCATCTTGGGGAAGGTATAAATACGTTTGCGGATATCGCTGAAGCGCATGGCCATATCCATAAAATCTGCTTCGGGATGCTCGTAGAGAACCCACATGATCTTACCGGCATCCATGGCGCTGCCGCCACCGATGGCGATGATGCAGTCCGGCTGGAAGTCGTTCATCGCCTTCACGCCGGCGCGAGCACAGGCCAGCGTGGGGTCAGGTGCGACGTCAAAGAAGCAGGTATGCTGAATCCCCATCTCGTCCAGACGATCGGTAACCGCCTTGGTGTAGCCGTTCTTATACAGGAAGGAGTCGGTGACGATAAAGACTTTCTTCTTGTCCATCACGTCCTTCAGTTCCCGCAGGGCCACTGGCAGGCAGCCCTTTTTGATATACACCTTTTGCGGCGCGCGGAACCAGAGCATATTCTCTCTCCTCTCGGCGACAGTCTTGATGTTAAGCAGCTGTTTGACCCCAACGTTTTCACTTACGGAGTTGCCACCCCAGGAGCCGCAACCCAGCGTGAGGGAGGGAATGAGCTTGAAGTTGTACAGGTCGCCGATGCCGCCCTGTGAAGAAGGCGTATTCACGATAATGCGGCAGGTTTCCATCCGCTCGGTAAAGCGGGCGAGCTTATCTTTCTGCGTGTGGGGGTTCAGGTAAACGCTGGCGGTATGGCCGTGACCGCCGTCTTCAATCAGGCGTTCCGCCTTGGCCATCGCGTCGTTAAAATCCTTCGCTTTGTACATGGCCAGCACGGGCGAAAGTTTTTCATGGGCGAATTCTTCGCTCATCTCCACGCTTTCTACCTCGCCGATGAGTACCTTGGTGGTTTCAGGTACCGGCACGCCCGCCATCTCGGCAATCTTCGCGGCAGGCTGCCCGACGATCTTGGCATTCAGCGCGCCGTTGACCAGAATGGTCTTGCGCACCTTGTCCAGCTCGTCGCCTTTAAGGAAATAGCAGCCGCGGGCCGCAAACTCCTTTTTCACCTTGGCGTAAATGCTTTCCAGCACGATCACGCTCTGCTCGGAGGCGCAGATCATGCCGTTATCAAAAGTCTTGGAATGGATCACAGAGTTAACAGCCAGCAGGATATCCGCGCTGTCGTCGATAATCGCGGGTACGTTGCCGGGGCCTACGCCCAGCGCCGGTTTGCCGCTGGAATAGGCCGAACGAACCATGCCGGGGCCGCCGGTGGCAAGGATGCAGTCGCATTCCTTCATTAACAGGTTGGTCATTTCCAGGCTGGGTACGTCGATCCAGCTGATGATGCCTTCCGGCGCGCCGGCGGCAACCGCGGCGTCCAGTACGATCTTCGCAGCCGCAATGGTGCAGCCCTTGGCGCGCGGGTGCGGGGAGATAATAATACCATTGCGGGTTTTAAGCGCGATCAGGGTTTTAAAAATCGCTGTGGAGGTGGGGTTGGTCGTAGGGATTACAGCGGCGATCACGCCCAGAGGTTCGGCGATTTTGGTGATGCCGTAGGCTTCGTCGCGTTCGATGACGCCGCAGGTTTTGGTATTGCGGTAGGTATTGTAAATATACTCGGAAGCAAAGTGATTCTTAATCACCTTATCTTCCACAACGCCCATACCCGTTTCCGCAACGGCCATTTTTGCCAGCGGAATCCGTTCACGGTTTGCGGCCATGGCGGCTGCGAAGAAAATTTTGTCTACTTGTTCCTGGGTAAACTCGGAGTAAGCTTTTTGGGCGGCGCGTACCTGCGAAATGGCTTCCTCGAGGGTTTCAACACTGTCGATGATCTTGTGAGTCTCACTCATGCAATCCATCCCCTTTCTGGTTCGTTAAAAGTTTAACATTATCCGAAGCTTTGTACAATGTAACGTTCGTATGCAGGTATATGAATCCTGATATGTTAAAATAATAACAATAAACGGAGAGAGAAGCAAACCCATTGTTTATAACGCTTTTTAGTCCTTATCGGTTCGAATGAGGCTATATACTGATGGCAAAAATGGTATGATATGAACCCGGGTCAGCGCGTCAGGGAAGACAACTCGGACTGTACGCGGGAAAGCTGGTCCAGAAAAAGATCGTCCATCGGGGAAAGCATGTATTGCTTGCGGTAAATCAGTACGTCGCGGTGGCGCGCGGGATAATCCTGACAGGGACGAAGAGCGAGATGATAACGGTTCAGCATATCATCGGGGACAGGCGCCACCCATGCGTAAGCGCGGGGCAATGTGGCAACCAGTTCGAACTGGCTGGTACGGTCATACAGATAAATGGAACGCTGGCTTTTGGCGCCCGGGAGCAGTTCGGCCTGGCGCGGCTGGGAAGGCACATACAGGTCCCCCTGCCCGACGGCGGTACTGTCCTGAAGATCAACCATCGAAATGACAGGTTTTCGAGCGGCGGGATGGTCCACGCGCAGCATGGCAAGGTAGCGGAAGGACCATAACTCGCGGTATTGCAGGTTTTTTTCACGGAAAATATCGGTAAAATAGCGGTCATAGTCCGCCTGATAACGGACAATCCCCAAATCGTAACCGTCTTCGGCAACGTTGCGGATGGAGCGCAGGGCGTTTGTTTCTTTATAATCCAGCGTAAGTTCCGGATCAGCCAGCTGTGCGAAACGTTCAAAAGCGGACGCGATATAGCTGGAACGGGGAACAGACAGACGAAGGATAGCACCAGCCTGTTCTTTTTTCTGGTAGCGTTCGGCCATTTCGTCAAACTGGGAAAGGATGCTGCGGGCGTAATGCAAAAATTCCTCGCCCTGCGCGGTCGGCACAATTCCCTTGGGAGTACGGTCAAAGATGGAGATGCCAAGGTCGCTTTCAAGTTCACGAATGGCGCGCGAAAGGTTCGGTTGGCTCATATACAGGTTTTCGGCCGCCTCAGTGATCGAACGTGTTTTTTCCACTTCGACAGCATAACGAAGATGCTGTATATTCATCCGCGAACCATCCTTTCTACAACGTCTGGCCTTATTATAACGGAATACGCTAAAAAAGAAAAGCGGGATACAGATGGGAAAAGACTGCGTCTCGGAAATGGGAATTGCTTTTTACGGTAAAAAAAGGTATGATAAATCGAAGTTATCTCTGCGTGAAAGGCGGCGTATCGCTTTGGAAAGAAATGAGAGCTTTGCCACGGGCAGTTTAAACGATTTATCCATACGCCTCGCATGGGCGCAGGTCGAAATCTTCGGGGATGAGATCGACCGGGTTCAGGTGTTGGCGGCAGGAGATGAGAACTCGGTACGTGATTTGCGAATCGTCACGGACGACGAAGGCGTGCTGACGGTGGAACAGCCGCAATACGGCTTATCACTCAACATCACCGAAAGCCACTGGATGCAGGTTTGCGTTCGCGTGCCAAAAACATGGAACCGGAAAATCCATGTTAATACCGTGAGCGGTCTGCTCAATGCCCGGGGGCTTAGCGGCAGCGTGATCGTATTGGATACGGTATCGGGCGATCTGCACGCTTCCCGCGTCACGGCGGAAATACTGGCGCTTAAAACTGTCAGCGGTGACATCCGTGCGGATACGCTTACCGTTTCGGAAATGAGCGCGCGTTCCCTGTCGGGCAACCTGTCGCTGGACAGTACGACTGTCAAGGCCGGTAAATTTACCACCGTGAACGGCGAGCAGACGATCCGTCTGACCAGCACGTTTGAGCAGATGGAACTGCGAACCGTATCCGGTGACGTTGCGCTTACGGCTCCTGTGGAAAAAATGAATGTTTCCATGCGCAGCATCAGCGGTCGTGTATCAACCGACGGCGTACAGCTTGCCGAAGAAGCAGGCCTGCCTGCCGTACGGATTACGGGCGTATCTGCGAATCTGAAGCTGATCTGCGTAAAACAGTAACGGAGGAATTACGAATGGGAAAGAATCAATTCGGCGGCTTCGGCGGTTTTGGCGGAGGCGGCGGGAACATGCAGCAGTTGATGCGCCAGGCGCAGAAACTGCAGGAACAGATGGCTAAAACCCAGGAAGACCTTGACACACGCGAGTATACCGCGCAGGCGGGCGGTGGTATGGTGACCGTTGTGGTGAGTGGCAAACGGGAACTGAAATCGATCGAAATTAAACCCGAATGTGTTGATCCTGAGGATGTTGAAATGCTGCAGGACCTGATTCTTGCGGCAGTGAACGAAGCCATCCGCAGTGGTGAACAGGCCCGTGAGGAACAGATGGGCAAGCTGGCCCCCGGCATGGGAGGCATGCTGTAAACTATGGCGCAGCAGTTGGAACCCATCGCGCGGATGGTGGCGCAGCTTTCCAAACTGCCGAGCATCGGGCAGAAAAGCGCGCAACGGCTGGCCTATCACATCATTGATATGCCGCTGGAGGATGTACGCGAACTGGCGTCGTCAATCTATCAGGGTCGTAAAGCTATCCATTACTGTGAGGTTTGCGGAAATTACGCAATCGGAGAGCGTTGCGAAATTTGTGATGATCCTGCGCGGCAAAACGGGCAGATCTGCGTGGTACGCGATCCCCGTGATGTTGCAGCCATTGAGCGGATGCGAGATTTCACAGGCTCATACCACGTACTTCACGGCACGCTGTCGCCCATGGAAGGCATCGGGCCGGACGATATCCGCATTAAGGAATTGCTGGCCCGGCTGGCTGACGGCAGGATCAAAGAAGTGATTCTGGCGACTAATCCGGATATTGAGGGCGAAGCCACCGCAAGCTATATTGCGCGGCTGATTAAACCCATGGGGGTGCTGGTGACCCGCATCGCGCACGGCGTGCCGGTGGGCAGCGACCTGGAATACGCGGACGAAATGACGCTGGCAAAAGCCATGGAGGGCCGCCGCCCAATTTAGCGGCGGCTTTGCCATTAGGAGGGTTTATGGATTTATCGACGCTTCCGCCCTGGCAAATGGTCCTTCTCGGAGGACTGGCGATCTCGGTTATTCTGCTTTTGATTATTCTGGTGGTTGTTTCCAGACGCAATCTGGGTGAGCGGCGACAACTGGACGACATGCGGGACGAGCTGGAGGAAGCTACCCGTGCGCTGGAAGCGGAAATTGCCCGGCAGAGCCTTTCCCAACGGGAAGAACAGCTGAAAACCCTGCAAAAGATCGGGGACAGTCTGGCAAACCTGATTAACCGCGGCGCGGATCAGCAGAGTAGCCAGTTTTCTTTGTGGCAGCAAAGCGCATACGAGCACGACCGGGCGTCGGACGGGCGACAGGCGCGCATGTACCAGATGACGGAAGAAAGCCTTGCGAAGTTTGAGCAGCGAATGAAAGCTGTGGACGAAACGCTGAACCAGAAACTGCAACAGAACGAAGCGCGTATTGAACGCCTGCGGGAAACCATGGACAAGTCCATTGGCGATATGCGACAGGAGAATACCCGCAAACTGGATGAAATGCGCCAGACAGTGGATGAGAAGTTGCAGGATACGTTAAACAAACGCCTCTCCCAAAGCTTTACGCAGGTCAGTGAAAGGCTGGAACAGGTCTATCAATCTTTGGGCGAAGTGCATCGGCTGGCCGAAGGCGTGGGGGATTTAAAGCGGGTGCTGGGGAACGTGAAAAAGCGCGGCGTATGGGGCGAGATCCAGCTGGGAAGCCTATTGGAGGAGGCGTTAACTTCCTCTCAGTACGCAGTGAACGTACAGGTTCGTCCGCATGTGGAGGAACGGGTAGAATACGCTGTATGCCTGCCGGGGAAGGAAGAGGGCGGTCCTGTATATCTGCCCATAGACAGCAAATTCCCGCAGGAGGATTATGCGAGACTGGCGGATGCCAGCGACCGAGGTGACGCGGAGCAGACCGAAGCCGCCCGCAAGGCGCTGATGACTGCCGTACGTGTGGAAGCGAAGCGCATTGCCGGTAAGTATATCGAACCACCGTACACTACCGATTTCGCTGTGATGTTCCTGCCTCTGGAAAGCCTGTATGCCGAAGTGGTTCGCGATGCCGAACTGGTGGAACAGGTACAGCGGGAGCAGCGCGTGGTGATTTCCGGGCCGAGCACGTTGCTGGCGATGTTGAACAGCCTGCAGATGGGTTTCCGGACAATTGCGATTGAAAAGCGTTCCGCTGAAATGTGGAAGCTTTTAGGCGCGGTGAAAACAGATTTCGGCAATTTTTCGCAGGTGCTGCAAAAAACGCAGGAAAAACTGCGACAGGCAACGGACAGCATAGACACGGCATTTGTGCGTACCCGCAGCATTCAACGGAAGCTGCGTCGTGTGGAAGCCTTGGACGAAACGGAAACGCAGAAACTGCTGGAGGCGGACGACGGCTTCGCTGACGATGGAGACGATGCTGCGGATTCACCGGAAAAACAGGAGTCGTGATGTGTTCTCCTTAAGAGATTTGCAGTTGTAACAATTGCGGATTTGCAGGCGCAAGCCGTTGAATGGATTGCCTTCCGGCGTATGCGCACGGGAAATGGATACGGCTGTTTCCATAAAACAACCTTGCTATTTCAGAAAAACAATGATTTAATAGGGAAGCATCAGGAAGAACGATTGTCAGAAGGGTTTTCACAGGCTTAATACCTGCTTGGGTAAATCACCGTCCGCCCAAAACCACGGACAAAGACCCTTCGGAAGGGGGACGCTCCCTTTGGAAATACAATGGTACCCGGGACATATGGCTAAAGCGAAACGCGCGTTGATCCAGCAACTGGGGAAAGTGAACCTGACGGTAGAACTATGCGACGCACGTCTGCCGCTTTCCAGCCGCAACCCGGATCTGGAACGGCTGTTAATCGGGAAACGCCGTGTTCTGCTGCTCTGCAAGGCGGATTTGGCCGAGCCGGAGCAGACGAAGCGATGGCTTGCTTACTTCGCCGCGCAGGGCGTGGAGGCGATGGCCTACGACGCAACCTCGGCGAAAACCAAACAGGCAAAAGCGCTGATTGAAAAAGCCGCCAGGGATATGCTGGATCGAGGCCTGAGCCGCGGCATGAAAAAGACGATTCGCGCGATGGTGGTCGGCGTGCCCAACGTGGGGAAAAGCACCTTCATCAACCGCCTTTACGGCGCAAGCATCACGGCGGTAGGCGACCGGCCCGGCGTTACACGCGCGACCCAGTGGGTCAAGGCCGGGCTCTATCTGGAAGTAATGGATACACCTGGTTTGCTGTGGCCGAAACTGTCGGATAAACTGGCGGCGACACGCCTTGCCTACATCGGCACCATCCGCGACGCGGTGTACGACCAGCAGGCGCTTTGCATCAGCCTCCTGAAAGACCTGCTGACGGTACGTCGAACGGCAACCTGCGAACGCTATAAAATCAAAAACCCGGACGCGGAAGGCTTCGCCCTGCTGGAAGAAGTTTGCCGGGGTCGCGGTTTTTTACTCAAAGGTGGCCTTCCGGACACGGACCGGGCCTGTGCAGTCATTTTGGACGAGTTCCGTGCCGGCAAGGTGGGGCGCATTACACTGGAACGCGCCCCCGAACGCCCGGCGGCATTGCCGCCGAAGGAGGCACCGCGGGATGGCGATGATTAACGCAAAACGCCTGGAACGCTCCAAAGTACTTGTGGAACACGATGCGGTTTATCCCGCGTTCGGCGTATCGCTCGCGGGGATGGACGAGGCGGGCCGCGGCCCTTTATTAGGCCCTGTAGCGGCGGCTTGCGTCATTATGCCATCTACG
>Ga0268263_1002607_pt1 | contig 11455 bp, 19 predicted proteins | sample Biomet5_FD_190358 | JGI IMG/M metagenome (GOLD analysis project Ga0268263, IMG submission 190358) | Microbial communities from bioreactor (seeded with sewage sludge) at LBNL, California, USA - Biofuel metagenome 5 (SPAdes) (version 4) | ecosystem: Engineered > Bioreactor > Anaerobic >... | reverse complement strand
AATCACCGTATCGCCTTTTTTTATCAGGGCAAATTCAGTAGGCAATCCGCAGCCCAAGCCAAGATCGGCATCGGGGTTGTAGCCTTCCAGATTTTTGTAGTCTTCGTTAAATACAGAGTATTCAACGCCAAAGCAAGAGGTGCCGCATCCGCAGAGGGAAGTTTCATTTTGAGCTTTGCTCTGGTTAGCAATTTGTCCGTACTTTTCCTGTACGATTTCTTTGATTTTTTCAGGTGTTTTCATGATTTATTTGTTAAAGGTTATTAATTATTTGTTTTTTGACCTGGTAAATTTCGCCGGAGACGAACCTGCCAGAGTTGGTTATTTATTTTTTTAACTCTTTCAGGTCTGCCTTCGGCTGACTCTGGAAGGTCGGGTTATTTCTTTTTTTCGCGTGGTTTCAACTGGCACATACATTGTCCGCTCAACCGCTGACTGGCATCGGAAAGCAATGGAAATCCGTCGCGTTCCCAATCAGCAATACCACCATTGAGTACTGCCACATCGGTAAATCCGTTTTCCAGAAGGAAAAGTGCCGCAGGTTTGCTGTGCAATCCTACGGAATCGGCAATTATCAGCGGTTTGTTCAAAGGCAGAGAATGAAAATCCGACTTCAGGCTACCGTTTGCACAAAAAAGAATCCGGTCTACGGCAAAGGCTTTCATGTCAATTTCAAAATCTTCCCGTATGTCAACCAGGACAGCTCCATTTTCGATGGCTTCGGCTGCCTGACATGGAGAGAGAAAAACTATTTCTCCGATTTTTAATCCTTTATTTTCAAACCACTGATTCATACTATGATAATTTAAACTTTTGCAAAATATTTTCCTTTGAAGTACAAAGCCACATTTACCAGCCCTATCATCACCGGAACTTCCACCAGCGGGCCGATTACAGCAGTAAAAGCCTCTCCGGAATTGATTCCAAATACGGCTACAGCCACGGCTATGGCTAATTCAAAATTATTGCTCGCGGCAGTAAACGAAATGGTTGCCGTTTTAGGATACTCAGCTCCGATTTTTTTTCCCATAAAAAAGGAAACTAAAAACATCACCACAAAATAAATCAGTAGCGGAATGGCTATCCTGACTACATCTAATGGTAATTGTATAATATATTCGCCCTTGAGCGAAAACATGACCAGAATGGTGAATAGCAAAGCGATGAGTGTGAGCGGACTGATTTTTGGAATAAAACGGGTTTGGTACCATTCCTTGTTTTTCAGCCGGATAATTGAAAACCGGGTGATGATGCCGGCAAGGAAAGGAATACCTAAATAAATGAAAACGCTTTTGGCAATCTGGCCGATGGTGATGTTTACTTCTATGCCTTTCAATCCAAATATTCCGGGCAAAATGGTGATAAACACCCAGGCATAAACTGAGAAAAACAACACCTGGAAAATGCTGTTGAATGCTACCAACCCGGCAGCATATTCTGTGTCGCCTTTGGCAAGATCGTTCCATACGATCACCATGGCGATACATCGTGCCAAGCCAATAAGAATCAGCCCGATCATATAGTCAGGGTAATCCTGAAGAAACAGAATCGCCAGCGTAAACATCAGCACCGGACCGATGAGCCAGTTTTGCACCAGCGAAAGCAATAATATTTTCCAATTTCTAAAGACTTTTCCCAGTTCTTCGTATTTCACCTTTGCCAGTGGCGGATACATCATCACGATGAGCCCAATGGCAATGGGAATGTTGGTGGTTCCGGAACTGAAAGTATTCCAAAATTTTGCAATTCCAGGATAAAGATAGCCCCATATTACTCCGGCAAACATGGCCAGGAAAATCCAGAGCGTTAAATAACGGTCGAGAAATTTTAATCTTTTTTTCATTGCATTAACCAATTTTCAAATTGATTCATTATCTCATCTCGTACGCGACGGTAAACTTTCAGTTTTTCGTCTTCATTGCCACGAGCAGCAGCAGGGTCATCAAAACCAATATGCAGACGATGTTTAACTTTTCCTGTAAATATTGGGCAACTTTCGCGGGCATTGTTACACACGGTAATCACATAGTCAAAATCATAGTCAATAAATTGTTGAATACTTTTAGGTTGCTGATGACTTATATCTATTTCAACCTCTTTCATTACTTTTACAGCTAAAGGATTGACTTCCTTTTCGGGTTTTGTGCCTGCCGAAAAGATTTTCCATTCCGGATGCAGCGAACGGAGAAAACCTTCTGCCATTTGGCTTCGGCAGGAGTTGCCGGTGCATAAAATCAGGATTTTCATCTTAAATAGTTTTACTTACAATTATAATTTTCAGAAATATTGATTTCATTAATAAATTTCTCTGACATTATTTTTAAAGCCTTAATTTTCTCAAGGTTTAAACAATAAAATGTCTTGGTCCCTTCGGTATGCCAAATGAGCAAACCGACATTTTTAAGTTCTGCTAAATGCTGGTTTACCGTTGTCCGGCTTAGGGGCAACTCGTCCGAAATATCACCGCTGATACAAGTCCGGGTTTCTGCCAGGTACTTTAATATCGCCAGCCGTGCCGGGTGTGCCAACGCTTTATACAGTTCTGCACAAGTTTGAAGCTCAGTGTCGAATAGGTCTATTTTAGCGTATGCCATAATTCATTTTTTTACAAAATTAAGAAACAAGAACAGATTCCTTAATTTTTTGTTCTGACAAATGTCCGTCACTCAAATGAATTTTCATGTTTCCATACCCGGCTGCAACGGGGCTGTGCGTAACCATAATCACGGTAATGCCTTTGGTTTGATTTATTTTTTTTAAAAAATCGAGTATTTCCAATGATAATGCAGGATCCAGATTTCCGGTAGGTTCGTCAGCCAATATTACCGAAGGATGATGAACCAATGCCCGTGCAATGGCCACTCGTTGTTGCTGGCCGGTTGATAATTCCCGTGGTAAATGATTTACGCGATTTTCCAATCCGATAAATTTCAGAACCTCCATTGCCCGTTCCCATTGTTCATTTTTTTTGATCTTTTCTAATGTCAGGAGAACCATTATATTTTGAATGGTTGTCAGGTAAGGTATCAGAGCAAAATTTTGCATAATAAAACCAACGTGTTTCTGACGGATTTCGGCTAATTCATTATCCGTTGCATTGCTAATTTCCGCATTGTTGAAAAATATCTTTCCGGATGTGGGTTTTATTAATCCAAACAACGATAGCAACAAGGTGCTTTTTCCTGAACCTGAGGGCCCGGTGATGGTTACAAAACTGCCTTTTTCTACAGCAAAACTTATCTTGCTTAATGCATCAATCAAACCGTCTTTATGTCTGTATTGTTTTGTGAGTTTTTCAACTTTAATGATCATTTCTTAAGCCTCCTGTAAATTAGTGTGTGGATCAATTTTAGCAGCCATGTATGCGGGGATTATTGTTCCGGCAAATGCAATAATTATTGATAAAATAACCGACCATAGTAAATAAATGTAAACCGGCTGTACTACCATACCAGCCAGATAAGGACCTAAAATTAAACCAGCGAGAGTGCCAACAATATAGCCGGCAATTCCACCGCTAATGCCTAAAAATAAAGCTTTTAATAAAAATAATTGATAAATCGTTTTTTTTGATGCACCGATCATTCGCAGAGTGCCTATTTCCTTTTTTCGTTCGTTCACATTAGCCCACATGTAATTACCCATCGAAATACTACCAACAAAGAAAATGATGATGAGAAAAACCAACGAAACCTTATTCATCAGTTGGTTGGTTTCTATTTGAGTGGAAACAATCTGACTAATGGTGGTGATGCGGGTATCGGGTAAAATATTACGTAGTTTCCCTAGCAATCCTTCCGAAATGGCGTTGCAACAGCCCATTATTTCGATGGCACTTATTTGATTTGGAATACCTAATAATTCCTGAACAGTCGCTAAGTGTGCAAATACACGGTCGTCGTCCACCGTACCTGTTTCGGGTAGAATTTTAATCACATTAAACTCTTTGCCGGAAATGGAAAGCTTGGAGTTTTCTTTAAGGTTTAATCGTTTGGCGGCCTGCGAACCGGCTAAACAATCCAGTCGCTGCAAGGTATCTATTACTTTTCGCCGTAGTTTTTCATCTTTATAGCCTAATGATTTATTTGCCCCGGCCGTGGGAGCGCAGGAGGCTTTAACATCATTGCCCGACAATCCTGAATTTTGCCACAATGGCTTCGATGCAATTTCGCTTTTTGGTAAAATTCCTGTAAGAACAATACTGTTTTCTCCAACCTTTATACGCCGGGTGAGTTTGGGCGACATGTTGTCAACTCCTTGTATAGTAGAGTTTAAAATTCGCTCCACATAATCCATTGGGATGGTCGGTGCATCAATATCCGATGTATAATAATCGTCAATGCTGCCACCTTGTGGCAATACCATAATATTTGCACCCAGGTTATCAAGTTTTTTTGCTACATTTTCTTTCGATACTTTCGAAATACTTTGTATGGCAACGATTACAGCTATACCAAGGGTAATTGCCAGTATGCCACTGATCAGTTGGGATTTTCGGTTTAGTAATTCCAACCAAACTATTTTATAAATATTCATAAAACGGATTGTTAAAAGGATTACTATTTTTTGGGTCCACAACTACTACCACAACCACTACCACTGCCACAACAACTACTTGCCACTTTTTTGGCAGCCGCGGTCAATTGAGCTTTATTTGCTTTGACGTCAAATGTCTGGGTTACCTGACCTGCCTTATTAATAACATAGATAATTGGTTTATTCGACGTGGCGTTTACATTTAAATCTTTAAGAAGAGTTATTTCTTCTTTGCTATCAATATTAATTTGTACTACTACGGCTCCATTGTTCATTGCTTTAGCAGCCTCGTTACAATTAACCATTGCCTTAGTTTTGTCTGCCATTTTTTCCGTATAAGCCACAACAAAAACAGCTTTTTTTTCATTAAGTGCTTTCATTATTTCAGAGTATTTAGGCGAAGGAATTATTTTCAGCAAGGCATCAGGCGTTGCATCCTTTAATGTAAGCCCTCCGCACGCAATACCGTTTTTATCAATAACAAGAATAAGTGGCATGGGTGCACCGGCTAAACGGTATTTGCTAACCAATGTTCCGTTGCTTGCATCAGCAGTATTTAATTCAATGACTTCAATAGTTTTTGATTTTTTTGCAGATGCTTTTTTGGCAACTGCCATTGCTTTATCCTTGTCTTTTCCTGTCTGATCAAAAGCAACAAGGAAGACAACTTTACCTGCTTTGTTGGCAGCAGCTATTTTATCATCTGTTTTATTTTCCGTTGGTGTAATTCTCTTTTGGAAATTAGTCGCGGCAGATACCGTATTATTGGCTTTCGCCGATGTTTGTGAGTTGTTGCAGGACACCATTAACGATCCGCAGATTATTAAAAAAACGATTTTTTGAATAAGTTTCATACAATTGGCTTTAAGATTAATATTTTTATGACGCAAAAATACGTCTTATTTTGAAATAACGTAATAATACGTTAAATAATTTTATTATTTTTTATTGTGAAAGTGTAAAATTTTTGAAATAAGGTTTTTATCGTTAAAAAAGGCGATTTTTTTCTACTGTAATTATTATTACTGTATGCTGTCTGACAATAGTAGTAGCTGGCGGGTAAAATTAGAAATTTCATAATCAATTTTTAATCATGGATTTAATAACTTCATACATTTCGTTTTCATCACCTTCCATGAACGAGGCTTTTTGCCAAACAATATTTCCTTCACCATTAATAATAAAGGTATGAGGGACAATGGTTACATTTATCGCTCGTTTGAAGTCGGAATTGGGATCTAACAATATTTCATAATCCCAGTTTTGTCCGTTTACGAAGGGTAATATTTTAGCTGAATTTCTGGAATCATCTACCGAAACTGCTACTAACTTTACTCCGGTTTCTTTTTGCCAATCGGCATATACTTCATTAATTGCAGAAAGTTCAATTATTGGACCCGAACAACAGGTTTTCCAGAAGCAAAGAATAATGGGTTTCCCATCATTCTTTATATCACTGGTATTAAAAGCTTGTCCATAAACGGTTCTGATTACTACCGACGGAATTTTTTTTGTTGAATTCAAATCTACTTGTGCCCAACAATTTATTTGAAGAAAAAGAGCTAACAATAATGAGGAAAAAAGTTTATTATTCATTTTTAACTGGTTAGTATTCATAAAATCAATTAAAATTTAACTGATGTACCAACCTGAAAGAACAGGCATAGCCATTCGACAGTTGGATGCCATTGTAATGTTTATAAACAGGGAGATCGCATGAAACCGATAGTTTCCAGTTTTTTATAGGGACAAATTGCATTTGCGGAGCCAAATAAACAATAGAATAACCGGAAGACTCCACAATTTGATTTCCATCGCGATGGGCTTTAGCGCGGTTTTCATTTCTAAGTTGTAAAACTGTTGTTAAAAAACGGAAAAATTTATAAGAACCTGTTACTGAAAATGAATAAAGTGTTCCATAAGTGTAATCGAAATTATCCGACTTAATCCGTTGGGCTATCTCTATAGACGACAAGGAGGAAATATGATAATTTTTACCAGGGAAGCCTTTGGAAACATAAACCGAGGCAAGGTAACGATAGCTTCCGGAAGAAGGTTGAAGTGTTATAGGTAACTGAACATGATTTACTTCCTGATCAAACACACCTACCGGAATTTTTATTCCTACAAACGGGGAAATTTCAAATTGTTTTTTCCAATTATGATAAATCCTGTAGCGAAACAACAGACTTGCATCGGCAAGTCCGTATCCTTTTTGCGTTTCCCAACTTTCAGAGGTGTATTTTTCCTTTTTGTCAATAAAGTAGCCAATTTCAGCAAGTACGCTCATTTTAGAATTAATTCCATACGAAACACGGCTTTCCAGATAATTATAGCTGGCTTCTTTCACCACGCTTCCCATTTCAGGCAACGTAATCGGGCTATCGCCAGTGTAATATTTATTGGCAAAGCCATATTTATAAGCAACTGTTATCATAAGATTTTTCTTTCCGATAGAACTTTGGTCTCCATCGTTACCCGGAGGATTGCCTGCTGAGCAGCATTGTGCCATAATCCTACTGCAAAAAACAAGAAGAAAAATAAGTAAAGTAATTGTTATTAAACGCTTTAATTTCATCGTTCCATCATTTTTCAAAATAGGATTTCACTCTTATTTTTATGGAAGAAGATACTTTTCCACTACGGTTGGAAACAGTACAGCTTATGGTATTTAACCCAACACAACATTGACCTGCTGCATATTTAACCGCAGAACCCTTACCGCTAATAGCGCCATGATTGGCTTCCCAGGCATAAACCAGGCTGTCGCCAGTAGCCGTAACCTGAATATGTGTAGTATCAACCCAGGCTTTAATAACCGTATCGGAAGCGGTAAGTGAAATAATTTTTATTTCATTCGATGTTTGATTATTATTCTCGTCTTTTGTGCAGGAGGAAGCACCAAACAGGAATAAATTAAGGCAAATAATAATGAGGGTATTCCGTGAAATATTTTTGATTATCATGTTGTTTGCTAATTAATGTATGCTTAGGGGTTATTTATCTGATTTTATTTGTCTAGCATCAAGCTGTTTTACGATTTCTTCCTCCGGATAAAAACCTGTATGCCGGAAAAACTCTTTGCCGTTTTCATCCAGAAACACCTGAGAGGGAATCATTTTTACATTATATTTAGCAGCATAAGCTTTTCCTTCGGGCTTCCAAACATCATAAAACACTACTTTCACTTGGCTGGCATATTTTTCCTCGATGGACTGCAACACCGGTTGCATCTGTTGGCATGGGATGCAGCGAACCGACCCCAGTTCTATAAAAGTCACTTTGTATTTCGTCTTTTCAGTACCAGTGTTTGTTTTGTTTGCCGGGGCTGCTGACTGACCAGGACAACTCGTGCTAAAAATTACTGCTGTGAAGGCTAATAGAAGTACAAATGTTTTCCCGTTTTTTCCCATTATGCAATATTACTCATGTGTTCTACAATTTCATTTATTTTTTCGTCTGTAACGGGTGTTTTTCCCTTTATTATTCCAAAATCTGTCGTGTTCATATGGATGATGTTAGTAATGTCTTCTTTACCCAGTATTTTCAGGGCACAATTAATTGCACATCCGTCCAGTACGACTATTTTTTTATCTTGTTGAGACTTTATCTTGTTTATAAATGTCTTTTATCGGTCTTTGTTTTATCATTTTCCCCAATTCAATTGCTTCCTTCGCCTGTTCTATTGTACAACCGATTTCTATGGCTGTTTTAAAATGGTAATCGAGGCGAGGCAACCACCGGCTATTGAAGCTGCTATGCCAGCCAATTCGATGGTTTTTGCATCCAGATGTTTAAATTGTTCCATTTTATTAATTTTTAAATGCTCATTTTTAATCTTAAAAAAGGTAAAGATTTCCTAAAACTATCATCAGCTACCACAGGAACATCCACCAAATGTTTTTCCAGAATAAGAATCAGGGTTGATGGCGCTAATCGCTTTTATAATCTCACTGGCGACTTTATCAACCATTTGCAGATGTTCTTCTGTAAGGTCTTTAATTAAAACAGTGTCCGTATTCAGAGCATTTTCATTACCTATGATTTTTGACACATCAACCGAACCATTGATTTTGCCACTGTATTTTTCAGTGCTCCTTTTGGCGCAAAGTTTATCGCAGCCATCAACGGCAATGGTGGGGAACACTTTCGCGAAATCTCTTTCTTCTTTGCCACCTGCCAGATATAATGGCAAACACAATGTTACGGTGCTAACGAACGAAAGTTCCTCAAGAACTTTTCTCGTGGCGAGCCTTGAAATGGTTCCACCGAGGCATTCTTCGCCACTGCATGATATTACACCAACTTTTAATTCATCCATTACAATTTCTCCTTAATTATATCCTTAATTTTTTTTACAATCTTATCTGCAATTTCGTCAACGACAACATAACCGTCAGCATCAAGCGTAGTAGCTGAACCAAACTTTTTGCCTTTATGTTCTTTCACAGTGTCCAAAACTTTCATTTCGTCAATGACTCTGCCACCAATCCATGAAACATTTTTTGAAGCACACATTTTGGGACAGCCATCAACAGTAATGCAATTAAAGCCTTCTATTTTATTTCTGACAGCTTCGTCTTCAGTCATAATGTATGCAAGACAAACCGTTTCTGATTTTTCCGGACATAATTCATGGACCGTTTTCAAAGCAGCTTCTCTTGCCATGAGACCGTATACTTTACCAATGCCACTGCATGGAATAACTTTAACTTTTTTATGCATTTAAGTCCTCCAACTTTTTTTTCATTATTTCAAAATATTTATCGAATCCGACTAATAATTCTTTATCACTATCAAAATCAGTCAATTCAAGTTCTGCAATCCAACCCAATTCATAGGGATTTTCGTTGATAAGTTCCGGTTTTTCTATGAGCGTTTCATTTATAGAAACAACCTTACCGCTAACAGGTGAAATTATATCGATTACGCTCTTTGATGATTCGATCTCACCCACTTCCCCAAATTGTTCAATTTCAGCACCAATTTCGGGCGGTGTAAAATATAAAATATCGGAAAGGTTTTGTTGAACGAAATCTGTAACGCCTATTCTGGCCCGGTTTCCGATTACATAAGCCCAGCAATCATTTTCATTAAAGTAAATTTCGGGGTTCTTAGGTACCCTGAAGAGGAATTTGTCTTTTTGATATGTTTCGTATTCGAAATTGTACGAAGCATTTGTTTTATCAGAAGATGATGCGGCTTTCTCTTCGGCACTGTTGAGTCCGTTTAATATTATTTCTATCAGAGCATTTTCATTTTTCAGAAGTCTGAGGTTGCTCTTCAATTCAATATTATGGATTTTGGCTTCTTCGGTTATTGTTATTTTTTTGGAAACTTTTAAATTCTTTTCCGTAGCGAGCTTACTCGCGCATCGGGTCTGACAGCCATCTATGACTAAAAGAGGATGCTCGCCCGCAATTTTATTGTATTTTGCTTCAGCAACTCTGTAAAATACGGGGCATATAATTTCATTCTTAGCGTTTTCGCACAATTTTATCGCTGTTTCCCTTGAAATTGCTCCAGCGCATTTATCCAAACCGTTGCAGGGCAGGATGGCATAATTTTCAATCATTGTTTTCCTCTTTTCTTATTTCCTTGATTCGTTGAGTCGTCGCACTTTTATCAGGAAATGATAGTGCGTCGGGACCGCAAATCTTTGAGCATGCCCTACAGAAAACAACGCAGTTATTTGGATTCTTGACGATTAATTGAATTTCATCGTTTTCCCTAACCTCAAAAACTTTATGAGGGCAGAATTTTACGCATTCCAAACAATAATCGCATTTTGTATAATCAATGGTTGGTTTCCAATCGATTTTATCGCGTTCAACTCCCATGAAAGTGGTTTCGCTCATTTCTTCTCCTCCAATTTTTCAAGTGCGGCATTGACTTTTTCAACGGCCTGATCGGTAGTCATGTCGCGCACATCAATTGCAGTTAAATCTTTGTTTACGTCGAGGCCGGCTTCTGCAAAAGCGTCTCGGAACATCTTGCGTTGCATATTTTGAGCACAAGCTCCGATAACAACTTTCCGGTGCGCTTTAAGAAAATCATTTAAAAACCGGTCTCCGTCTTCCTCACAAAGTTGCGGATGGATAAATCCATATTCAACTGGTAGTTCAACTCTCACTCTATTTATAAAATCCCAAATATCCATTTTTGAAAACCCGGGGCATTTCCCAGTGCAAACGCACATAATAAAACCTGGTTTTTTTATTTCAGACATAATTTTATTTTTTTGATAGAAATTTTATTTGAAAAAATAAATTAAAATGTAGTAGATGCCGACAAGGATAAATATAATGGCTATCACCAACCTTGACCATTTTTCAAAGATTTTCATTTTGTTGTAAAATGAACCTATGCTTGAAATGCTGTACGCTAAAAGCCAGGCAATAACTATTACCGGCAAGCCTGTGGCAATGGCAAAGACCAATGGAAGGTAAAGCCCGCTTGCGCTCGTTATGGTGATGGGAATGAGCATCCCAAAATACAGTACACCGGAATACGGACAAAAAGCCATCGCAAAAATGATCCCAAGCAGCAAGGCACTCCAGCCGGAATTAAATTTTAATTTTGAGCTGATTTTATCGGTGAGACTACCTCCTCCCGGCAACCTGAATTTTATCACATCAAGCATTAAAATCCCGACGATAAGCAGCAATGGACCTAATATTTTTCCTCCATTTGCCTGAAAAAGTCGTGAAATCTGGAATTTGCTTGCTCCAAAATACAAAATAACACCCAATCCGGTATAGGTGATGGCTCTGCCCAAAGTGTAAAGCAAACCGTTAATAAACACCTTTCGCCGGTCTTTGATATCTTTGCTGATGTAACCAATGGCGGTGATGTTAGTTGCCAGTGGACACGGACTGATGGCAGTCATCAAACCGAGAAGGAATGCCGTTAACACCGG
>Ga0268263_1002606_pt1 | contig 11459 bp, 14 predicted proteins | sample Biomet5_FD_190358 | JGI IMG/M metagenome (GOLD analysis project Ga0268263, IMG submission 190358) | Microbial communities from bioreactor (seeded with sewage sludge) at LBNL, California, USA - Biofuel metagenome 5 (SPAdes) (version 4) | ecosystem: Engineered > Bioreactor > Anaerobic >... | reverse complement strand
GCATATTAAATTTTACATCCCGAAGTTCGCCTTCTCCCATGTGCCTGTACATGACCCACAGGACAGCCCGAATAACTTCAGCCGGGTTTACATTCTCATCGAACTCAAATTGTGCGTGCACCCTTCTTGCAAACTCTTCTTTTTTGAATTTCTCGGGCTTATCCCTGAGAGTCCAGCCGTCATAATATATTCCTTTAATTATAAGGGGCAATTGTGAGGCAAGATCAACTGCTTCTTCTGCCGGAAGCCTGTCCCGGATAGCGTGCAATGTACCCCTCAATGCCTGATATGCACTATCCTTGCTCTGCCATTTCAACTGGGTCAGAATATCCCGGAGCCATATATTGGTTAAGTCTATACTGTTTTCAAGATTCTTTACTCCCGTAGTCATTTCAACTCCCCCTAAAGCTTAAAAACAAATGTCGTTAGGCAATAATATCTCGTTAGGAAATAAGTATCATTAGGCAATTAGACATCGTTTGACAGTATAAATTATGGGCTGTATTTATATAATAATATCTAAGAACAAAACTAGAAGAGGAAAGTCCAGGTCACGGCCAGATTTCGGGATCAAGAAGCCGAAAAAATCTCAGGTTTTACAGACCAGCAAGATATTTCAATGCTTTACCAAATCAAGAACTTCTATGTCATCAGCCAATTTTGGAATCACGTTGTGTTCAGCTCCGATGAACAAAATTCCAGTTTCTTCGTTCTCCAGAGTCTTGTTTATCCTTGAAGCTATGTATTCATCTCTTTGTTCAAGCAAAAAATCTTTTTTAGCAATATATCTCTTTTTTGCCTCTTCCTTTTCTGTAGTGGAAGAGACCTTTAACATATCAAGCAATAAATTATGCTCTTCAATCAGAAGCTCAGGATTTTCAGTGGCAATGATCTTGGCTCCCTTTGCCATCATTTTTTCTATAATCTGGTAATTCTTACTTCCTAGCTCTGCCGTATTGTGAATAATTTTAATTCCCATTTCCCCCTCACATGGTAAGCCGTCCTGATAAATTCTAGTATGCTCAAGATCAAGATTGAGCTGAAAGATTTCCTTTTCAAGTTCATCCCAGAATTTTTCAATAAGCTTCTGATTATTTTCCCATTTTTCTCTACCAAGTTTTGAAATAGCAACCTGTGTTAGTTCTTTACCTAAAGAACCCATGTCGGCAGATGTATGGACAATTCTTACATATACAAGCTTTCTCATGTTCCCACGCTATCTAAGTTGTTTTACAGGAATCTTTTGCGTAGATCACAACTGAGATTCCAAATTATATTTTCATCTTGTCGAATCTTCAAAACCAATTTGGAAGATTCTAACTCACCTGAAGATTGAAATTTATCATCCAACTGTATTAGTTATTTGAATTTAAAGCAGACTATTTTCTATACACAATATAGTATACTCAAGAGCTTCTCTAAATTCTTTTAACCGTATCTCGATTATCTGTTTCCCTATTTCTGTGGGAACATAATATTTTGTTCTCAGGTCACCTTTTACAGTATCAATTTCAAGCACGTTCTGATCTTTTAATGCATATAATATCGAATATATTGCGCTAGGGGATATGTAAACACGATGTTTAAAAAAAAGTTCCTTTGCAATATCTTGCCCAGACATCGAATTATTCCTGATTGTAGAAAGTACTGCAACGTTCAGATGCTTCTTTAATATGTCTTCAATGTAAACATTTTGGGAATCCGATTCTCTGGTTTGAATTATATGTTTCTCATATTCAGAATCCATTGCTTCACCTTAGTCGATGCCAAAATTGTCATATACGATACTGTAATTTAATTGTCAAATTGTTCTCGGGTCTGATAACTTCATATTTTCTATTACATCGACTTTTCATCCCGAATTTGACAGAAACATATGTTTTTGGGTGTATAGATGGGTTTCAAGTTTCTGTTTTCCTAATACAATTCAAAGTTCGATATCACTTTTTTGACTTTTTTTCATTTTTCTATTTTTTCCATTTTTCTGAAATGTTCTCTGTCGATGTAATGCTTTTTGTAAGTAAATACCCTACTTACTCGAATTTGGCAGAAGTGTGGTTTTTGGATATTTAGAGTGGCTTTAATATTTCTTTTTTTAATACAGTTATAGGTAGTGCAGTGAATTTGCTGTAAATTCAAAGTAACTTTTTCTTATTGTGTGGTAAGTAGATTCTTTTGAAGTGATGTTTTCTTCCAAGGAATTCTTGAGATTTGTGATTTTACAGAAAAATCAATACACTGCCTGATACCACGATCCCAAAGATTTCAAATATGTTTTCATAGATTTTTTATTTTGTAATTGTTTTTAATATTTTTTATTCATGTACTCAATTTTTTTGCATAATTATTCAGATTAATTGCTTGAGGAGGTCTGAGTTTTTCTTATTTAATTTTAATTCCAGATATTGGTCAAATATTACAATCTATAATTATCGGGGAGTCACAAGAAGGCTCCTGAAGCCGTAGATCATTCATTCAAATATATTTAATCTATCCTATATAATATCTTTTATCCCACAAATTTATTAAATATGTTAATATTTTTATAAACTTTGTGGATTTATCACTTTAGTGTGTCTATATAATATTATTTTTATTAATTTTCAAATCAAGGCTGTTTTCAAATTCAGAGCGTTTTTTTTATTCAGCCTAATTACTCGCTATAAATTTCGCTTATAAGTGCGTCGTGAACTTCTTCTATATTTATCGAATGTAAACTGAGAACACTGTCATTGTTAATCTTGATACACAATTCTTTCCTTTCTGTTTCCTCGTGAACATTTGTGACGAGAACAACTTCCAGTATGTCTTTCAATTTGACTTCGTACAATATCTTATTAAAGGCCTTGTGCCAGCCAAAAATTCTGCGATTTGTCAAATACATATAACCGTAATTCCAGGCTTTCCCCTGGTTCTGAGAATAGGAACCAAAAAAATTCAGCTTCTTTTCTTCTTCCTCCATAAGAGTTGGCGAGGTTACTCTATGTTCAAGTGCCCAGGCTCTTGTAGTTTGGTCAAACTGTTCAAATATGCCGTATTCAAGCATTGTTTCAATTCCAGCAGCTAATAGTTTGAGACTCAAACCTATCAGGGGTACACCTGCAACTGTGATCAGAACATCGGCATTTAGAACGAGTCCTTTTTTAAGCAACCTATCCAGGAGCTCCACTAAGGAGTCGTCTTCACGTTCCGGCATCATGTATGTTCAAAATCCTTTTTAAGATCAATAAAGCTATAAGGTGCCCAAGGTCCTGTAAACCTGACTGCAAAACCTTCATGTTCGTTTATTTGTTCAAGAACTTGCCCCAGATTTTCAACATTTTCATTGGATACAAGACAAGAAAGTGCAATCACAGATTTTTTGCCCTTGAATTTCTCTGGAACATTGGATTTTTTTTCTTCAGGAATCATCTCTTTTACATTTTCGTGAATAGATCTCCCAAATTCTGCTCCAAGTTTTGAAAGTTCCTGTGTTATCGCTTGATCTCGCCGAACATCAAACTGCTTCTGAAGAATGTAGCCTTTTCCCTTTGACATTCCTTGAATTTTTGCATTCAATGCTTGAAGTTCAGTACTGTTTTTGAGAACCTTTTCAGCAAGAATTTTAGGATCATAAAAAATTTGGACTAAATACTCTGCAGTACCATTTAATTTCTCAAGTTCACTTTTAAAGGGTTCATAGTTTTTCTGCAGCCAGAATCTTATGGTTTCGTCATTTCCGAGTGCAACACATCCAAACGAAAATGGAAGTAAAGTACCAAATTTTTCAGTCATCTTATCGATAGCATAGTTATGAGTGAATACCCATTCTTTTGCCTGCTGTTCGTTCTTTGCTGGTTCAGGTTTCTTTTCTGAAAAATGGACAGCTGCAGCAATGTCTTTATAAACAATTGTATAAACAGGATTGTCGTTAATTCCAATCGGTCCCAGGTTCTGTTCAGTAGCTGTATTGAGAATTGCGTAAACATAAAGGCAGTTCTCCTGCTCTGTTTCGTTCATTTTTATCGGCTTCCTCAATCCACCCTATTGGATTAAAAATTTAACAATTACCTCGTCTACTATCTTATCCAGTTCATCACGCACAGAATAAACACAATTTTCAAGTGCGTTATCAGTTTTTATCATCCTCAAAATACTTCGTGCAGATCTAAATTGTGTTAATCCCGATCGGCTTCAGGTCCTGTTAGTGGCTGTATTGAGAATCGAGTACAGGTAAAGTGTGTTCATCGTCTTCGAGTTCACCTTTTTTGACTTCTTCAGCCCACCATCTTGGGTTTAAGAATTTGTCGACTACATCATCTACAACTTGATCAAGTCCTTCCCGCACAGAAGCAACACAGTTTTCAAGTGCATTATCTTCTTTTATTCTTTCAAGTGCTTCATGCAGGTCTGAAAGAGCCTCTCCTAACCTTTCAATCTCTTCATCGCTCAAAGATTCATTTTCTATTCTCAACAATGCCTGTCTTTCGAGTAAGTCCTGAATAATCTCAACAAGAGCTACAACGAGGCCCAATAATCCCTTCTTTAAATTATCTTCGTCGATAGTAATTGTCATTGCTTTTCCCTTTTTATCTTAAGCTGAAGTACCCCATTCATGTAACTTTTCTCTTCAATATATCCCGATTTACATGGCAGCGATATTTTCTTACTGTAGGCACCGGCAGAAATATCCAGCGTATCGCCTTGAATTTCTATGTTTATGTCCTTCTCTTCGACATCAGGAATTTGGGCTATCACATAAACAAAATCCTGTTTTTCAAATACATCAAAAATCGGTCCGGCTGGCTCTGGAGCTTTTACTGTTACATTTTTTGTATTTTTTGAAGGTCGGTCTGGAATTTTAGAGGATTCATTTCTGGAAGGCATAGGTCTTATTGACAGTCCATAGCTCACTACTGGTTTACTGCTCCAGCCGGTTTCAAGCCTGTGCTTTATTTCCATATCTGTCTCAGCAATTCTCTGCCTGAATTCTGGAGAACTATCTTCAAGAATTTTTACAATCTTCCCAAAGCCCGGAATTGATCCTATGATATTTTCTACAAAGTTGGAATGTTCGTAATCTGTAGCTCTGTTTTCTTTTTCTTCAAGTTTCTGTTCAAGTTCTTTAATTCTATTCCCCATGTCCTGGATTTTAGTTTCCAGGTCTTCAGCTTTTATATCACTTTTCGTTTCCTTCTCTTCATTATCCTTTTCATCATCATTACCCATGGATAGATTTCTCCCAGTTACTCGGATTAGAATTCTTTACGCAAAGTGAGCTGCATAAAACACTAAACTGGCAGCAACGCCTGTTAAGGTTAAGGTTAATTTTGGCTCTTCGTTGTTTTGTGTGGATATCCTCATAATATTCTCATAAAAACCAATGCGGTTTTGAATTGAAAATCATCTTATCCACAGGGAATGACGAAGAGCCTTAATTTTACTCTTCGAGTGTGGAATTCCCATCTTGATCAATCTCGATGTAACTTGCAGGGATTATTGCACGTTTTTTCTTAGAAAGTGGGCTTGTCCATCCGCAGAGAGGGCATCCATTTTCGATTAAAAGCTTTTCTTCCCTTCTATTTCCACATTCCGGACAATAAGCATAGGCTTCGTGCACTTTATCCCAGGCCGGGGTATCAATCTTTGTTCCCGAAGGAAACTCAAGCCCATATTTTGCTGCGGTTTCAAAGGATGCTATAGTAGCTGTAATTTTAACCCCAAGAAGCTCAGTTCCCGCGATAGATACTGAAATATCAGCATTCAGTACAAGTCCTTTATCCAGAATCCTATCTATTACATCCGCAAGTCCGCCGGTTTCCCTGACAACACTTCCGTTGCTCATATTATTCCTCCGTTCATAGTATTTCCTCTATTGATTGTCTGGGACTTTTTTATATCTCCAGAACTTACGCTGTTGAACTGAGAAATCAGTAGCATTAATTTAACTATTTTAATTTTAAATTGAAACCACAAAGTCTGTATAATTAATAATATACTTCAAGGGCGTAAGTCCTGTACTTAGTACCGGTTCCGTTACAGTTGACCTTCATCAATCAAAAGTCCCAAAGCTATTGAAAGATCTTCATTTCTTATAGATCGTAGTCATTTAACCGAAGACAAACGAAATGCTTATTTTCTTTTTTTTAAGTGGCGTGTTACAGGGCTCTTAATCAAAAGTTTCGGATAAAGTTTTAGAGTATGAAAGTCACTGGGTTTTGTATCAATTGTGATATTGTAACCATACTCAGCTTTCGAGCTAAAAGGCCCATTAGTTGTGCCCGATCCGGATTTTTGACTGATTTTTTGATTATCCATTTCCTCAAGTATTTTTAGAAAATTGTATAACCCGGAATGTTTTTCTTCGGCTTTTATCGATTTTGAATTCTCTTTTTCTTTTCCATGCGATAGTTTATCAGGACAAGATGTCGGTTCTGACATTGAGATTCGTCTCCAGAACTCTTTCTGCAAATTTGAGTTGTCTCATAAGCTCGGCTTTCCTTTCCTCATATTCTTCCCTTGAAAGCTCATCAAACTCATAGAGCATTTGGTTTTCCTTGATCTGGTTTTTAATTTTGTCCACATTATATAGTTCTTTATACGCAAAGTCCTTTATTATTTCAATGTTTGAAATAAGGTCGAGTCCAGGGATTTCAATTCCTAGCATCCTCAGAAAAAGATCATCAAAGAAAAACATTACCTGAAGCCACCTTTTTTATTAGATAAAATATGTATATCTACAAAGTTATAGGGAGGCCAGGGCCCACTATATTGAAATTTATATTCAGGATATTTTAGTTTAAGCTTTTCAACCTCATCTGAGAATTCCTGAACTTTTTCCTTATCTACAAGATAAGAAGTATTCATCAAAAGACGTGAACTGAAAAGGTTAAGATTTTTCGAATGGGAAGCTGTTTCCCCGAGCCTTTCAGTTGATTCGGCCTTACATTGTTCTATTTTTTGATTGTCTATCTTAGTGCCTTTTGGCAAAAAAATTTTTATCCCAAGTTCAACCTTATTATCCACGATTGTAATGGCTTTTTTAATAGCTTTTTTTCCGGCCCGCATGGATACTTCGACCAATTTCTTGTTTTTAAAAACCATCCCATATGCTACCGGAATAATACTATAATGTTTCATTACTTCATTGACAACATTTTGATGAACATTTATTTCCTCTTCATCGTCAATCTCGTATTTTTTGAAGGGTTCATTGCTTACGACAGGACAAAAATCATTGCAATCCAGTGTGTATACCTCATGTCCTTGAAAACCTATATTACCAAAATTTATAGCTTCCTCTGAGGATTTAATTATGCAATAGACATATTTACTATTTTCAGGAGCAGTCTTCATCGAATCTCCCTCTCAGATATTCTAGAGCAATCTTACAAAATTTATTCAAAATCTTGTTTGCTATAAGCATCGGAATTTATTTTATCGCAAGCTCTAAGTACGTCGAAATCTCTTTTAACTGCGTCAAGGATTTTACCCGTACATGAACTTGCTTACAATAATATAATCATCGTCTGCCCACATCTTTTTTAGTTAACTTGTAGCATATTCATTGTTCAGGTTTAATAGCGATTATTGCAATTCATTTGTACTCGGTTAAGATACAAAATGTCCAAAAATTGCTATCTATACTAGTATATACAAAATGTACCGGAGAATTTGTATAATTAAAATTAAAGCTTGTGTATAAAAATTATTTATCGATGATAACTATACAAAGTTCTATTTTTAGTTATCGTCCTGTGTGAACATATCACATCTGCGCCGCATTCCTATTTTACTATAGTCTATTATATCCATATTTGAGTTAAGTTTCATTTCATAAATGCTCAGTATATCCTGTGAGTCGGGAATTGATTTTCGTTCAAGGACCTCTACCAGGAGTTTAAGTATACCTTCTTCTCTGGACATACTTACAACCCCCTCAGATTTCTTTCTAGTAATGCTTTCGATCAATGATGTTGCTGTATTAAGGTCTTCCATCAGTGAATTTATTTTAGTCCCGTCTTCTTTTACATTAGCGTTCATCTCTTCTCCTTTCTCTCTAACTTTTTTTCCCCTGGTTGTTTCCATATCAATTCTCCCAAACTTTTTCTGAGTCTTTTATCCCTGAATTTAGAATATGCCTGTGTTTATCTAAGCCTATGGCTCCTGATTTGAAATATGCCTTTTTTATTTCGTCGAATACCCGTTCTCTTAATGTGGATGCACCAGCGCAGTTTTGATTGTTCCGGCAATTGTTTTGAAAACATTTATGCAAGTTCTGAAACCGTTTTATTTGCAGATTTCTCTGTCTTGATCACCGGTGTTGGATCTTGCTTCTTATTATTCACAGGAGCTGCTTTACTTACGGTTTTTTCTGTCTTGATCACCGGTGCTGGATCTTGCTTCTTATTAATCTCCGGGGCTGTTTTATCTACGGGCTTCTTGGCCTCATGCGTTTCAGCGTTAGAACTCTCTTTTTCTGAATTAAGCTCTAAAATAACTTCATTTACAAGCTTCTCTTTCTTAATAAGTTCCGCATTGGAACTTGTTTTTGTTGCAATCACATCGACAAACAATTGATCAAAATAATCTTTTGTATTGCCGTTCAGTTTTTTCATAGCTTTTCCAACCATAATACCGGATCTGATTCCAGGTTTTTGGATATCATCAGTCTGATCCCTGATCTTCCGGATAATTGATACAATTTTTTCAGTCTCTTTCTCAGGCAGATTGGTATGCTCTTTTACTATCTGAACCTCGGTTTCAAAGCTATAATAGTCCATGTATATACCCACCATTCGATCCAGTAAAGCATCCTGAGGAACATGAACCCCTGCATATTCAATTGAATTACTTGTCAGAATTGCCCTGAAATCTGGATGCACTTTTATGTATTTTTCCTCACCAAACCTGGCTGGCAATTCAAGGATTCCTTCCTCAAAAACAGAAAGTAAAACATTGTTTGCAATTGGTTTTGCTCTTGAAAACTCGTTATATATGAGGGTACATCCGTACTTACATGCAATAGCCAGAGGATTGTCAATCCAGTCGGGCTTTATAACGTCTGAACTTTTAAAAACATTATGAATATAATTATCTCTTATCGATTCCTGTTTGATCTGAGCATATCCACCTATGAGATCCTTTGTTGTAAGTGACTCATCTCCATTAATCCATATAACAGGGCGTCCAAGTTCTTTTGCAATATGTACAGCAAGGCTTGTTTTTCCACAGCCTGTGGGGCCAATTAAATGCACGGGGTATCCGACTTTGATCCACAATTTTATTCTTTCACTTAATTTCTGGATTTCAGTATTATTTATAAAATATTCCATTTCAGGAACAAGATACTTTTTTTCTTCAGAGCTGTCACTCAAGTTTACACTGTACGGAAGTGGTTCTTTTATGGATTTCAGATCCTCATTGTTTGATTCCTGTTTTGTTTCCTCTAAGGTTTTGTGAATAGGTTTACCCCTTATTATTCTCTGATGCGTTGCTTTATATTTCATTTTTCTTTCCTCTTTTTTTTAATTACAGTCCTCAATATTTGTTTTATATCGGGTTATTATCTTGTGCTTTGAGGCAAAAAACACAGTTTTTAAAATTAATAAATTTGATATTGTGAAAGTGTGATCGAATAATCAGTATTATAATGAATATAAAATTTCAAAAGACTGTTTCTCCATTGTTTCTTACAGGCAATCTTCCTTCAAACAGTCGTCTCTTACTTGTACAGTTACTTTTATTACCCGTGCAAAATATCAAAGAGCCACAGATCTTTTGAAATTGTCTTCGGTTAAGACATGAAATGCCAGAGGGGCGATTTGTATCCTCTTTAAATTGGGTGTAAAACAGTAAATTATATCTGTGGAAACGCAAATAAGAAAATGTAAGTCCTGGAGTAATAACACAAATAAAAGAGCGATAAAACTCTTTTACAGTGTAATGAATATATCCTTATATCTAGAATGTTTACCACCAAGTCTAAAGAGTATACTTTTATTTGAGTATTTATTCTGAAGTTGACAAACTCCTTAAGGGACTATTACAAAATAACTTTCTCAATGCTTCATTTTGTGTCCTGGTTAATTAACTCCAAAAATTTTAAAATAATATTTTCGAGGTAGAATTATTGAATATGCTACTTTGGCGTGGATCCCAACCGAATACAAGTGGATTTTCTATTCTTTTTAAATTCCTTACATCCGCAAGTTATCCATAGAATTCTTTAGTGTAGAGATCGATTTCTTTATGTAATCCACTTATCTCTGACTCCAGTTCATGGACTTGGTCTTTCATCCAGCTTGATTTCTGTTCAAAACTTTTAATTTCTTCATCTACTCCTTTCCTGATCTCTGCGACTGCGGATTGGATCTTACTGGCTCCAGCATTGAGCTGGACAGCTTTTTCCTGATTCCCCGACTGAAGCTGTATTATAGCAGAATTAATCTTTGATACTGCTTCTTTCTGTTCCAGTGCCTTAGCACTAATATCTCTGTTTAGATCAGCAACGCTTTTTTGCATTTTTTTACCTTCCTTTTCTATGCATACATTTTCGTGGGTTGTTTTTCTGCATTTTGCGAGCAGTTTTTTACATTCCTAACTCACAAACATAGTTGACTCAGTTCCAGAATCTGTTTGGTCCTAATTTTTTCATCATTGAATATTGTAACAGAGTTATAGTTGACAATATATAGTTTTTAATACTGATTCTATTACCATATTCAGTGATTTTTGTGTTTTTATATTGAAATTTTGAATTTACATGATGGCTATTCCTTAGTTTAACTTAGCATTCAACATTTTTTATCTCAATTAACCGAGGGTGTTAAACAGTTTGCAATTTGTTTAAAAATCTAGCGATTTTGAATGTTACGTCACTAGATTCTGGAACTGAGTTTTAATAATTCACGAGTAGACTGTCTCAAAACTACGTTTGATTTTACAATTGGAATGAAGCATTCTACTACAAGGAATCTATAAATGAAATTTGGAGTAATTTTTTGTCTGAGTTAAAGGTTAACAATGCTCATTATCCAATTATCGAAATGAGTCGAGTTTTGATGCAATCTTTTTTATTTTTTTATAAATTATGCTGCAATTACTGGTTTTTCCTCTCTTGCAGCAATTTCGATTTTTGTAATCTCTTCTGCATAGTGCAGGAAGGTGTCAACAGATGCGACAACAACTCTTGCTTCAATGGCCAGTATTTCAATACCAACAAGCGAGACTCTTGCCCATGTATCAACAACTATGCCTTTGTCAAGAATTCTGTCAAGCACTTCTGCTAGACTGCAACTATCTGGACTTTGTGAAACCATTTATATCACTTTCAGTTTTTGTTATTTTTCAGAAATTATGCTGCAATTACTGGTTTTTCCTCTCTTGCAGCAATTTCGATTTTTGTAATCTCTTCTGCATAGTGCAGGAAGGTGTCAACAGATGCGACAACAACTCTTGCTTCAATGGCCAGTATTTCA
>Ga0268263_1002604_pt1 | contig 11466 bp, 10 predicted proteins | sample Biomet5_FD_190358 | JGI IMG/M metagenome (GOLD analysis project Ga0268263, IMG submission 190358) | Microbial communities from bioreactor (seeded with sewage sludge) at LBNL, California, USA - Biofuel metagenome 5 (SPAdes) (version 4) | ecosystem: Engineered > Bioreactor > Anaerobic >... | reverse complement strand
ATGCCGCCGCCTCGACGTTGGCCGGATTATCCCTCACGCATGTTTTCGCGTTGTCCTCACCGGCCGAGGCGCTGCTCGTGGCCGCGTCCACGGCTTTTTTGGCCCGACTGTTCGCGGCCTTGGAAGGGGTGCAGCGTGTCGTTGAAAACATCATGTATTCCCGCTACTTGTCCGCCGTCGAGCGCGTGAAGCGACCCTTCCGCCCCGGCCGGCTCATCCGGCGCGCCGGTTGCAACATGGTCCTGCTCAACGGCGTGACCATCTGTGTGTGCCTGTCGGCCCTGATCGCGCTGTTTTACGTGCTCCTGCCCCGGGTGTGGCCGTATCTGTCCACCTCCCACGCCACCTGGAGCCAGCTGTGGCTGCTTGGCAGCCTGGGCGGCATCCTGTCCCTGCGCTACCGTCCGGCCTATGTCGTGCTGGCCCTGGGCGCGGGCGTGGCCGTGTTGTGGCCGCTGTGGCGGGGCTTTGTCATCTCCTGATTCTTTCCGTTTTAGGGCTTGGGGCGTTTGACCAGGCACAGCGACAGGTAGTGGGGCGCCTCGGGCGCCTTGGCCAGGTCGCGTTCCACAGCCTCGCCGTCATGGCCGAGCCGGGTCACGAACGTTGTGCCCGGGGCCAGTCCCATATCCCCGAGCAGGGCCCGCAGGCGCGGGAAATTCCGGTAGGCCTTGAGGATGACCGCGTTGTCGGCCGTGGCCAGGGATTGGCGCAGCCGCTCCGGGCTGTCCACGCCCGAGGCCACGAGCAGGTTTTCGCCCGAGGCGGCCAGTATGGTGCCTGTGGCGGCGGCCGCGGCCTGAAACGAGGTCACGCCCGGCACGACCACGGTTTCAAGGCCCGGGAGACGTTGCGCCACCAGCGGCAGCACATAGCCGAAGGTGCTGTAGAGCAGCGGGTCGCCCAGGGTAATAAAGGCCGCATCGCGCCCGGCGGCAAGCACCTCGGCCATGGCCGCCGCGTTGGCCTGCCAGGCCGCGTCCAGGGTCGCCTGATCCCGGGTCATGGGAAAGGCCAGCCGGAGCACCGGCACGTCCGGGGCCAGGTGCGGGGCGACGATGGCCTGGGCAATGGAATGGTCGTTCTTGCTCGACGAGGCGGCGAACACCGCCCCGACCTCGCCGAGAATCCGGGCCGCCTTGAGGGTCAAAAGCTCGGGATCGCCCGGGCCGACGCCGATGCCGTACAGGGTGCCGTAGACGCTCACGGGTGGGCCTCCGGGATGGCGGCATTCGGGGAGAGCAGCCGGGCCAGCTCCTCCACGGCAGTGACGCTACGCGGTCCGGGCCGGGAATAGAGCGCTTCGTCCACGACGAAACTCCGGCCGTCCCGCACGCAGGGCAGTCCGGCGTATTCCGGCCGCGACGCCATGGGCCTGGCTTCGGGGTTCATGGGGCCGCGCTGGGTAAGGCAGACTTCCGGGGCCAGGCGCAGCAGCTCCTCGTCGGAGAATCGCACGAGTTTTTTGTCCTGGTTGACGACGTTTTCCCCGCCTGCCGCCTCGATCACGGCCGTGACCATGGAACCCTTGCCGGCGGTGAGCAGATTGCCGGAGCGAGCCTCGAAGAAGACTGTGGGCCGCTTGCCGGTCGGAAGCGCGGCCGTCACCGCGGCCAGGCGTTTTTCGAGCCCCTGGCGCAGGGTTTGGGCGGCCTCGGGTTCGCCGGTGAGCAGGCCAATACGGTCGATGGTGGCAACCAGGTCCGGGAAATCCGAAACCGCGAACACCGCCACCGGCACGTTAAGGCGGCCAAGCTTTTCGGCTGTTTCCAGGGCTTCGCCGCGACCGGCCAGTTGCAGGACCAGATCGGGTTTCACGGCCAGGACCCGTTCCAGGTTCGGCCGCATGTGAGTGCCGATGACGGGCAACGTCTCGATGGCCGGCGGCTCATGGTCGGCCTCGGTGCGGGCCACGAGACGTTCGGTCAGGCCCATGCCGGCCAGGATTTCGTTGAGCGCGCCGTACAGGGCCACGATGCGCTGGGCCGGGGCTTTGAGGACCACCGGCCGCCCCAGGTCGTCGGTGATTTTGATGTCAGCGGCCAGGGCCGGTCGGGCGGTCAGCAGGACCAGGACCGCCAGGACCGGGTACGACCAGCGCCTGGGGCGCGCCGGTTCGCGGATGGGGGAGTACGATGATTTCGGTTTCATAGATCCTCGACAGGATGGGGGATGTGAAGACCTCGGCCACGGGGCCGTCGGCCGCGATGCGGCCATCCTTCAAAAAAACCAGCCGTCGGCAGTACAGGGCGGCCAGATTGATGTCGTGCAGGGCGGCCACGACCGTGGTTCCGGCGGCGTTTCGGGCCGCGAGCAGGTCGTGGAGCTCCACCTTGCGGGCCATGTCCAGGTTGGCCGAGGCCTCGTCCAGGATGAGGATGTCCGCGGCCTGGGCCAGGGCCCGGGCCACCAGCACCCGCTGGAATTCGCCACCGGACAGGGCGTCGCAGGTCCTTTCGGCCAGATCGGCCACGCCGGTGCGGACCATGGCCGCCTCGGCCAGTTCCTCGTCGGCCGGGCCGTAGCCGCCGAGCAGGCCGAGATAGGGATAGCGGCCCATGAGCACCAGGGCGCGCACCGTGACGCCGGGCACGGCCTCCAGGCGTTGGGGCACGGCGGCTACGCGCTTGGCCCGGCGCCGGGGCGACAGTTCGGACACCTCCCGGCCGCCCAGCCGCACCTGGCCGCCCAAGGGATCGATGGCCCCGGTCAGGGTCAGCAGCAACGTGGTCTTGCCGGCGCCGTTGGGACCGAGCAGCCCCACCATCTCGCCGGCGGCCACGGTCAGGTCGAGACCGGGCAGGACCACCCGGCGGCCGTAGCCCGCGCGCAATCCCTGGCAGACGATCACACGCCCGCCTTGCCCGGCCGGGCGAGCAGCAGGAAACAGAAAAACGGTCCGCCAAGCAAGGCCGTGACCACGCCGACCGGCAACTCGGCTCCGCCCGGGAGCATGGTCCGGGCGGCCAGGTCGGACAGGACCAGCAGTACGCCGCCGCACAGGGCCGATTGGACGAGCAGCCGGCCATGGGCCGCGCCGTACAGCCGGCGGCAGGCATGGGGCGCAAGCAGTCCGACAAAACCGATGACCCCGGAAACGGCCACGGCCCCGGCGGTGAGTAAACTCGCCCCGAGCAACAGGCAGACCCGGGCCCGGCCGGCGGCCACGCCGAGCTGCCTGGCCTGGGTTTCACCCAGATGCAGGATATCGAGCTCCCGGACATAGAGCCGCACCAGTACGAGGCCGGCCAGCAGGCAGGGCAGCAGCAAAGCCAGTTCGGCCCGGCCCCGGCCCTGGAAGCCGCCCATGATCCAGAACACGATGCCGGCCACGGATTCCTCGTTCAAGGCTTTGACCAGGGAGAGCAGGGCGGAAAGAAACGTGGCCGTGACGATGCCGGCCAGGACGACCGTTTCCCGTCGCATGCCGCCGCCGAGCCTGGCCAGGGCCAGGACCGCGAACAGGGCGGCCCCGGCCCCGATCAGGGCGCATACCGGCGTGGCGAAGAGCCGGCCCGTGGCGCCGGCCAGGCCGAGCGTCAGGGAGATGGCCGCGCCAAAGGCCGCGCCGCCCGAAACGCCCAGGGTGAAGGGATCGGCCAGGGGGTTGCGCAGCACGCCCTGGAACACGCCGCCGGCCACGGCCAGGGCCGCGCCCACGCCGTAGGCCAGGACCGCCCGCCACAGGCGCAGATCCAGGACCACGGACGCAAGTTGGGCATCGGCCGGGGCGACCACCGGCAGGTGCAACGCCCGACCGAGAATCCGGGCCACGTCGCCGGGCGGACTCGGATAGGCCCCGGCCAGGCAGGACGCCAAAATGGCGGCCAGCCCGGCCAGGACCAGGGGCGCGGCGGCTCCCCAGGGAGCTTTCTGCCGGCGGGTTTGGCTCATTTTGTCGGAGCCAGGCTGTCGAAGGTGGTCTTCAGATGTTCGAGCCACAGGGCGGCCACGGCATCGCGGTCGCCATTGCCCGAAAAGTCGGGCGTGGCGGCAATGCCGGCCGTGGCCAGGGTCGAGGCCAGGGAATCCTTTTCCTTGCCGGCCATGTCGTTGTGGGCATGGTCTCCGGCCACGGCGAAAAGCGGTATCAGCCAAGCCTTCTTGATGCCGCGCTGCTTCAGCTCGGCCACCACGTCGTCAAAGCTCGGCGTGCCCTCCACCGTGGTCACGAAGGCATTGGGATCGAGCCGCCACAGGGTGTATTGCAGGGCCGGATAGGCCATGTTGGCCGGATGATCGGTGCCGTGGCCGACGAAGACGAGCGCTTCGGCCGGCTGGCGGTTCTTGGGGGCCGAGGCGAGCAGGGCCTTGGCCGCCTTGGGGAAGTCCTCCCGGCTGTAGAGCAGGGGTGCGCTCACCTCGACCTGGTGCAGGCCCTTGGGCAGTCCGGAAAAGGCCGTGGCCAGCCGTTCCAGGTCGTTGAATTCATGGCCGGGGATGGTCTGGAGCGACAGGATGGCCACGTCGGTGACGCCTTGGTCGGGCAGGGCGGCCAGGGCCTCGGCCGGCGAGGGCACGTGCTGGCCCTGCTTGGCCAGCTTGGCCCGGATCATGGCGGCGGTGTAGCACAGGCTCACGGGCACGCCGGGATAAGCGGCCTTGACGCGGTCGACCATCTTGGTGATGGCCGGGGCGGCCTCGGGTACGGTGGTGCCGAAGGCGGCCACGACAATGGCCCGTTTGGGCGCCTTTGTGGTGTCATGGCCGGCCAGGGCCGGCGTGGCCAGACAGAGGACCACGAACAGGGACAGAAACGTCCGGGTAAAACGGTGCATGCTACCTCCATGGGTATGGAGGGCTTGTGAGAGGGAGGGAACACGAAAAATCCCCGCCGCGCAGTCCGGCGACGGGGATATGACGGTATTCCCGAAGCCCGGTCGGCAAAAGCCCTCGTTGCCGACGGGTGACGCCAGGACCCGGGCAGGTCTTCCGGCTCGTCCCACCGGCCCCGGCCTTCCCGGGAAAATTCCCAGTGGCGCGCGAGGGGGCCGGCCTGATGCGGGACTGACGGCGGCGGGACCGCTCCCGATTCACACGGGATTCCCTATCAAGCCCATAAAGGGCACCCAGATCGATTCCGGCCAGTAAGCCGGGGGGCAAGGCCCTGTCAAGGCGTGGTCGTGGGCTTCAGGACCCCGCGTTCGACCAGGGCCTTGTAATCGGCTCGTTTCAGCAGCACGGTCGGCACCTTGAGGTTTTCGAGCAGCTGGAGCAGGTCCTGGACCGCAGTGGCGGTGGTCGTCGGCTCCATGACCACGATGGCCACATCCTTGGCATAGGCGATGCGTTCGGCGAGTTCCCACATGCCGGTGACGGGCTTGCCGCCGTCGAGGCGGTAGGTGGAGCGGTCCACGGCGATGACCCCGGCCCGGGCCGGCAGCGGCAACGTCAGCAGGATCGCCAGGAGCAGGCCGGCCAAAACCGGCAGCGAGAGGCAGGCAAAACGGCGCGGATATCTGGACATCATGGTCACTTGGGGTTAAGGATTTTTTTCACGAAATATATCCCAACGGGGAGGTCAGCCGTGCAATTCGATTTTTCCGGGCTCATCGTGCTGTTCGGGTTTGTCGGGGCCTTTGTTGCCCTGCTTGTCGTCAAGTACCAGCAACAGGCCAAGCCCAAGGATCAGGACTGGTAGGCCAGGGCCTTCCCCAGCCTTTGTGACGCGGCGGGCAGTTTTTCTGGCCGCCGCCTTCCCTGTTTGTTCGATCAGCCTTCCACACCGTCTTTCTTTTCGCCCCTTCTTCCCTTCAAGGGGTCCGGGGGGATTATCCCCCCGGCCGCCGGAGGCCTCTTCCTCTTCTCCTCCCCCTACCGGGCGCGCAGTTGGCGTTTGTCGCCCACGCGCACGGTGATCTTTTCCTTGTCCAGGTATTCGAGCAGGGCGATCAAAAATTTACGCGAGAGCCCGGTCAGCTCCCGAAATTCCGTCGGCCCCATGTCCGTGGCGCCCGAGGCGAAATAGGCCCGCACCTTCTCGATAAGGGCGGCGATGGCCGCGGCGCAGAAATACATGTTCTCCTGGGCCTTGACGAGAAGCCCTTCGGCCATGAGCACCTTGTAGACCGGCAGGGCCTCCTTGAAGGTCAGCCCGAGGGGCTCCAGGATGTCCTTGATGTTGGGCGGGGTGAGGCCTCCGGCCTGGTAGGCGGCGAGCAGGGTGGCGCGCAGTTTGGCCTGGTCCGAGGCCAGGGAGACCTTGTGGTCGGGCAGGCGCAGCACATCCTGGTCCATGGTCAGTTTGCCGGCGCGCAGTTGCCGTTCGACCACGAAATGAAAGAGCTTGGGCGCGAGTCCCTTGCCCCAGGTGGAGGCCAGCTCGCCGCGCGAAAGCCCGAGTTTGAGGGGTTCGCGCTTGTGGTAGTCGGCCACGGCGGCCAGCAGCGCCTCGGCAAGCCGGCGCACCACGGCGCCGTGCACGAAATGGCGGCCTTCACCGCCTTCCCGGTCGGTCAGCGCCGCCTCGCCCTTGTCGCACAACGCGGCGAGCGTCTTGTCCAGGGCCTTGGACTCCAGGTCGGTCAGGGTCATGAGCCGGGCGAAACCGAGTCCGTCCGTACCGGCCCGGGCCAGGTGCAAGGCGACCAGGGCCGGACCGGACGCTTCGGCCAGGGCGGTCAGCTCGGCCATGGCGCCCTCGTCGAAGCGCTTCACCTTGCGGCCCATGGGGGAGAGCACCCGGCCGCCGGCCACGGTCCGTAGCGGCACCCCGGAGCGCACCACCACCCGGTCGCCGTGCACGCCGGCCAGGGGCTCGGGGAACCGGATCTGGCACACGGCCGTCTGTCCGGGTTCGAGCTTGTCACGGTCGAGCAGATGGACGCGGGCCAGGATTTCGCGCGTGCCGTGGTGCAAATGCACCTCGGTGCGGTGTTTGATGGCCCGGGGCGCGCTCCCCAGGCACGTCAGCGCCACCTCCCAGGACAGGTCCGGAAACAGCGTGCCCGGCCGGGCCAGCACTTCGCCGCGCTCGATGTCGTCCACTTCGAGGCCGGTCAGGTTCACGGCCGTGCGCCGTCCGGCCGGAGAGACCTCCACCGGCTCGCCGTGGGATTGCAGACTGCGGATCTTGGAGCGCTTGTCCGACGGGAAAAGCCGCACCTCGTCGCCGACCGTGAAGCTGCCGGCGATAAGCGTGCCCGTGACCACGGTGCCGTGGCCCTTGAGCGTGAACACCCGGTCGATGGGGAGTCGGGCCAGATCCGAACGGCGTCGGGGCGCGAAATGTTCGACCAGCCCGGCCAGGGCGGCGCGCAGTTCGGGCAGGCCCTCGCCGGTGTGGGCCGAGACCGGAAAAATCGGCGCTTCGGCCAGGAACGTGCCGGCCAGCTCGTTTTTCACGTCTTCGGTCACCATGGCCAGCCAGTCCGCGTCCACCATGTCGGTCTTGGTCAGGGCGACCAGGCCCGTCGTCACCCCGAGCAGGGAGCAGATGTCGAGATGCTCCCGGGTTTGGGGCATGACGCCTTCGTCGGCGGCGATGACCAGGGTCACGAAATCGATGCCGGCCGCGCCGGCCACCATGTTCTTGACGAACCGCTCATGGCCCGGCACGTCGATGATCCCCAGCCGCGCGCCGCCGGGCAGGTCCAAAAAGGCGAAACCCAGCTCGATGGTGATGCCGCGCTTTTTCTCCTCGGCCAGCCGGTCGCAGTCGATGCCGGTCAAGGCCTTGATCAGCGTCGTCTTGCCGTGGTCGATATGCCCGGCCGTCCCCATGATGACTGGCATGCTTACTCTCTATTTAGGTTTTTTGCTTTGCTGTTTATATGATGGATGCCCAATCAATCGTAAAAAACGTCTAAAAGAGCGAGAATTTTGAGCCATTTCAGAAATATCGCAGTATGTTGAAAGATTGATGGCGTCACTGCGCTTGTGATAATTTTTTTTTATTGTAAACGAATTTATTAATTCTTCTGGGTTCGTTATGTTGTCAGCTTTGTTAGGGGCCACTAAGGTTGTAAAAGATTTCGCAGGTGAGAATCTTTTTTTTAATGAAAAAAACTCGATGGAGATGCAATTAACCAATTTTCAAATTGTATATTTTTAACAACGACCATATAAGATTGTTTGTTGAATGAATTAAGAGCATTCTGAATGTCGCTTGCGAATGTTGTTGGACACTGATTTCTATCGTCCTTGTCTATAAGAACCACGTTGTATTGTGTTTTCCCATGGGTAAGACTTGACTTGTCAATTATTTTTCGTGCAATTTGTAGTGCTGTTGCTCTGGGTTGGATGTCGACATAAATTGGACCGATGAATGTTATATTTCCAAAGGAGAGTTTGCTTAAAATCTTTTTTTGCGCGATGGCCTCGGCTTGGCCATCTATGTAAACTCCAATTTTCATAACATGCCACCTGGGACTGCTTGGGGGAGTAACCCTCCATCAAGATAACTCGATAATTTGTATGCTCCATTTTCCCATTCATTTAGTATATTCTTTTCCAAACAAGGTAGCGATTTGATATTTGTTTCTCCATCAACTTTGAATACAATCCATAGTTCGTCTGGATTTGATTTGTCAATAACAATTGGTGAGTGTGTAGTAATTATCACAAGCTTGTTTTTACTAATTAACCGAAGGCGATCCATGAGTATGCTAATTATCCATGGATGAAGGGAGTTTTCTACCTCTTCAATCGCTATAATCAAAAAACGTGGATCAACTGAGGCCGTTAGAATCGCCAGAGCCTGAAGGGTTCCGTCTGAAACTTCTTCAACACTCCACGGACGTTGTAAATTTTTTGTTTTAAAATAAATACCAAGACGCTTTGTGTGCGTATAGTCGATGGTAATATCTTCAAGGTCAGGCAATATATCGATCATTGGTTCTAAAATATGACCCCACTGTTCTTTATGTTTTCTTTTAAACCAGTCGAGGACTGCAGGTAAGTTGTCACCATAAAGCGATAAAAACGGTTGGGGTGCTGGAACTCCAGATTGTTTGCATGCGTGTGACGAAAATCGAAAAGTACCTATATTCGATAGCTTTTCGAGGGACAGAGCATAAAAAAACACAGGATGTGAAATAAATAAGGATTGCTCGCTCGATAGAAGGAAATCTCGCAGTGGGAGGTCTGTATCGAATCTGCTTCTAAAATAATATGAGACTATTTCATTTTCAAGATAAGTAGGTTCTATTACACCTTTGTGATTTCTGGATATTAAAAAAATTGAGCTTCTTGATGTGTTGTTTTTTGAAGGTTTGCGCTTAATTTCTAGTTTTTCATCAATAATAATAAAATCTGAACGTATATCAGAGCCTTTTGTTTTAAATGAAAATGAATGGACAATGGTCAATGAGCTGTCTTGGGGTGGTAGTCTCTTTATGTTCTTAAGCTGCATTACTCTTGCGTAAAGCCTGTTTAGTTCAGTCCGTGATAACATGAACCTAACCTCAAAAGAGATTGGTGCTTTTGTTCTTCTGTGCTTTCTAAATGCAATATTTTCATACCCTCCTTTCATTGAAATTGCATTTTCAATTCCATAGCGATAGATGCTTGCTAAAAAATCTAGTGCATCGATAAAGTTTGATTTTCCTGCAGCGTTTGGTCCAACTAAAATCGACAAATTTTTAGGAGAAAAATCAACGTTCTTAAGGGATTTGTAGTTGTTTATTGATAATCCAATAAGACGCATGATTTTTCTCCTACTTCACCAAGTTTTTTGTTAACTGCTTAAAAACGCTTTGTAGGCCAGCATGGAGGCGTAGACGTCGGCCACGCTCGTGATCTCGAACGGGCTGTGCATGCTGAGCACGGCCGGGCCGAAATCGATGATGTCCATGCCGTAGACGGCCAGGAATTTGGCCACGGTGCCGCCGCCGCCCAGGTCCACCCGGCCGAGTTCCGCCATCTGCCAGGGCACGCCCGCGCCGTCGAGCAGGTTGCGCAGCCAGGCCACGTATTCGGGATGGGCGTCGTTGGCTCCGACCTTGCCCCGGTGGCCCGTGAATTTGCAAAAGACTGGGCCCGAACCGAGCAGCGCGGAATTGAGCTTTTCGTGCAGGTCCTGGTAATCCGGGTCCATGGCCGCATGGACGTCGGCGGACATGGCCTTGCCGGCGGCAAACACCCGGCTCTTGCGCGCGCCCGCATCCCAGGCGTCGATCAGATCCTCCAGGCAGTATTCGAAAAAGCGCGACTTGGCGCCGGTCGAGCCCTCGGAACCGATTTCTTCCTTGTCCCAGAACAGCACGATTTGGGTGTGTTCGGGTTCGGGCGCGGCGAGCAGGGCGTTTAGGGCCGCGAACACGCACACCCGGTCGTCCTGGCCGTAGCCGCCCACGAGCCCCTCGTCCAGGCCCACGAACCGGGCCGGGCCGGCCGGCACGGCTTGCAGCTCGGCGCTGTAGAGGTCGGCCTCCTCGATGCCGTAGCGGGCATTGAGGAGCGTAAGCACCTTGGCCTTGATGGCCTCGTTGCCGTTTTTCTTGCCTTTATTTTCCGTCTCGGAGTCGCCGTCGCTGGCCGGGGCATCCTCGGGGCTGTGGCCGACGAGGATGTTGAGCTTTTCCGCTTCGAAGGCTTCCGAAAGCTTCTTTTCCACCTGGCGATACGCCAGATGGGGCAGCAGGTCCGGGATCATGAACACCGGATCGGTGGGCTCCTCGCCGATGGTCACGGGCACGACCGTGCCGTCCTTTTTGGCCACCACGCCGTGCAGGGCGAGCGGTCTGGCCAGCCATTGGTGCTTGCGGATGCCGCCGTAGTAGTGGGTCTTGAGCTGGGACACGGCGCAGTCCTGGTAGAGCGGACGCTGTTTGAGGTCCAGGCGCGGGGTGTCGCAGTGGGCCCCGACCAGCCGGAAACCCTCCCGGAGCGGCCGTTTCCCTTTGCGGGCCACGAACACGGTCTTGTCCTTCATGACCCGGAATACGGCGTCGGTCGTGAAGTCGCCTTCCGGGCACTCGGTGAAGCCGGCCTTTGCCAGGGTGGCGCGCACGAAGTGGACGGTTTCGCGTTCGGTCTTGCAGGCGGTCAGAAAGGACACATAGCGGCCGGCCAGCTCGCGCATGGCCTCGCGCTCGGACGGAGAGGCGTAGGTCTCCCAACAGCTTTTGCTTTCGATGGCGAAGGAAGGGGTTTCCTCGGTCGCCTTTTTGTTGTCTTCGGTCATGATGCGCATGGCTCCTTGGATGCAGTGGTACGAACACGCACTATAAGCCTCCGGGCCGGCAGAGGGAACCCCCAGCGGCAGGGGAAACAAGGGGCGGGCGCAAAACGTCTAGGCCGTAACCAGGGCGTCGGCGAGCACCCGGGCCACGAGCTTGTACTCGTCGTCGGCCAGGGTGCGTGGGTCGAGCAGAAAGGCGTCGTCCTCGATGCGGCCGACAAGCGGCGGGTCGGTGGCAAGGAGCCGGCCGCGCAACACCTCGGGCGAGGGTGCGCCGGGCCCCGGCGTCAGGGCGACCAGGGTGGTTGGCAGGTCGTGTTCGGGAAAGGCGCCGCCGCCGACCC
>Ga0268263_1002602_pt1 | contig 11475 bp, 18 predicted proteins | sample Biomet5_FD_190358 | JGI IMG/M metagenome (GOLD analysis project Ga0268263, IMG submission 190358) | Microbial communities from bioreactor (seeded with sewage sludge) at LBNL, California, USA - Biofuel metagenome 5 (SPAdes) (version 4) | ecosystem: Engineered > Bioreactor > Anaerobic >... | reverse complement strand
GAAGACCAGAAAGTAACAGTTCGGGCTTTAATGGCGCGGACGGGTTTGTCTAACGAAACCATCCTGCGTGCCCGGTCGGAGAAGATCAGGCTTTGCCGTCTGGACACCCTGGCCACCATTGCCGGGGCGCTCGGGGTCAGGACAAAGGACTTGTATGAGGAGGAGTAGGCCACGGGTTGGGGCTCTTGCGTCCTCTTCCCAAGGACGAGACCGGACACCATGGGCAAAGAAAACCCGTCGGCGAAGCCATGTTCTTGGACGATCTTGTTGCCGAGTCTGGTCGGCCGATCCTATTGTAAGGGCTATCGCCTGCTAAGCGGGTGTCGGGTTGACGGGGGTAGAGCATCTGCCCTCCATCCTGGACAACACAAAGGAAAGTGGAGGCGTGCGGTGTATTGTAGTAAAAAATAAATTGGGAGGGACGACAAGCCATGCCTATTAAGGGCCCCTACATGAAACCAGAGCACGCCGCTAAATACTGCGGTCAGAGCAAGCGAGAATGGGAGACCATGATCGCCATGTTCGATATCCCGCTCTCTGGCCCCTTTGCAAACGTCTATGCCACCTCCGTTCTTGATGACTTAATGGCCTTTCCGCAGAAATATTTGAAGTCGTCTAAGCGACCACGCCGCCATCTGGCCGAGCACCCCCAAAAATCAGTCATGGATCAGGCAAGAGAACTCGCGCGCGGGGGAAAATCTTCATGATTTTTCTATACTAAACAGTCGTTGTAGTGCAATTTTGTGGTGAAAAAGGAAAATATCCCGATGATCGCTGCTTCGACCGCCGGGATTCCGTTCTCAATAGCCCTGGCGGCGGCGTCCACGGTCTTCCCGGATAGGCCGACTTTGGCGGCGGCCAGATCGCGGGCGGTTCCGGTGTTTGCTTCTGGAAAATTTTCCATAAGCAAGGTCCCACCTTGACCACACGCCCGCCTCTCCCGCGCCTTCTCCTCCTCGGCCGGCAGAAGATACTTCGCGGCGATGTAGGCGTACTGTTCGGCAGAGAGGTGGCGAGTCCCTGAAACAGTGTGCCCCACCGCAGCCATGCGCAAAACTCCGTAGCTAGATCGGCGTTTCTGGCCAAGAAGCCCGCCAAAATAAAAAAGGCCGAGTCACCCCGGCCCTCTTGTCTCTTCTACCCGGCAACAGACACATCACGCATTCCCCACCCGGCGCTCGATCAGCGGAAGCCGTAACATCCTGGGCGGCCGAGGTCTGGGGGCGCTGACCGCCAAAGGGGAAGCCATGCCAAGCGGCACGACAGGCGACGGCTTGAATATCCGGGCCAAGCCTCCGACGAACACACGGGCCTGCTCGAATATGACCTTGTAAGGCTCGCCCCGGTCCATTTGGTCATCCATTTCCAGGGCAAGGCGCTCCTCCACGGTGGCAAGGTCCCGAAGCTGGCGGGCATCCAGGTGGTCACGGATGGTATGGCGGAGCTGGCGCTCGACGGCCGGGGGCAGGCTGAAGAAGACGCGGTAGATCATGCGTGTGATGTTCATGAAGTACCGATCCGCATGGGCGCTTCCCTGGGCTCGGGCGTATTCCACGAAGTCGGCCAGAACGGCGGCCAGTTCGCGGCGAGTGGATTTCCCTTCCTGCCGGGCGGCTTGCCATTCCAAGAAGGTTCGCCGTTCAGCCTGTCGGAGAGCGCGGCGGGCAGCATCCCGATATCGCTTGAAGGCCTTGGTCAGATCTAGTTTGAGAGCCACCACCTCGGGGGTGTTCCTTGTCAGGGTCAGCAGGAAGACGGCCTGGTCCTCGTTGAGGTGGACATACTTTTCGGGCATCCCTTGTCGGCCTGTTAGTGCGATTTGAAATCGCACTATTCCGAGCTCTTCCAGCTTATCCTGGAACTTCGTCACGAGCCTGAAGGTGGACCGGTGATCCACGCCCATGTGCTTAGCAATCAGGCGCGAGTCCACCCGGGGCTCTTGGTCGATCAGACTGATTTCGATTTTGCCCATAGCCTCTCCTTACTCACGGCAGGGGGCCAGGTCTACCCCGGCCCTCCTTGCCGATCCGTCAGGCAGGATCACGCGCCTTGGTCAGCGTCGGCCGTAGACTGAACAGTGACAGTGGGAAGCGCCGGCTTGATGACTTCCGCATCGATAGCGGGGGCCTGAATCTGAGACGCAGGCCCAAACGAGAGGACCACCCGCACACCTTGGTCTCCCTGCCCCGAGTGCTCGACTTCGACTCGGTCGCCGTGGGTGCGAGGTGCGCGCTTTGACGCGAGCCATTTTTCAGCGTCAATCAGGACCCGAGCCGTGTTGGCGTCGATCTTCCCGGCCCTGGCGTCGTCCATTATCCGCTGAATCCGGGCCTCCCCAGCTTCGCCAGACAAAGCCCTCGCGCGCGCGTAAGCGGCCCCGAACTTAGGGTATCTTTCCCGCCACTTATGTAACGTCGTATGCGCCGGCATACCCTTGGACTCGCAGATCGACATGATGTCCTCCCCGGCCGCCACCCTGGCGCAAATCTCTTCGCCAAGCTCTTCACTATAGCCGCTCGGCCGCCCAATCTTCGCCGTCGGCTTTTCAGATTTTTTCGTCATGTCGTTTCCTCCTCTCGTTAAAGCTGCCCACACCAACCGGGGACCGTACCCACGGCCAGGGGGTTAAAAATGGGATTGTCAATTTCGAGCCCTCCGACCTCGGCCTGAACGAATCCCCGACCATCGATTTCCGATATCTCGACCAGGGGGGTAGGCTGCCGTTTCTCGGCCAGCCGTCGCCCCTCCATGGCTGCCCGTTGCCGTGCTCGCGTCTCGGCGGAGATGTTGGGATTGCGGCCCAGGCGGAAAGCATGGAGGCTGCAAGGCCCGTCTGCCAGCTTGAGCCCCGGGCATTTCTGCACATCCGCCCAAGTCAGACCGCAACAATCACGGCACCGGGCTTTAATGGCCTGTATCGGCGTTATCGTAGCGTTCTCTGGCCGCTTTCCACTCCGATATTCATACAGGGGATAACTCGTGGCGGGACACAAACGCACTTCAGTGCGGGAGCCACCAGCGCAACATATGCACTTTTTGCGGATGGCTTGCATCGGCGTCAGATTGGTTTTCTTGGGCATGATCTCCTCCTTGGGGAAATCTGAAAATTTCTACTTGAGCAACTATACGCCCCATGTGCCGCGCGCAGGGAGGGCATAGGGGTGGGGGTTATCCACCCTCCTGGCCAGGGGATTGACAGGGGCGGGGGGGGGCTCATGCCGCCGCACCTTTTGCTGGAGCCTGGGCCTTGGTTGCAGTCTTAAAGCGCGTCTCGATCTCACGCATGTATTTCGCCAGGAGCCAGAAGCAGGTGTACTCAGCGCCGGCCCGGTCACCGCAGAAGAGGAAGGGGACGGCGTAGCGCACCTGAAAGGCCAGAACCGATTGGAGCACGGCGTGCGGCTTCATCTCCGACCGGTACAGCCCGTCCGCCACGTCCCGCATACTGGCCTCGACCACCACGGCCTTGAGTTCGTAGGAGGACAGCCGGCGCAGTTCCCGCTCGAAGCGTTCCCTGTTCGCCCCCATGAGGCAGCCCACGAGGTCGCCAAGCTCCTTGCGCTCGATGCCCACACGATCCTCGAAGCCAGGCAAGGAATAGTCGGCAGTCGGCAGGGCGGCGCGTTCCACCTCGGCCTCGTACCGGGTGAAAGGGAACGGGCGTTGCTCGCGGGTATCAACCACGATCCGCATGGTCCCACCTCCGGCGCTTGGGGGCGTACCCCGACCGTTTGGCGTTCCTGGCCCTTTCCAAGCGTTCTAGTTCTCGGATGGCCTGGGCTTCCAACTCTTCCTCGGTCATTGGCCGCATGTGTGCTGTGCATGTATCGTTAGGGTGCATCGTATTCATTGTGTGATCCTCTTCTGTTCGGCGGCATCGTCGGCACGGCCGCAGGGCGTTTTGCATTTTGTGTCGCACCACTCGCGCTCCACCCACCACCAGGGATGGGGACGGGTCGCGGGGCAGCACACAAGGTGCGGATGGCTCACGGAGAAGGCGGCCAACTGCTCCCGGCTGTACGGGCAGGGCTCGTCTTCGGTCGGGTCGTCGGCGGGGACGGTGCGGGCGTCGGACTGGGGCTGGCGGATTTCTCGCGCCACCTGCTGGTCATCGGACAGTGGCGCGAAGGAGTGGCGCGACAATTCTTCCGTCGATTCAGGCTCAGTGGCAGGACAGGAACCACAACCATCTTGAATATCGCTGTTTTTGGTGGTTCGTCGCCGTCTTAACCGCCCTAACAAAGTGGCGTCAGTGGCGCGAGTGGCGGATGTTCCCAGATTATTTTCTATATACATATTATTACCCTAAAAAGACATTCCATCTGTGTGGTAATCTCGAAACACGCGCCACTCGCGCCACTCGCGCCACTAATCATTGCATCGTTTCCGAGGCCAGGGAGATGCCAACCAAGTATCTTACCCCGCCTGTGCCCTTGTGAATCTCAGCCCCAAGCCGGCATATGCGGCTCGTAAAGTTCTTTCTGTTTAAGGTGCGCCTGATGCCCGCCTCTTCAGACCATGACTCGTATGCTCGATACAGTTCCGCCGAAGCCGTCTGTGCCGCCCGCTCGAATCGACAACATTCCTCCGCGAACTGCGCCACCTGATCGGCTTCGAGCTTCCATGATTCCTTGGCGGCCTCCACCGAGGGCGCGGTGGTGAACCCACTCCGCTCGAACACACCGGCCATGGCCTCCAGGGCAAGGTTCAGAATACCAGGCAGTTCAGCCCGAAGTTTGTCCCGCAACCGCTGGTCCTGCTCTTCGGGCAGGAAGGTCCGGTTGAACGTCAGGACGACCGCCCGACGGAACAGGGCGGTCGAAAAATCCCGGGTATGGGGTAGATGGTTGGTTCCAAACCAGCAGGTGCTGAAGGGCCTGAAGTCGAACGGCGGCTTCATTTTGTGCTCGGCCGTGGTCAACTCGCCCGAGACAATGGCCTTGGTCTGGGCGTCGGCGATCTCCGCGCCCTCGGCAATCTCGGTGACGATGTTGGCCAACTTCCCATGGAGGTGGGCACGCTGGAATCGGTTATCGAACTGGGATGGCTGGACGGCGGCAACGTTTTCATGTCCGCACAGGTCTTCCAGCACACGCAGCAGCACGGACTTTCCGTTCGCGCCGTTGCCAATGAGCAGGAAGAATTTTTCGAACTCGCAGGTGGACAGCAGGGTGTAGCCCAACGCCTCGCACACGATGACGGACTTCTCTTCCCGGTCGGGATCGTCCCGGAATACTTCGGTCAGAAACTGCTCGAACCGTGGCGCTGCGGCCTGGGGATCGTAGGCGACGGGAATCTGTGAGGTGGAGAAATGCGCCCGATCATGGAGCCGCAGTTCCCATTCTGCACCTGTCCAATGTAGTTCGCCATTAATACAGTTGATGAAACGCCTTTCGACATGCTCGAAATCGTCTTCCTTGAAGACCTCAGTCTTGCACATCTCCAGGACGGAATTGACCGTGTTCTGGCTGGCTATCTCCTTCTCACATTTTTCATGTATGCGCTGTTTAACGCCCCGATCATCGGTGCGTTTCCAGACGCCCCCTGACCAAACCCAAAAAGAACCGTGGGTGTACCTGATGTTTCCCAGGCCGTAGAACATGACCACACGCCGGGCCATGACGATATGGGCGGCGGCCTTTTCTGCATCCTTGTTGGCAGCCTGTTGGCTGCGTCTCGGCCTGTGCTGCCTGGTTTTCTCGAAGAGCGGATCATCGCCACTGATTATCTGACGTGCTTCTGCCCATGTGCGGCCCTGACAAGAATTGTGGTAGCACTGATAAAACAGCGTCCCGTCAGCGCATTGCCCTATTGCGGCCTCGCCACCGGAGTGGTCATCATTGAACACACATGGGTCTATGACATACAGTGTTGAAGTCCCATGCTGCTTCACGGTTTTGACGGTGATACCATATTTGCGGCAGTAAGCCTCAACGTCCAGACGTTGGCCATCACCGTCATATTGATGTTCCCGTTGCCGCCTGGCCTCAGGTTGGGCCTCGGCGGCCAGGGCTTCAAAAAGTTCACGGGGGACCGGCTGCGGATCGGTGGGCATGTGCAAAATCGAGGACCGACGGTGCGGTCGGTCGGTGGTGTCGTCGCCCTTGCGGACCATCGTGCCCCACAGCTTGACCAACCGAGCCGGGTTGAAAACTGACTGGTCGATCTTCACGGAGTCAGTGTCGAACTTGCCGGCCAGGACCTGGAGCACCTGCTTCACCAGGGCCACATTCTCGGCCGTGTTCGGCAGGTCGAGCTTGTAAACCAGATGATCGCCGTTGCCCGAGTCGGCCGCCAGAGGATCGGGCCAGCCCCGCCCGCGCAGGTAGGTGAACACAGCCCTGGACATTTCCCGGGCCTGATCTTTTTCGGCGTCGGTCGCGGAGATACCAGCCGGGCGCACAGGATCGGCGTCCACCAGCAGGTTGCACAGGTGCGGCACCTCGGTATCTTGGGTCCGTCCCACGCCAGCCTTGACCCGGTGGTCGGCGCGGCCAAGCAGAGCGGGCGACGTGGGGTTCAAGGTGACATAGAGCCCTTCCGGGCGGGTCTCGGCGTCCAAGGCGTTTGCGATCTCGGCGGCCTTGCCCTGATCCGTGAACCAGCCCGCCACGATGGCCTTCTTGCCGCCGGCGAACTCGTCACCCCAGAGCCGATGTTTTTTTACATCAGGCCCAATGGCACACAGTTCGAAGGTGGCATCGTCCGCGTGCAGGTAGGCCACGGCGCGGTGGATTTCTTCGGTGGGAGTCATCGTCCACCCCCTTCCCGCAGCGCGTCCAACTGCACCTGGATCTTGTCCACGGCGCTGGACAGCTTGGGCGACCACGGCCGCGACATTGCGAATCCGGTCAGCTTGTCCTGAAACCAAGTCAAAACGGCGATTTTGACGGCGGTCATATCCGCCCCCCAATCGCATCGCGCAGGGCACGCGCGGCCATGTCCAAGAGTGGGCACCAGAGCGTCAGTAGGTCACACCAGCCTCCAGCCAAAAAGAGGCCGGCGAGGGGCTGAAGGTGAAAGCGAAGAATGTTGACGAATCGATACGAGGTGGCTACGTAGGGGTTGTCACAGTCCCACTTTTTTCGAGCGCCCCTTCGGTCTGCCAGGACCTGGGGGCGCAACCTTTTCGAGCTCATCACCCAGCACCTCCCACGCGGCCCTTACGCAGCGTTGTAACCGGCAGCGTCTTCAACCACGCAACAAGATCGTCGCGCCGATAGGCGACCTTTCCGTTGATCACGACAGCTTGAGGGCCTTTCCCTTCCGAATCTAAATTCTGCATGGTCCCCCTGCTCTTCGGCAGGCCAGGGTTATACTGATACTCAGACCACATGTGCCTCCAGTAAAGAGCCGGCCCGTGCGGCGGTTTAGGCACAACGCTGTCCCAATCGAAACTCAACTCGGTCATAGCTATCTCCTTCTTCAATTGTAGAAATCATAGACTGCCCCAGCACTTTGAAAGGCGAGCCTGTTAAATTGAGGAGTAGCGGGAAGCGGTTGGCAAAAACAATCCCATTCGTGACAAAATTTTCCATGGGAAGGATTTTTTTTAACGGAGCTTCACGGCAAGCAATATAAATAAAAAACGGTAGCTTGCTTGAAGCTACCGTTCGTTGGCGGCGTTGTGCCGGGGAGGAGAAAGAAGTGCGGGCGGGGTGGACAGACGAAAGGCGGGCTAACTGGAAATGTCGATCAATCCTTCTTGCGCCCCTTGCTCTTGAAAAGCCGCCAATCGAATTTCCGGTGATTCATGCCCGGCCACCAGCGCAGGGCGATGATGACCGCCAGGAGCAGGGCCAAGTAGATGAGGTGGAGCGCGTCGGATTGGTCCATGGTGGTCCTGCCGGGCTAAAGGAATCGCTTCCACGGCGCATTGAGTGCGGCCCCGAGGCGTTGGGCCATGTCCTTGCCGATGACGCGCCGGCCCCGCTCCATGTCGGAAATATTCTGTGCGGACGCGCCCACCAGCTTGGCAAGTTGTGCCTGGGTCAGGGCCTCGCGGTGACGGTAAGCGCGTAAGGTCTTGGCCGACGACGGGGGGCCGAAGACCTCTTCGGGGGTGTAGCATTCCTTCTCTTCGGCTACGCCCTCGACTTCCTGAGTTTCGACAAGCGCCCGCATGACCCGCTTGACCAATTCCGCCTTATCCGCCGGGACGCGGAAGGACAGATCAACAAATCCGTCCGTAGTTCGCTCCCTCGTGAGTTCCAACATAAAGGAGCTCCACGGATTGCTCGCCACTAACGCGCCAGACAACGACAAACGTTGGCCGGCCTTTTTGGATATGGCAGTGATGGCAGCCGGGCTTGCCTAAAATCCTTCCAAGGTTTGGCCGTCCCATTCGCACCGGACCGGTATCTCGGATGTCCAGAAGCAGCCGCCGTAAGGCGTCCTGCACGGCCGCAGGTAACTCCCGCACCTGCTTGAGTACTCGCTTGGTGAACGTCACCGTCCATTCCATGTGTTCATTGGTATTCACGCTAAGATATGAGTTGAGGTCCTGCCGGGCTACACGGCCAGCAATCGCCTCGGGTCGATCTTTAAGGCCTCGGCCAGGAGGCGAGCGTTTTTCTTCCCGATGGGCCGGCGGCTGTTCTCCATCTCTGAAATGTGTCGGCGCGGAATGCCGGTTGCCTCGGCAAGAGCAGCTTGGGTCATGCCTTCCCGATACCGCGCACCGGCCAGAAACACGCCGGGCAATTCCTGATCCTTGAAGGGCAGCACTTCCCGCCAGGGCTTGGACGGCTCTTCCTTGGCCTCAAAGCCAAGGCTCCGCAGGTAGTCCACGGCTTCTTGGCGCTTGGACGCCGGGCCGGTGAAACAAAGCTCCACGGCGTCAATAAGGGGCTTTTTCGTGTGTGCCTGCATAAACAACCTCGATGACCTTGATTTGCCCGGCCACGTCCTCCCACACGGCAACGTAGGTCGGCTTCCCTTTCTTCAGGTGACAATGGTGCCGGTTGCCGGGCAGTCGTGAGTAGTTCGGCCAGTCGCCACGCACAGGGCCGCCGGCCTCAATGTCCGCGATCAGGAGCGCCAGGGCTTTTTGAACTTGGAGCGGCAAGCGCGTGACCCGCTTTTCGGTCTTGGCTGCGATGTTGACTTTCCAGCCCATGGTTTCCCCTTGAGGATAGATGTACTAATTTTTAGTACATAGTCAAGCTGTGTCTGAAGGGGGAAAGGCGAAAGCTCACGCCTCCATCCTGGTGGCAAAGACGTGATCTCCACAGCCGTGGCCGTCCTCGACCTGGGGCCAGACGGCTAAAGTCCCGGCTTCACCGTTGAGGAGCCCGCGAACGATGGAAGGCGCGTGCCGGCGGCAAGTACCGTTGATCCGCCAGCGACATGTGGAGCAGGTTGGGAGACGCATGCCGGCCGATTTTCCGGTCGAAACATTTGGATAAAGCATAACGGTTCCTCCTTGCCGGGTGGGGCTACCGATCTCCGAGGTGCATTACCTTCTTATCCTTGGCCTTCTCCATACCCGCCTCCAGGGTCTTGACCGCCCGGCGCAGCTTGTCCGGGCTCAAATGGCTGTACCTCTCGGTCATGGCCAACGTGCCATGTCCCATAAGCTCCTTGACCGTGTAGAGGTCCACGCCCTGCTCGACCAGCCAGGACGCGAAAGAATGACGCAAGGTGTGGAAGACAACCTTCTGGCGTCGGTCGGTGACGCCGTTGTTGAGGCCAAGCCCATCGGCCACAAGCTGGAAGGTGTTCGACATTTCCACGATGCGCTCCCCGGTGCGGCTCGGAAACACAAGGCCGCTCGGGAGCCTCCCTGTCTGCCGGGCCGAAAGCATTTCCTTCACGGCATCGGTCATGATGGCCGCCCGGCACTTGCCGCTTTTGGTGTCGCGCAAGGTCAGGACGCCGCGCCCCAGGTCCACGTCCTGCCAAGTCAGGGAGAAGATTTCCCCGGCCCGCAGGCCGCAATGGAGGGAGAGTAGCGCCATGTTATGCACGTCGGGAGAACGATCCGCCAAGACAGAAAGCAGGCGGTCGGCTTCGTCGTGGGTCAGGAAGCGCAGGCGGCGGTTGTCGGCCGTGGGCTTCTTGACGAAAGAAACGGGGTTGTCGCCGGCAAATAGGCCGTTGCGCTTGGCGAAGTTGAACACCTGCCGCACTACGGCAAGACAATAGTGTGTGGTCTTCGGGGACTTGCCAGCGTCCAGCATGACCTTCTTCAGCCGTTCCAGGTCAAACGGCGCGATTTCCACCAAGGGCTTATCACCGAGGACGCCGCCAATCCAGTTGCGGTAAAAGCCATCTTCCTTGTCGCAGGATACCTTCGACTTGTTCAGCCGGGCGTTAGGCATGTAGTCGTTCTGGAACACTTGGCCGAAGCTGACGGCTCGAAGCTGCTCTTGTTCTCGTTCGGCTTCCTCGGTCTTGCGCTGAATCTCGGCCTTCTGGCGCTTCTCGGCAAGGGTAGCGGCTCCCTCACCGGTTCGGTGGGCCTCTTTGAGCTTGGATAGCGTCTGTGATGCCTTGGCGATTGTCCATCCCTCGCTTGCCCAGCCCAAGCCCTCTTCGTGCCGTCTACCCAACACTTTGTAATATATTGAAAAATATTTGTCTTTCTGGACGCCATGCTTCCGCGTGGCATGCTCTCGGTATCGGACGCCGGGGGCGTTTGTTGAAAACCACTGGGTCGCCATGGTGAAAACTCCTAGGTCTCGCTGTCCATCCCCTGTCCATCCTTTTAAGCTGAAACGGGGTGAATTTGAGTGATAGACCGTGATTGACAGATAGGCGTTAACCCCTGTCTAGTCAACACTTTTATGGCGTTCAGTGAATCGCTGTGAAGGCAGTGTCTAGGAACTGTTAACCACTAGGTTGGCGGTTCGAGTCCGTCCCGGGGAGCCAGCAGATTCAGGGAGCCAGGCAGATGCCGGGCTCCCTTTTTCTTTGGGTGACGATTTTATCCCCCCTGCCCTCTTCCGCCAAGGCCAAGCGGGGGACTCCGGGACGATCGCCCTCCCGCCATGGCCCCGCCCTCCCGAGTACCGGACGCGAAGCAGCCTGGACGCGCAAACAGGCCACCCTCAGGTACGCAACGCGCCTGTGGCGTCAATCGCCCGGGAAACAACGTACGGTCGGCGCCGGAAAGGCACCACCCGTGGCAGTGCCTTTCCGGGCACGGGAGTGCCTGGTGCAGGGCCGGGCCGCAGGCCTAGCGAACAATGTTGTTCGTGTTGACCCAACCGTACAGGTTGAGGCTCGGCACATGCACCAAGGCCCAGCCTTCGCGGTCGTTGACCAGGACGCCTACCGGGGTACCGATGGCCATCTCGGCCAACTTGCCGCAGTACATGCCTTCGCAGTTGCGAAGCGGCAAGCCCGAAAAACCCGCCGTGGCGGTCCACTGGGGGGTTAACGTCCAGGTTTCGGCCACAATGGCCTGCTGCTGCGAACTCATGGGCTGGGTCTGGGCCGCGGCGTCGAAGGTGCCCATGGCTGACCAAGCGG
>Ga0268263_1002590_pt1 | contig 11522 bp, 9 predicted proteins | sample Biomet5_FD_190358 | JGI IMG/M metagenome (GOLD analysis project Ga0268263, IMG submission 190358) | Microbial communities from bioreactor (seeded with sewage sludge) at LBNL, California, USA - Biofuel metagenome 5 (SPAdes) (version 4) | ecosystem: Engineered > Bioreactor > Anaerobic >... | reverse complement strand
TGTTGGAATTCGTGGAATCTGCGCTGAGTTTGGCCTCGAGCACCTCGATGCGTTCCCTGAGCGCCTGGATTTCACCGTGCAGAACATGAACGTAACCCAGCATCGGCCACGGGGTGTTCATCACCACTTCGGTGGTAAGGCAGGTTCGCACCGGCACTGCTATCCCCATATGCCAACTATGTGCATTAACTAAAAATTGTCCAGACCCTGTGCGCGGTTACGCTTCTCCTCGTGGCCGGGGGGGCTTATTGGCTTCTGTGTTTGAGCCTCCAGCTGTCGTTGCCGGTCTCGATGATCTCGCAGTGATGCGTCACCCGGTCCAAGAGCGCCGTGGTCATCTTGGCGTCGCCAAAGACTTGGCCCCACTCCCCAAAGGTCAGGTTGGTCGTCACCAGGACCGAAGTCCGTTCGTAGAGCTTTGAGAGCAGGTGAAACAACAGTTGGGCGCTCACGCGGGAAAACGGCAGATAGCCGAGTTCGTCGAGCACGACGATATCCGCTCGGCACAACTGGTTGGCCAGGCGTCCGCCCTTGCCGGCAAGCTTCTCCTGCTCCAGAAGGTTGGCGAGATCCACGAGATTGAAGAACCGGGCGCGCGCGCCATTGCGGACCGCCTGGCCAGCGATGGCGATGGCCAAGAGCGTCTTGCCGGTGCCCGTGCCGCCCACGAAAACGATGTTTTTGCGGGCTTCCAGGAAGCTTCCTTCATACAGGGAGCGGATGTGGAGTTCATCGACGGCTGATGCGGCAAAGGCGAAGGAATCAAGGTCCTTGTACACAGGAAACCGGGCCTGGCCGAGCTGGTAGCGGATAGCCCGCACCCGTCGTTGCGCGGCCTCGGATTCCAGTAATTCAAGCAACGCCTGATCCACGGTGACCGGCCCCGGCCGATCCAATAGCTCCTTGTATCCGGCGAGCATGCCGGTCAGATGGAGTTCCCGCAGATGCTCCAGGATGGCGCTACGCGACATGGCGAGCCTCCTGCAGCAGTTTGTCATAGCGGGAGCAGTCGGCCACCGGCTCCTGGTTGAGCACCAGTTTTTGCGGCAGGACGACCACTGCGTCCTCAGAACGTTTCCCGTCCTGGGAAAGCAGGCTTAGGACCACGTCCTTGCTGACGGTATTTGCGGCCAACGCCCTACCGCAGGCATCGGCCACGGCGAGCAAGCCATAGTGCGGCACCGCGCACAGAATGGCCACGAACTGACGATCCCAGTCCGAAAACCGGGAAAGCGCCTCGCGCATGCGGGTCAGCTCCGGCGGCAAATCCCAGTGTTGAAACGGCGCACCGTTTCGCAACGCGCCGGGCTTGCGCTGCAACACCGGCAGGTAGTGCCACGGATCGAACACCGTCCTGCCTCGGCCGAATTGACGGTCATAGGAGGCTATCGCCTTGCCCTGGCTGATGATTTTTATCTTGTCCGCATAGGCGCGAACCGTGACGGTCCGGCCGACCTCGCTGACGGGGACGCTGTAGTGGTTGCGGTCGTAGCGCACCAGGGATGTGCGTGAAACGCGAGCTTCATCGGCAGCATACCCGTCGAAAGGACGGGGGACCGCCAGGAGATGCTGTCGTTCCTCGGCAAACACCTCCATAATCAGCTTGTCCTGCTGCGTCGGATGGCGACGGGTTCGGGCCTGTTCGAGACACTTTTCGCGCAGGATTTCATTGAGTTCCACAAAATCCTTCGCTACCAGCCGGGGCGTGAAGAACTGTTCCCGGACCAGGCCGACCTGCCGTTTCACTTGGCCTTTCTCCCAGCCAGCGGCAGGCGTACAGGCCACCGGCTCGAAGAGGTAGTGGGAACAGAGCTGTTCAAAGCGCTCGTTGAAGTCCCGATCCTTGCCGATGAGGATCTTGTTCACGGCAGTCTTCATGTTGTCGTAGATGCCGCGCCTTGTTACGCCGCCGAAGAACTCGAAAGCCCGCCTGTGGGCGTCGAAAACCATCTCCTGAGTTTCGCGAGGATAGGCGACGACAAAACACATCCGGCTGTAGCAAAGCCGAACATGCGCCACCTTGACCCGCGCCGGCAATCCGCCAAGCAGGACGTCCTCATGACTCCAATCGAATTGAAACGCTTCTCCAGGCGAGAAAACCAGGGGAATGAAAGCTTGGCTCGTCAAAAGTTGCTGTTCACGTCGCCATGTCCTGACGTAGCGTTGCACATTGTCGTAGGAGCCAAGGTAGCCATCTCCCTTGATCTCCTCATAAAGTCGTTTGGCAGAACGTCGCTGCCTTTGCGGAAGGTTTTTCTCCTCCTCGAGGAGTCGCTCCAGTGACGGAACAAACGCGCCAAGCATGGGGCGTGGTTGGACACGACGTTTGTAGTGCAGCTTGACAACGTCCTCTCGGAGGATCTTCCGAACTGTATTCTTGGATAATCTCAGTTCTCGTGCGATCTGTTTAATGGATTTCCCATCTCGTCGCGCCGCCAGCCGGACCTTTTTGATCGTCTCCACTATCAGCATCTCCTCGCGATACCCCTTGTGCCTCTGGTGATCCGAGACATCTAAGGGGGCTGCCGAGGGGGTCAATTTTCGACGCTGATTTCGCCCGCAAGGGGGTCAATATTCCATGCTGGTAGACAGTCTGTTTCAACATCCACAAGGTGGACCTGGGCGAACTGGAGCTCAAGGAGGGTGACGAGTTCGTCATCACTGCCGAGGACGGTCTTCTATATCCCACTCCGAAGGAACTATTCGTTCCGAAGCGCGTTACAACTCATCGAACTCGCCATTCTTCTCGATAATATTGAAATGCTTCGGGATAATTTCAAGAAGAAGTTGGCGGAGAAGCCGAAGGTGAGTGTTTGAAGGACACGACTTCACCCTGGACTGGAGGAAATCGAACCCACGTCCTGCCGGTCAATGACGCAGACCAAAGAATACAGCCCAACATACAAGGCGGCCAGATGGATCTTTTCCGTGGATGACCGTGGCAACCCTTCCGCCTCCGTGCCTCTCGTCCGCTCCATGGCCGTAAGAAGCGTCTGGCGGCAGGTCGACACGTCTTGGGAGTACGACCTGGGATCGGCTATAGTCCCGGCCAGCCGGCGTAGCAGGTCAGGGACCTCGGCCGGAACCTCCCCCATGCTGGCCATGGCTCTGAACACGGCCCGCAAATCCCTAAGCAGGGTCCGAAAGATACGTTGACTCCGCTGCCACGTCTCCAGTTCCGGGCTTGGCGTCACCTCCATGCGGGCAAGCAAGGCGATGGTCTTGTCAACGGCCCGCCCCAGATCCTGAAAACGGGCCAGCAGCCCCGAACCGTCCGCATCCGCGCCTTCGGCCTGCCGGGCCAAAGCCTCGAGCATTTCTGCGGCGAGGACGCGCAGCCGCCTGAAGATATCCTCCAATCGTCGCCTCGGGTGCTCCACGCCAAGCAAGCTGATGACCATGTTCATGACCACGATGGCCACGGCGATGGCCACCAGGCGCACCACCGGCGGCTCCAGACTCACGCCCGGCCCGTTGCCCTGGACCAGGGACATAATCAAGGCAAATGCGCCTTGTAGTCCAATGTAGCTGCAACGGACATCACCGAAGTTGATGTAGCAGAAAAAGAAGGTAAAGGCGAAAAGGCACAGCCACCAGACGGGAAACAAGCCCATGAACGGGGCCCCAAGCAGGATGAGGCCGACTGTCCCGCCGATGATGCAACCGGCTAGCCGAAGCACTCCTTTGCGAAATGTCTCCACATCATCGACTTGCAGTACGATCAAAGCGGAAACGGCAATCTCCGTAACCGACGGCAGATCGAACCACATCCAGAGCCCGGGAACGACCACCATGGCGATACCGCCGGCGAGGGCCTGTCTGAGGATCATCCTGTCCGCCAGAGCTTCCCGGCCGGCCTTGGGTGCAGGCGCAATCTCCACCTCAAGCATCTCGGCAAGGCGCATGCAAATGCCCATGAACTGATTGAAGGCGAGTATCGCGACAAGAGGATGGCTCATGTGTCGCGGCGTGCCCCGGACCCATTCGTAACGTTCCTGCAGCTCCGCCACGGCCCGGCGGAACGCTGCCAAAGCCTCCTGGCCGGCCTCGGTCGTCTTCGAAGCCTCCAGCCGGCCCCCCAACGCCTCAAGCATGCCGGCAAAGGTACGCATCACCTGGGCGATCTCCCCGCGGTAGAGCCATGCATAGGAGGACCCGCCGACCAGGGCCGGAAGACGGGCCACCTCCACGAGCGCTTCCCGGCAACAGGCCACATACGAAAGCATCGTGGCGTAGACCTGTCGTTGCGACGGAGTGAGGGCCTGCTCCAAACGGGTATGGGAAAACGCATCGTTGCTGGCGGCCAGGATTTTGCCGAGTTCCTGGATACCGGATTCCAGGCGGGGATGCTCCGTTCGGTTCCCCAGGTAGCCGGACACCGCCAACCCCATCATTTTCCGGGTCTGGACCAGGGCGCGTCGGAGACCGGAACGCAGGAGCGGAACGGACGATACCGGAAAAATCAGTCCGTTGACGAAAAAAGCCACCACGATACCGAGACCGATTTCCATGACCCGGTAATACGCGCCGGCATAGATGCCTCCGGGCTGTGTCAGATACCCGAGGACCGTGACCACGGCTGTGAATCCGGTCATGACATACCCGTAGTTGTCCCGTCCGCGATGGGCGGACACCCATATGGTGCAGGCGGACAGGCTGAAGATGACCAGAATCATGGTCAGTCGATCGCTGCCCCAAAGGGACATGATGGCCACGGCGAGGATTCCGCCGAGCAGTGTGCCGCACAACCGGTTGAGGCCCTTGAGGAAGGTTTCTCCGATATTGGGGCGGGTGACGACGATGGCGGTGATGCCGGCCCAGTAATAATGGTCGGTCTGGAGCCATATCGCGAGCAGGATGGCGATCAGGGAGGCCAGGGCCGCCTTGAAGGCCAGTTTGGCCTGGATCGGGGAACGGGGGAACCCGGACACCTCGTTCCGGAGGCTTTGCCATGTCTCGGAGAAAAGGAAACGCTGAAACATGGCGACCGGACCGGGGAAGGCCTCAGTACACGACCAAGGTTCTGGCGTCGCCCCCCATGTGAAGACGGAGGTCCGCCGGTGGCCCGGTGAGTTCGATACGCACCGGAAAACGTCTGGGCAGCCGGATCCAGTTGGTCTTCGGCTCCACGTAGGGCAACAATTTTCCCGCATCCGGAAATCGGGACACCCCCCGGCTCATGCTGAGCACCTTGCCATGAAAAAGCCTCCAGGGATGCCCGTCGAGATACACGACCACCCGCTGGCCCGGTTCCATGTGTCGCACCAGATATTCATGGTAGTTGGCCATGATGTGCCAGTCTTCGTTCGATACCAGCCCGACCACAGGCTCGCCCGCCTTGGCGTAATCCCCGGGCTTGACCTTGAGGGCGGTCACGAAGCCGTCAAGCGGGGCGTACATGCTGGTCTGGGACAAATTGTAGCGCGCGTTGTTCAGGGCGGCCTGCGCCTCCTTGATGGCCGGATTCTGGGCCCGGCAGGCGTCCTGGGACTCGACCAGGGAGGCCTGGGCCGCCGCCATGTCCTCCTCGGCCGCCTTGAGTTTGGTCAAATCCTCGTCGTAGTCCTGCGGGGCGATGGTCCGGCTGGCCAACAGCGTGCGCTTGCGAGCCTCGGTGATCTTGGCCAAGTTCAAGGCGGACTGGGCCTTGGATACGTTGGCCTTGGAAAGGTCGATCTGGCTGGTCAGCCAGACGAGTTTGGCTTGGGACGCTTCCAGTTCGGCCTGATGCCGTTCCACCTGCAGTTGGAACGGCTGGGGGTCCAGCGCCAGCAGCAAATCCCCCTTGCGCACGAACTGGTTGTCCTTGATCGGCAGTTCCACAATGTGGCCGCTGACCTGGGGCGTGATCCGGACAAGATCCGTGGTCACAAAGGCGTCGTCGGTGTAGGCCATGTAATAGGTCGAGATCCAGTAGGCCACGAATGCCAGCACCACGACGAGAAGCAGGGAGAAGAGCGTTTTTCTGCGCATCATGGCTCCCGGACGATTATTCCACGACGCTCCCCCCGGCCGAGCGGAAACCGGTTCGAACGGCGGGATGACTGCCGACAGCAACCGCCCAGACGCAATTGCGCATGACGGCCGTCTGGCACATGGCGAACAAAGGCTCCGGTCACTGGGTCATCGAGGCGGCAAAAGCAGCAATCGGCGCAGGACCGACACGCTGTTCCCAGGGGAAGAGCCTCCCTCATGACCCCTGTTCCAATTTCCAATGCACCGCAGGCTGTTACAAGAATTTAAAAGAGTCGCAACAGATTGGAAAAACTATTATTTTGCTGTCTTAAATTCTTCCCATGCAGTTTGCCAAATTTGTTCACCCTGTTGGACAGGCAATGTGCGGACTGATAATTTTCGGGCTAATGTTTCAGCTTCTTCACCATCTTCTGTTTTTAAAAATTTTCGCAACGTAGGATCTATCGCTGGATAGGCCGCTGCGTTAGGAACGCTTGCGGCAAATGCTTTCTTGTTTGCCAGCAAGGCCTGCGCTTTTGGTGTGCACATCCATTGTAAAAATCGTCTAGCCAAATCAGGGTGTGGCGCATCCACAGGGATAACAAGACTGTCAACCCACATGATTCCACCCTCGTTTGGGATTGTCCAGTCGACAGGTATGCCCTGCCGTTGCAGCGCTGCCGCGAAGAATGCTGCCCCACCAGGAACAACGACCGTCTCGCCCCGTGCAAGCGACGCGATCAATACTGGAAAGTTTGGCGCTATCACCGATACCTGTTGGCGCAAGGCAAACAGTTCCTTTTTCAGCGCCATGAACTTTTCATCGGAAATATCATAGGGAGTTGCGTTGCCAAGACTTTTGCTCAAAACTCCCATGATGGGCAGGTACCTATCCCAAACGCCGACTTTTCCTTTCACTTTTTCAGACATGAGAATCGAATAGGAAGACACCTCATCAGCCGAGAGGATACTTGTATTGTAAGCCAAGCCATTTGCCCCGAATTCTATCGGGATGGCTATCATTTTGTCTTTTGCATGACAGAGCGGCAATTTCTTGAAAGTCGGAATGTACTGACTCAGATCATAGTCAGCCGGATCAAGCGTCGCAAGCCGACCATCCGCATAAAGCTTACCCATATATTCCGGCCCAACCATGACCACATCATATGTATTTATCGAATTTGAAAGCGAGGAATACATCGCATCAGCGCCAAAAAAAGTCTTGGATCGCACCTTGATGCCGGTATCTTTTTCAAACGCGCCAAGGAGAGCAGGGTCATCGACGCCAGCCCAACACAAGAAGTCAAGGGTCGCGGCCGCCTTTGCCGGAGATGACGCAGCCATGACAACACAAGACAGGAGGGCAAAGATTCCACCCATACACAAAGCGTTATAATTACGCATGTCAAAAACCTTCCCGAGCGGCTGCACTATGAGGGATCTCCATACGATTGCTTTGACGGAAATCAGATCTCTTGTTCACCGCTTGCACCGCGAAGACAAGCTATGCCGTTACCTTGGTGCTGTCCCCATCGCGGAGATCATATCGTCCGCATTGCGCACATCCCCGAAAAAAACGCGAAAGTTCAGCAAGGCAACGGCATGGGCAAGCGCAAACGGCGAAGTCACGGCGTCAGCCACCATGATGACTTCGTAATCGCGCTGCATGGCATCTCGCGCCGTAGTTTCCACGCAGACGTTGGTGACGACCCCAGCCACCCAAAGCTGCTCCACAGCCAGGCGGCGCAGCAAAGCGGGAAATTCGGCGCTCTCCGAGGCAAAAGCGCTGTAGCGATTCTTGAAGACGACATGGTCCACAGCGGCGTCGTAATGCATTGCATGATAAAGCGCGGTATCCGGTCCCTCGTTGAACATCCCTCGTGACAAGGGCTGTTTGTGAAAGAGCGGATAGAGCCCGGCATCGTCGCCTGTTTCGCTGGCGTGGAAGCTGTGTCGCACCCAGATGACCGGAACCCGTTGCCCGTGGCAGGCGTCCACGAGACCGTTGATTCGGTCGACCGTCGCGGCCAGCCCGGGAAACGGTGCCCCATGGCCCGGGGCACAGGAAAACTGCTGCATATCGATCACGAGCAGCGCGGCCTTTTCGGGACGCAGGCTGAAGACATGGGCCGGTCGGCCGAAAGACGCAAAAAACGCCTCGATTTCCTGTTCGAAGGATTCCAGCGCGGAAGTGGATTTCATTTCTCGTCCCCCGTTGCTTGTAAAAGGGCGGCGGTCCATTCTTGAAGCCAGCGGCCCGAACTAACGAGGAAAGCACTACAATCAAGGCAGGGAGAGCACACCGAACGCAAGGCAGGCAGCAAGGAGCGAGCCTTGGGGTCCGGTTTCTTTGCATTGTAGTTTATGGGAAGGATCCTGTTTGTGGCAAGAAATTTCCGCACATTCGATTGTCCAAGCCGCGAGATGCGTACAACACCGGAAGCAGCCTGAACGCTATCCCCGTATCTCGATCCAAGTCGCGCAAGAAAGGCCCTACCGAGTCGCGTATGCTCGCGGCGACTTGAAGGAATCATTCAACGCCTTCATAACTATTCTGAATTCTACAAGAAGACTTCCGAAGTCGGCGCTCGGGTGCACTGCTTATTGACACTCGTTTGCATCGAAGCTAGGAATTAAAATGACAAAAAGTGCCAAGATAAAGGGGACGTGCCATGTTGGAAGAACGCATCGCCACCGAAGTCGAAGCACTGGGCGGGCAAACGCTGTCAACGGAGATGACCCGGCTGCTCAAGCGCAACCTGCTGGATGCGTTCGGCGGTATCTGCGCTTCATTGCAGGATGTTCCCCTGTTGGACAAATTCAAGCGCTACGCAGCCGCTTTTCCCGACGCGGACGGCGTGGGCGTCTGGGGCATCGGCAGCACGGCGCAACTGGTGCATGGGGCGTTTCTGAACACCATCCTGGGCAGGCGCAGCGACCTGGTCAACACTTACCTCTCGCCCGACCACATGGGGGGCAGCCACCCCTCGGACAACCTCTCCCTGCTGCTGACCCTGGCGGATTGGCGGGGGCTTACCGGCGCGCAACTTCTGCGCGGCCTGTACGTGGCCTATGTTATTTCATGTGCTTTTTCGGACTATTACGATCCTGAAGGCGGCGGATTCGACCACGACGCCGCCGCCGGGGTCTACACCGCCCTGATCACCGGCCATGTCCTGGGCCTTGGCCATCAGGAACTGGTGGAGGCGCAACGCATGGCCGGGGCCATGGGGCTCAATCCCAACCAGGCCGGGGAAGGCGTCATCACGGACTGGAAACACTGCACCTACGCTTCCTGCGCCATGCGGGGCATCAGCGCCGCGGTCATGGCCCGGGCCGGTTTCCAGGGGCCGGTGGATATCTACGGGGGAGCAGCGGGCCTGAACCGATTCCTGCCCCATGCCGATGCATTTCTGCAGGAACCTCCCGACCTCGGGCGGATCGTGTTCAAGCGATGGCAGGCCCTGGTCTTCTGCCAGACCGCCATCGACGTGGCCCTTGCGCTGTATCCGGCCTTCCGCAACCTCGATGCCGCCACGGTGGAGCAGGTGGACGTCTGGACTTACCACATGGCCATGGTCCAGGCCGGCACGACCGATGCGGCCACCCCGGTCAGTCGGGCGGGCAGGACCCATTCGCTGCCGTATTGTGTGGCCTCGGCCCTGCTGCGCGGCACCATCGATTACGACACCTTCGGCGACCAGGCGGCCCGTTCCCCCGAACTTACGGCCCTCATGGCCAAGATCGTCCTTCATGACGACGCGGCCATGACCCGGGCCTATCCGGACAAATCCCCGTGTCGCATCGTCGTTCGGATGGCTGGCGCCTCTCCGTTGGAGGCCGCGCTGGAGTACCCCAAGGGCGATCCACGGGCGCCGCTGTCCGATGCCGACATTGCGGCCAAGGTGGAAGGATATCTGGCGGATCTGGTGGATTTGCAAACCGCCCGGAGCGTCGTCAAGCGACTTTGGTCCATTGAAGGGGAACAGGAACTCGGCTGGCTGTTGGCCCCATTGCAGCAGGAGGTGCGCCGTGGGTAAGAAACCGATCCGGACCGTCGCGGATTTTGAGGCCTTTTTCGCGGCCTACAACGACCGAAACTGGGATGCCCTGTTCCAATACGTCAGCGACGATTGCGTGTGGAACGCCTCGGAGCAGTGCGTACAAGGCCGGCAGGCCATGGAGGCGTATTGGCTGGTCTGCCACAAGGCCATCAAGGAGACCCTTGGGGCGCCACAAAAGGTGGTCTTCGGCGAGGGCATGGCCTATCTCCAAGTGCCCATCACCATGGAGTTCCTCGAGGATGGCCTCTTCTTCGGCAAGGCCTACCCCAAGGGGAGCGTCATCAGCTTCTGGTGCGCCGACGCCTACACCTTCGCCCCGGACGGCACCATCAAGGAATGCCGCGTGTACTCGAAGTTCGACTAGTGTCATGTCCTCTAAGAAGATGCATGTTTAGGCAGCCAATGGCTTTCCCGTGTAGGTCCACTTGAAAGGCTTGGCCCAAAGCTGATTATAGCTCTTGATATACTCCATAATCTGGCTGACGAGCTGCTGCTTTGAACGCCAGATGCCGTCTTTGAGCACGTCCCTGGCGAAGATGTTGAACCAGATTTCCACTTGGTTCAGCCAGGAGGAATATGTCAGCGTGAAGTGCAACGTCATCCGTCGTTTGCTCTCCAGCCAGGCCATGACCTTCTGGTGCTTGTGGACAGCCAGGTTATCCACGATGACGTGCAGGTGCTTCCCCGGAAACTTCCGATAGAGAGACTTCAGAAATTTTAGGAATTCCTCGTGGTTCGAACTCTCGACGCATCGGCCTTCAACAGTCCCGGCGTGCACGGCAAGGGCGGCCAGGAGGCACGTCGTCCCGTTGCGTTTGTAGGTGGCTGTCAGACGTTTCGGGTTGCCGGGTCGCATGGGTAAAAGTGGCTGGGTGCGATCAAGCGCCTGAATTTGCGACTTCTCGTCCACACAGAGCACCAAAGCGTTTTCAGGTGGATTCAGATACAGACCCAGGATGGCCGCCTGTTTCTCCTCAAACTCCGGGGCCGGGCTCTTCCCGCACCAGTACTTGGTTTTATGAGGTTTGATAGCCCCTTCGGCCAGAATTTGCTGGACGGCGGATTTGCTGTGTCCGGTGGCTTCGGCCAGTTTGCGCACGCTCCAACGGCTGCTGCCATCGGGCGGCGTGGTGCAAGCCAGAGCCACCAAGGCAACCCGCTCATTGGGCGAGATGGAAAGCGACCGCCCACGTCCTGGCTTGTCCTGAAGCGACTTTAAGGCATTAAAAAAGCATTGCACAGGGGGAGTACCCCGCTCCAATGGACTCACGACACGCTCTTGCTGAAGGAGGAGAGGAGGTTCTTCACCCTCCTCTCCCCCATTTTTGGTGGTTTTAAATATTGCTTTAACATGCCAACAACAAGTCGTTACTTTTGTTGCCCTCGGCGCCTGACCGCGTGAAGTTCCGCCTCAGTCGTTGCGCGGGAGTTGTTTCACATCACCGCGCCGTGAGCGCAAACACACCCCAGCCCAAGTACTCACGAGTGTAAGTGACATAGCGC
>Ga0268263_1002584_pt1 | contig 11544 bp, 11 predicted proteins | sample Biomet5_FD_190358 | JGI IMG/M metagenome (GOLD analysis project Ga0268263, IMG submission 190358) | Microbial communities from bioreactor (seeded with sewage sludge) at LBNL, California, USA - Biofuel metagenome 5 (SPAdes) (version 4) | ecosystem: Engineered > Bioreactor > Anaerobic >... | reverse complement strand
TTCGGTCTTTCCTATACCCGACAATCAAAGCGAAGATAAACATGTAGAAAGCAGATTAGTTCCTCGTTTGGACGAGAGTTCGAATCTCTCCAGCTCCACAGTAAAACCCTGATATTTTAATAAGTATCAGGGTTTTACTTTTTGAAAATTGCTAAATAAACATGCTCATCCGTAGTTTTCGACAACATAACGCAGAAATATTTTGTCCGCTTTAAACTTTACTTTGTCCTATTCGGATTCATTTTGTAATTAGCTATCCGTCAATAATGTCTATATTTGCATAATGGAAAAAGAACTATTTAAAAGATTACATTTAATTGCAATCTCCTTATCAATTATAACTGCAGTTTTAGTGATGGGTGGTACTGTTGCTTCTCAGGTGTATTTTTCTTACCTGCCGAACCTTCATCACATGTTGCTTGGGGATTTCTTATTTGCTATCGTTGTTTCATTGATGGTATATACTATATGTATAGGATATGCGTTATTTGCAAAATACTATATGACTAAATATGATATCCAATTCAAAGTCGGAGTCAGAGCCTTCCGGACTAACATTCTTTTCTCGCTAATTCCGTTTGTAATTGGAATTAAAATCATAGAATTGATAAACCATACGTTGCTCACACAATCAACCAATATGGAAACTGTGCATATAAACAGCCCGAATCGCTGGATCCTATTGGCAATAGTTAATTGTATTTTTATTTTCGGCAATTTAATCATTTTCATTTTTATGAATTATATTATTCTTATCCATAATAAGGCTAAACTTGAACTGGAAAATACCCAATTGAAAATGAAGAATATGGAAGCAACCTATTTACAACTTAAAAATCAAATACAACCACATTTCCTGTTTAATGCCCTAAACACACTAAAGTCATTAATCAAAAAACAGCCGACGACTGCAGAGGAATACTTGAAACATCTATCCGACTTATTAAGAAGAACCATTTCTCAAAATCAAGAAAGTACAGTAAGCCTAAGCGATGAAATACAGCTATGCACGGATTATATTGAATTGCAAAAAACACGATTTGGAGATTCTTTGAAGTTTTCATCTAATATTCCGGAGAATATGGAAGGATTTTTACCCGGATTTGCCATTCAGCAATTACTTGAGAATGCCATTAAACACAATGCTTTTACTACAGAAGATCCTCTCTATATAGACATTACTAATAATAACGGGACCATCACAGTATGTAATAACAAACATAAAAAAAGTTTTTCGGAGGAGTCCACCGGCATTGGATTAATGAATCTTTCGGAACGCTACAAAATCATTTCAGGCGATGATATTATCATAAAAGATAGTGAAGATTCTTTTTCTGTCACAATTAAAATTTTAGATTATGAAAATAGTAATCATTGAAGATGAACCTTTGACTGCCGAGAACTTAAGAGAAAGCTTATTAGAAGCAAAATCCGATATACAAATTTTGGCAATCTTAGATAGCATTAAGAATGCTGTTTCGTGGTTTAAGTCCAATGAACAGCCCGATTTAATATTCAGCGACATACAATTGGGAGATGGCTTGTCGTTTGAAGTTTTCAATCAAGTCCCAATTACAACTCCCGTAGTTTTTTGTACTGCATTCGATGAATACGCCATTAAGGCTTTTAAGGCAAACGGGATTGACTACATTCTAAAACCTTTCGATGAACAAGATATTACAAATGCACTTAAACGTTTTGATGAACTCAAAAAAAAGTTTACCGATAATCAAGTCCAATTAAACAATATGCTCCAACTATTTCAAGACAAATTTTCGCAGCAAAAAAAACTATCCGTACTTGTTTATTATAAAGACAAAATATTGCCTGTCAAGGTTACCGACATTGCCCTTTTCTATCTTGAAAATAAAATAACCTACCTAATCACTTTCGACCGCTTGAAATACAATATAAAAAAACCACTTGAAGAACTCGAAACGCTCGTGGGTAATGATTTTTACAGAGCCAACCGGCAGATACTTGTCCAAAGAAGTGCGATTAGAGAAGTCGTTCAATATTTTGCCCGTTCTCTTGTAGTCAAACTCACAATTCCTTTCGAAGAAAAAATCAGAATCAACAAAACTAAAACACCTGATTTTCTAAATTGGCTATCAGGAAAATAGAGAGATTATAGTCAACAACAATTACAAACTTACGGTGAAAGTTCTTTTACTGTAAATACAAAGGAGAGTGCTCATTTTTACACTCTCCTTTGTTTATAAAGGCCATATTGTAGAACATTTTTCAGTTCCCAATTTGTCCACTTCCGCAACGACTTCATTTCTAAACGACAAACAGAATCTATTTTTGTCCCATCAAAAAAACAATAAAAATAAGAATTAATAACTATGAGACAGGAAAAGAGACAGAAAAAAACATTAATGTGGACGGTTATCGTTGCTACCATTATCCTAGTTGCTACCGTAATCACCTTATTGGTAAAAAATAATCATTATGAATCGACAGAGGATGCACAAATCGATGGAAATATCGTACCCCTAAAAACAAGTATTGCCGGCTATGTCAAGGAAATCAGATTTAGTGACAATCGCTTTGTAAAAAAAGGCGATACGTTGGTAGTGTTGGACAACGACTATTTGCTTACACAGGTAAAAATTGCCGAAGCTACATTGGAGAATGCGAAAGCAAGTTTGGAAACCTCAAAACTAAAATCGTTTGCAGGATTGGCTAATATTGTAACTTATGAAAATAAGGCAAAATCAGGTCAGCAATCAGTTCTTTTGGCAAAAGCGGATTTGGATAATGCACAGAAAAACTATGATAGGACAATCAAACTCCTTGCAATTAAAGGAACTACTCAGATGCAGGTAGACGAAGAGACCAACAAATTGCAAGTAGCTAAAGCCAATTATCAAAAAGCTTTGAATGAGCAAAAAGCATCTATTTCTTCCATCGGTTTTCAGAAAGCGAACTTCAAATCAGACCGTGCACAGATTTCAGTAGCGGCCTCCTTGATTAAGCAAAAAGAATCTGAATTACAATTGGCAAAAGAGAATTTGGATCACACCTATATTAGTGCCCCGTTTAGTGGAATTATTACAAAGCGAGCCGTCAATAAAGGTGAATATCTGTCAGTTGGTCAAAATATTTGTGCGCTTATTGACAATCAAAACATTTGGGTAACGGCTAATTTCAAGGAGACACAACTCAAAAATATACGTATCGGCAAAAAAGTGAGAATCTCAGTTCCTGCCATACCAAATATCAAGTTTAAAGGTTATGTAGATTCATTTACCAATGCTACCGGCGCAAAATTTTCGCTTATTCCACCCGATAATGCTTCCGGCAATTTCACCAAAGTAGTGCAAAGGGTACCTGTAAAAATTAAACTAACAGATATTGATTCAGCCATTAAAATTCGATTATATCCCGGATTGAGCTGCAATGTTCGTGTAAATACAAAATAGCAATGGAAACTATCATAAAAAAAAATACAAACACACCATCTGTTGATAAATGGCTTCTGATTACTACCGTATTATCCTGTGCAATCATGGAATTAATTGACTCCACTGCAGTCGGCGTAGCACGTGCACAGATGATGGGTGGACTAGGAGTTACATCTGACGAAATAGCCTGGATAGTGACCGCCTATGCGCTTGGGAATGTGATAACCATCCCTCTATCAGCAATGCTTTCTTCTGTCTTTGGGCGAAAGATATATTTTACATTTTCAGTCGCTGCTTTTACCGTTTCCTCATTTTTGTGTGGCCTATCCGATAGCTTACTATTAATTACCATTTGGCGTTTTGTCCAAGGATTGGCAGGCGGAGCTCTTCTTTCGACAGCACAAAGTATTATAACTGATGCGTTCCCGCCAGAAGAATTATCGACTGCTACAGCTATTTTCGGTATGGGAATGATGTTGGGACCTGCTATCGGTCCAGTGTTGGGTGGTTATATTACTGACGCCCTTTCATGGCAATGGATATTTTTTATCAATAGCCCTATTGGAGTTGTCGGCACTCTTCTTTGTTGGAAATATGTCCCCAATCTAAAAGAAACTGTAAAACCGAAAAAGGTTGATATTTGGGGTATCGTATTCATGATAATAGGGCTTTGTTCCTTACAATATTTTCTAGAAGAAGGAATGCAAAAAGACTGGTTCGAAAGTACAGAAATTATTGTTGTTTTTATTATGGCAGTGGTTGGTCTTGCCGCATTTATTTGGCGGGAACTATCCGTTAAAGAACCGGCTGTAAAGATAAGTCTTTACAGCAACAAGAATTTAGCCATCGGTCATTTTATGAATTTAATTTTAGGGATGCTATTGATTGGTCTGAGTTTCATTTTTCCATTGTTTGTTCAGATAACTCTCGACTGGACAGCGACACGCCAAGGGCTCTTCCAAATTCTTCCTGCATTGGCAAGTGCAGCGGCCATGCTATTTGTAAATAAATTCATCTTAAAAAAAGCAGGCTATCACGCTACAGCGATATTGGGCATCTTATGTTTTGCCATATACCTTTTTCTACTTTCTAAATCCTCTTTGAATTCCAGCGAAAGTACCTTCATCGCGCCGTTCATTACACAATCATTTGGAAAAGCGATGTTGGCGATTCCATTAATGACAATGGCGTTGGTTGGCCTTCGTGGTAAAGATTTGGCTCAAGCAACCGGACTTTCAAATATTATGCGGCAATTGGGAGCAGCCCTCGGTGTCGTTCTGATCAACATCTATGTGCAGCATCAGGATGCTAACGCTCTAAACGAAATGACTTCCAATATTAATCCATATAATCCTTTGGCCGCACAACGTATTGCATCCTATCAAGCGATGTTTGAAGCTCTTGGATATTCGTCCGACAAAGCATTATCGGCTGCTTATGCAAAAATTGAACAAGCTATTCAGCTTCAAATGCATGTGGTAAGTTACGATAATATGTATCTTGGATTTTGCATATTCATGCTGCTCACCATACCATTGATGTTTATAATAAAATCACCAAAATTCAATAAAACAAAACAAAAATAAAACAGTATAAAAATGAAAAAGTTGATATATATCATTTCAGTTCTGACGTTATTTGTCAAAATATCAAATGCACAAGATTTCATAGAAGTATCTATGAATCAGGCTATTAAATTAGGTATAAAAAACAGAAACAATATAAAAGCCGATAGTTTAAATGTTCTGATTTACAAAAGTATCGTGAAAGAAAAACAAAAATACATTTTACCGGATCTATCATTAAAGGGGAATTTGACTTATTACGGCGATAGGGAAAAGACGACTGTTCCAGCAGGATTACTGGGCAATACTGAACCTGAAAAAATAAAGCTAGGGACTAATAACAATACCTGCGGAGCATTAGACTTGAATTATACACTTTATAAGCCGGGACTTTATACGGATATTAACATCGCCAAAAACAATAATGCCTTGGCTGATGAAAAGTTAAATCAAACGAAGTGCGATATCAAACACGAGATTACGAAAGCTTATTATGAAATGGCTTTAAAAAAAGTACAATATGAAATAATGTTGCAGGAAGAGCATAGGTACAAGTCATATTATGAACTAATTAAAGGCAAATTCGAAAACGGAGCCACTCTTCAAAACGATTTTGATCAGGCAACTCTTGATTACAAAAATGCAAGCATCAATACACAAAAGAGTAAACAACTGTATGAATTGAGTTGCATAAATCTCAAATACAAAATGAATATTCCTGCAGACACAAATGTGGAATTTACCGACTCCATTGAAAGCCTGAAAAACCTTAATAATATGCCTATGAGCAAGAACTTAATTGCTGATAGAACAGAAATAAAGCAGCTCGTAATCGAGAATAAAGGCAATCGGCTTCAATTAATGAAAGCAAAAGAGAATTATTTACCGACCATTACTTTTTTTGCTAATTATTCGCAATATTTTCAATCAAACTACTTTGATTATTCAAACAGTTTTAATTGGAGTCCTGTCAATTATGTAGGGATACAAGTCTCCATTCCTATAATGCAAACTATAAAAAACCACGAACTGGTAAAACAAAGCAAATTGAAAATCGCACAAACGAATGAATTAATCAGCCAAGAGACAAACGATATCCAAAATGAAATCACTTCAGCAAGTATTGAACTTCAAAATGCGGAGTTGAATGAACAAACTTCAATGATAAATTACAATTTGGCTCAAAGCATTTACGATAGACAAAAGCAACAATTTCAAATTGGTACATTACAATATCAGGATTTACTGAACACTGAAAAATCCATTCATAATGCCCAACAGAATTATATCTCTTCTGCTTATGATCTGCTACTCGCCAAATTAAAATATGAAATAGCCGGCGGAAGATAATTAGTTTTACTATAAAAGAAACAAAAGGCTAGTTGTCTGCCTAGATAATCTACCTCAACATAAGTTTTTTATGTATATATTCGCATTTTATGTTTTTATTTCGTACCTTTGCATTTTGAACAATTAAGATGTATCTCGTATTCTTCTCTTCAATGTTACGCTCCGTAAATAATAACGGAACTTTCCATCGTCGAAACTGACAACAAAATCAACTTTATTGTTTATTATATCAACAAGTCGCGAAGTTGTGCAGCACAATACAGCGGCACATCGTCATTAAGAAAATGAAATTATATCTTATAAAAAATCAGGAAATCGCATTTCCAATGGTTGGAGAGGGAAACTGAATGCAGAAAATATTAGCATACCCTCAATCGGCTATTTACTATCTGTTACTGGGATTAACGCTAGTCGTCTTCCAGGTCGTACAATGGTTCAGTTTTAACATGTTTGGCTATAAAGCCCATAAAAAAAGCGTGGATGCCTTATGCTTCTTTTTGGTGGCGAACACCTATCTTTTAGTAACAAGATATAAAATCGACGGTTTGGAAAAAGTTCCAACCGGAGTTCCAATCATCATTGCCGCCAATCACCAAAGTTTTTACGATATTACCACCATCGGTTGGTTTATGCGGAAAGTTCACCCGAAATTCGTAAGTAAAATAGAATTGGGCAAAGGCATACCCAGCGTTTCGTACAATCTGAAGCACGGAGGTTCAGTACTCATTAACAGAAAAGACCCTAAACAGGCTTTGACGGCAATACGCGAATTGGCTGAATACATAGAAGCTTACAAACGTGCAGCAGTGATTTTTCCCGAAGGGACAAGAAGCAAAACGGGAAAGCCAAAGCCATTTGCCGAAAACGGATTAAAAATTCTCTGCAAATATGCTCCATCGGCCTACATAGTTCCCGTTACCATTAATAACTCGTGGAAAATGACAAAATGGGGCTCTTTTCCATTAGGTATTGGCAATAAACTAGAATTTACAATCCATAATCCCATTTCCGTCAAAGAAATGCCTTTCGCCGAGCTTTTTCAAAAAACGGAGAAACTAATAATTGAAGATATCCATTGGTAGCAAAAAACGGTGGTGACATCCGATGGTAGCATCGACAATCTGGATTTCAGATCAATTACAATTGATCTAGAATATATAGGTAGCTTTATAAGTTAAGCAACAAACAAAAGATAACAATTCTAAAAAATAAATATGGCAAGATCAAACTCATTTAACAAAAAAGAAATAGAAAAGAACAAACAACAAAAAAGAAAAGAAAAACAGCAGCGAAGGGAAGAACGAAAAAACAATCCGACAAAATCTTTTGAGGATATGATTGCTTACGTTGATGAAAACGGGATGATTACAGATACGCCTCCTGATTTGCAAAACAAAGAAATAATCAATGCTGAAGATATTGTTATTAACGTACCCAAAAAGACTGAAGAAGAGAAAAATCCTGTAATAAAAGGGAGAGTGGAATATTTTAATACGGATAAGGGGTTCGGTTTTATCAGGCCTATTGGCAGCATCGATAAATACTTTTTTCATGTTAGCAGTACTTCTGATACCCTCATTGAAGGAAACATAGTAACATTTGAGTTGGAACGTGGACAAAAAGGCATAAATGCCGTAAAAATTGCCCTTGCCGATAAAAATGGAAAATAAATTGATAGTAACATATAAACAAAGAAAAGATGAACATTTATGTATCAAATTTAAACTTTAGCACAACAAGCGAAAGTTTTCAAGAATTATTTGCCGAATACGGCGAAGTAGAATCTGCTAAAATTATTACAGACAAATTTAGCGGCAGATCACGCGGATTTGGTTTTATTGAAATGCCTAATGACGCGGAAGGTCAAAAGGCTATCGATGAACTGAATAATACTGATTTTGAAGGAAAAACAATCACTGTAAATATTGCTCGCCCCAAAACGGAAAGAAGCGGAGGTGATTACAATAATCGCGGTGAAAACGGCGGTTACAACCGAAATCGCTATTAATTGAACAGAGACATACGCAAATTTAAACGGGCAGGTGATAATACTTGTCCGTTTTTTTTACGCTATTTGTCTATGTTTTTAATAAAAATCAATTTTCAAACATCTAGTTCAGGTCATCAAAGGCTTGGAAACTTCACGTGCTTGTATTTATAAAAAAATCATGTCAAAATCCGGCAAACAATTATATCTGCAATAAATATTGTACTTTTGTAATCCATTTAATCCGGATCAAGAATGAATTATATAATTAAAAGCCCGTTACTGTTGAAGAGTACTATTGCTTTACCTTCGTCGAAAAGTATCAGTAATCGTGCACTCATTCTAAATGCTTTGAGCGGTTGCCCGCAGGCTATCCAAAACCTGTCTGACTGCGACGATACAGAAGTTTTAATGAAAGCGCTGGACTTTGAAAACTGCAATTTTGACATCAAAGCAGCAGGCACGGCCATGCGTTTTCTTACGGCTCTGCTTTCAACAAAGAAAGGATCTTGGACTATCACCGGAACTGAAAGGATGAAAAACCGCCCGATCAGATTATTAGCAGAGGCGTTAAAAAACCTCGGAGGCAATGTGGAATACATGGAGAAAGATGGATTCCCCCCCTTAAGAATCCATGGCTGCCAATTGCTAGGCGGCAAGATTTCGATGTCAGGAAATGTAAGTTCACAATATATCTCTGCATTACTCATGATCGCTCCTTTAATGAAAGAAGGGTTGACTCTAGAGCTGGAAGGTAACATAATATCAAAGCCCTATATCCATCTGACTATAGAACTGATGAAAGTTTTCGGCGTTGATACTGACTGGAATGAACATACAATCCATATTCGTCCTCAAACTTACAAACCTGTTGCCTTCACAATAGAATCAGACTGGAGTGCAGCTTCCTACTGGTACGAAATTGCTGCATTATCAAAAACAGACATCGTGCTGGAAGGATTGTTCGAAAAAAGCCTGCAAGGAGATTCTGCCGTCAGACGACTGTTTAGACCTCTCGGCATAAACACTGCATTCACCCCAAAAGGTGTAGTATTAAGTCAAGCTAACAGAGAAACAAAAATGATGGAATACAATTTCGAAGACGAACCGGATCTGGCGCAAACATTTGTTGTCACTTGCTGCCTTCTTCATATTCCATTTCACTTTACTAGTTTACAAAGCTTGAAGATTAAGGAAACCGATCGTATCGAGGCCCTGAAAAAAGAGCTTCGAAAACTAGGATATCAACTGAAAGATTCTTGCAATAGTATTCTGATTTGGGACGGTTCAAGATGTCAGGCAGAAACAGATCCGATAATATCGACCTACGAAGATCACCGGATGGCTATGGCGTTCGCTCCGACTGCATTGCTACGCCAACAAGGAATAACAATTGCAAACCCGGAAGTAGTGAGCAAAAGCTATCCGCATTATTGGGAAGATTTGCAAAAAGCCGGATTCACAATTGAGCAACAATAAATTCAAATTAAATTACGTATCGACTTAAATTAATTAACTGACAATATATGTTATATCTCATACTTGGACTTGTAGCTTTAGGCGTCATCGCTGCTATCGCCGGATATTTCCGCAACAGGAAACTGCAACAAATGGTGAAAGATGGAAAAATAAGCGAAATTCCCGAACCAAAAGAATTGCAATCATCTTGCAATAGTTGCGGCGTCAATGAGCTATGCGAACGCGATAAAATGATGTCGGCTTCTTGTCAGGCAATTGAATATTATAATGACGAAGAACTGGACAATTATAAGGGGATAGCGTCAAATACCTATGATGACAAAGCTATTGATGAATTCCGTGAAGTTCTTTATACACTTCGACAGGAAGAAATCGCAGGTTGGCTACATAGTTTGCAACTAAGGGAGGTGAATTTACCTGACGCATTGAAAGACGAAGCTTTCATGCTGGTCAATGATAAACAACAATAGAATAAAGAAAAAACATGGATTTATTGCAATACAGTTTCTTCCAAAATGCTCTTATAGGCAGCTTTCTTACCGCTATCGCATGCGGTATCGTCGGAACGTATATTGTTGCCCGACGGTTGGTCTTTATCAGTGGCGGAATAACTCATGCTTCATTTGGCGGGCTTGGATTAGGGTTCTTTCTTGGCATAAATCCAGTACTGACAGCAATGGCATTCTCAGTATTGTCGGCTTTCGGTGTCGAATGGGCCAGCAAAACGCAGAACATTCGTGAAGACTCAGCTATTGCCGGCGTCTGGTCTTTAGGTATGGCCCTTGGCGTTATCTTCATATTTCTTACTCCCGGCTACGCACCAAACCTTTCAGCCTATCTGTTCGGAAATATCCTCACTATCACGATGACCGATATCATTGCCATAACGTCCTTAGTCATCATATTGATTGTCGTTTTCTCTCTATTCTTGCGTAAAATCATTTATGTTGCATTCGACCGCGATTTTGCCATGACTCAACAATTACCTGTCAAGACCATCGAATACGCCATGATGTTTTTCATTTCTGTTACAATTGTATTATCTATCCGCCTTGTGGGTATCATGTTACTCATGAGTCTGCTTACTATTCCTCAGATAACCGTTAATCTATTCACTTCCGACTTTAAAAAAATTATCTGGGGAAGCATCTTTATCGGTTTCTTCGGATGTGTTGTCGGACTGGTTCTTTCCTATTTTCTGAATGTACCCTCAGGTGCCTTTATCATCTTGATACTAGTCCTTTTCTTTTTAATTATCAAAGCAATAAAATCTATTTGCAAGCGTTAGAAAAGAACAACTAGTCATGAAGAAAGACATTTGGTATATACTGATATTTACTATCGTCTACTTGTTTGGGTCTTGCAGTACGCAAAAAAACACCCGCGCAAGTCGTTTCTATCATGCATTCAACAGTCGTTATAATATATATTACAATGGAAAAACCTCATTTGATGAAGCTTTGCTATCCATGATTGAAGGATACAAAGAAAGCTATTCGGAAATGATTTATATGTACCCAATCAGTGCTCAGCCCAAAAATAAACAACAGACGGGAGGCCCTTTCGATCGGGCAATTGAGAAGAGCAATAAGGCAATCAAACTACATTCCATTAAAGCCAAACCGACAAAAAAATCCGGTTGGCGAAACAATACCAAGCAACGTTTGTGGCAGGAACAGGAAGAATATAATCCGTTCCTGAAAAATTGCTGGATGATGATGGGGGAAGCTCAATTTTACAACGCTGATTTCCT
>Ga0268263_1002583_pt1 | contig 11546 bp, 15 predicted proteins | sample Biomet5_FD_190358 | JGI IMG/M metagenome (GOLD analysis project Ga0268263, IMG submission 190358) | Microbial communities from bioreactor (seeded with sewage sludge) at LBNL, California, USA - Biofuel metagenome 5 (SPAdes) (version 4) | ecosystem: Engineered > Bioreactor > Anaerobic >... | reverse complement strand
CATTGGTGTGCTGCGGATGGCCAGCGACCGGCTGCTGAACGCGGCGCAAACCGTGTCCGTCAGCGTGAGCGATACGCTGCGCGACGGGTTGAACACCGCGTTTAAATGGTTGGGCGAACAGGCGACCGGGTTGGCGGGCACGTCGCTTAACACACTGGTGAACGTGGCGACCAGCCTGCCTTACGCGATTATCTACGCCAACTTTCTGATTTTGGGCGTCTACTTTATTACCAAGCAATACCCGGAGCTTAAAAACCGCCTGATTCACAGCCGGGAGCATGTGGAAGAAGGCAGCCTGTCCACGCTCCGGCGCTCGGCGGTCAAAGGCGCGATCGGGTATGTGCGGGTACAGCTGTTGTGGTTTTTTCTGCTTATGATCCTTTCCTCGGTTTACTTTCAATTCATGGGTTTCCCTTACGCCGCGCTGTTGGGTGTGGTGGCGGCGCTGCTGGAGCTGATTCCCCAGTTTGGCTGCGGTGTGCTTTACCTGCCGTGGGCGCTGGTGTGTTTCCTGATTCAGGACTTGCATTCCGGTTGGGCGATCCTGTGTTTTTATGTGGCGTACAGCCTGCTGCGCCGCCTGCTGGACCCGAAGCTTTTGGGGTACAACATGGGTATGTCGCCGCTGCTGTCGCTGGTGGGCATGTTTGTGGGCATGCGGCTGGGCGGCGTCATCGGGCTGATTCTGGGGCCGATTGCCATGCTGATCCTGGTAAGCGCCGTTCGCGCGCGCTTCTTTGACGGCTTCTGGAATGATTTGCGGCTGTTGACCGGGTACATGAAAATTCGCTGGAAACGCGGCGGAGAACAGCCGCCCGCTTCGGAAGGAGAGGGACATGCTTGAAACCCGACGTTGCAGCTGGCCGCAGGGCGATCTGATGATCGACTATCACGATCACGAGTGGGGGCGCCCCTGCCACGACGACCAAAAGCTGTACGAAATGCTCTTTCTGGAGGGCTTCCAGGCGGGGCTGTCCTGGTATATCGTGTTAAGCAAGCGGGAGGCGTTCCGCCGCGCTTTTGACGGGTTTGACCCGGTGAAAATCGCCGCGTACGGCGAAAGCGATGTGGGGCGCCTGTTATCTGCGGAGGGGATCATTAAAAACCGCCTGAAAATCAACGCCACGATTACTAACGCGCGGGTGTTTCTGGCGCTGCAAAAGGAATTCGGTTCCTTCGACCGTTATCTGCAAAGCTTTATCCCCAACGGGCCGGTGGTGAACGACATCGGAAGCGTAACCGAGCTCCCCGTAAGCTCCCCGCTGAGCGACGCGGTATCCGCCGACCTGCGCAAACGCGGCATGAAGTTTGTGGGCACGGTGACGGTCTACAGCTTTCTGGAATCCGTGGGCGTGGTGATCGACCACGAACGGCACTGCTTTGTATTAGGGGAAATTTAACTCGCTCCTGAGAATATAAAAAATGGAATACAGTTCGGGGCGGCCGCGCGGAGGAGATACGCGGCCGCCCCTTTTGTTGTGTGTGCCCGCCGGTTTACCGCGCGGCAATCTCGCTGTCTTTGGGCACGTAGTCGGTCATGGTGTGGTCGAGATAGCTGGAATAGGCGCTCATGTCGAAATAACCCGTCCCGGTCAGGCCGAACAGGATGTTCTTCGCTTCGCCGGTTTCACGGCATTTGATTGCCTCATCCATGGCGCAGCGGATAGCGTGGGCGCTTTCCGGCGCGGGCAGGATGGTTTCGATGCGGGCAAACTGCACCGCCGCGTCAAACACCTGGGTTTGCTCGTAGCTTACGGCTTCCATGTAGCCGTCGTGGTACAGCTTGGACAGGATGGGGCTCATGCCGTGGTAGCGCAGGCCGCCCGCGTGGTTGGCGGAGGGGATAAAGCCGGAACCCAGCGTGTACATCTTGGCCATGGGCGTGATCTTGCCAGTATCGCAGAAGTCATACTCGTACCGTCCGCGTGTCAGCGACGGGCAGCTGGCGGGTTCCACGGCCACGTAACGGGTGCCCTTGCGTTTGCCCTGCAGTGTATCCCGCATGAAGGGGGCGATCAGCCCACCCAGGTTGCTGCCGCCGCCCGCGCAGCCGATGACCACGTCCGGATATTCGCCGTATTCCATCAGCGCCTCGTAACTTTCCAGCCCGATCACGGACTGGTGGAGAAGCACCTGATTGAGGACAGAACCCAGCACGTAGCGGCAGTTGGGCGTGGTTACGGCCCTTTCCACCGCTTCGGAGATGGCGCAACCAAGGCTGCCGGTGGTGTTCGGGTCGTTGGCGAGGATTTTGCGCCCGGCTTCGGTGGTGTCGCTGGGACTGGCGATCACGTTCGCGCCGAAAGTGCGCATCACGTCTTTGCGGTAGGGCTTCTGGATATAGGAGCCTTTCACCATAAACACGGTCAGGTCCAGCCCGAACGCGGCGCACGCCTCGGCCAGCGCCGTGCCCCACTGCCCCGCGCCCGTTTCGGTCGTGAGTGATGTTAAGCCCTGATCCTTGGCGTAAAACGCCTGCGCCAGCGCGGAGTTAAGCTTGTGGCTGCCGGAGGTGTTGTTGCCCTCGAATTTGTAGTAGATGTGCGCTGGGGTTTGCAGTGCCTGCTCCAGTCGATAGGCGCGCACGAGCGGCGAGGGGCGGTAGATACGGTACATATCCAGGATCGGTCCGGGAATTTCAAACTCCGGGGTGTCGTTGTCCAACTCCTGCGCGATCAGCTTGTCGCAGAACACGGGGCGCAGGTCGTCCGGCGTTACGGGCTTGCCGGTGCCGGGGTTGATCAGCGGTTCCGGCTTCTCCGGCATATCGGCGCGAAGGTTATACCACGCTTTGGGCACCTTGTTTTCGGGAAGATAGTACCGGTAGGGGATGTTTTTCATGGCGGGGTTCCTCCTTGCTTTATTTTCGCCGGATGCGGGGCGGGGTTGCCGGAAAAACAAAAAAGCCTGCCCCAACTCCAAAGGAATTGGGACAGACTTTGAATGTCTGCGGTGCCACCCAGTTTGCCGAAAATTCGGCCGCTCGCTTTCGCATACCAGCATATGCGCTTCGCGGATAACGGGTGAAGCTCCCGTCGGTCGCTCACGGCAGGGGGTTGTGCCCATTGCCTTTCGCTCCGCCCTCGGCGGTCCATTCAACGCGTACCCTCATACCGCACTCCCACCGCCGGCGGCTCTCTACGAATCGGGCAAGGCGTTTACTCATCCGCGTCACAGGTTTATGGACAGACTATAACCGATGCGGATGTGTTTGTCAAGCATTGGATGGAAATTTATGCAAAAGAAAAGCGCACGCCCCGGAATTTTGCCGAAGCGCGCACTGTTAAGCCCTGAAGCGGATACCACCGCTGGGGAAAATTCCGGCCACCGTAGCGCGTCACGTTCCCGCCCGGAGGGGATCATGGTGCCTTTGAACCCCAGCAGCCTGTGGGATTAGAAGTTTTCCCCGTCCTTTGGGTTGTTGAGCACCCCCAGCACCACCAGCAACTGCAACGCGGCGGCCACCACGCTGTTTAGCGCGTTGCTCAGGCCTGTATCCACAACACCCAGCAACACCAGCAGAGACAGCACCTGCGCCGCGATGGACGTCCACACCACGGGGGATTTTAACCGGTTCTGTTCCATATGCTTTACCTCCTATACTTCCGTTATGTCGTCAATGCGCTGGTTGGCGGTTTTCATCTGCTCGGCGAACACATCCAGCCGTTTCTCGGCGCAGTACATCCGGTCGATCAGGGTATTGTGCTGATCCACTTTGCGCTCCAGCTGTTCCAGCCGGTAGTTGACCAGCTTGTTGGACACCAGTATCCCGCCGAATGTGCCGGTTACGGTCCCCAGCAACGACAGCAGCGCGGCAAGCATCCCTTCGCTCATTTCAGCCTTTCGCCTCCTGCATCGCGGCCAGCCGCGCCTGCGCCAGCGCCGCCCAGGTGCGCTTGCTTACGTATCCGTCCACGGTCAGGCCGCGCTGCTGCTGAAATGCGCGTACCGCGGCGGTGGTCGCGGGGCCGAAAACCCCGTCCGCGCCGTATGCGCCCAGATCGTAGCCCAGATCCGAAAGCCACGCTTGCAGCCGCCGCACAGCCCCGCCTTTGCACCCGGATTTGACCGGGTAAAACCCGGATGTGTCCTCGGCGAGCGACGTGTCGGAAGCGATCGGTTGATCCTGTGCGTTTTCCGTCGCAGAGGCGTCCGAAGCGGCAGACTCGCCTGCTTCCGCCGCCGGGCTGCATATTTTTGCCTGCTGCGCTTCGCTTAAGCCATAATCCACCCAGCAGGACAGGCCTACGCGATTCCAGCCCCCGCCCGGGATGGTCTTACCCGCAAATTTGCTTTCGGCCACCCTTCCGCGGGAACTGCTGGCGTGGAGCGCGCAGTCCCCCAGAGATACGCCCATGTGCCCGGCGTTTCCCAGCCCGTCGCCCGCGTACTTGTCCGGCGCGCCGGCTTCTTCCCAGATAAACACAAACGTCCCGCCCGGCACACAGCCGAAGGTTTTAGCGCATTCCTCCGGCGTGCCCGTCCATACGCACCTGCGCCAGTGGGCGTTGCTGCCCGGCAGGTTGCACTCGGCTCTGGGCACGCCGCACCGGATCAGCAGGTATTCCGCCAGCCCCTGGCAATCCATCCCGTTCAGATCCATCCCGTTGGCCGTGTAGGGGATGGTCGTCTTTTCCGCGTAGGCCAGCAGCTCCCGGCCTGTGGCGATCAGCGCCGCGTTGGTCACTTTGGTTGCCATTCTCGTTTTCTCCTTTAGCGGACGCCTCCGCTGTTTTACAGGTACAGCACCAGCCAGCGCACCACCACCAGCGTATCCGACGTGGCGTTTGTGGGCAGGCCCGCGCAAAGGGTGAGGCTGTCCCCCAGACTGCCGACGGAACAGGAACGCCCCTGCGGGTAGGAGGTCATCAGCGAACACAACGCGATTTTGTTCTGCGTGGCCGTCCCATCCCGCGCCGCGGACAGGTCAGCGGCGGATACGGTGACCGACGCGTTGTTGCTGCCTGCGGGGATGGTGATATTGACGATGCCGGTCGCGCTGCCTGCCGCCGCAAGCCGCGATCCGCCAAGGTTTTTCAGGGCGGCACTTTTCGCGTTTGCGCCCGTGCCGCCTAACGTTACGGGCAGGGGACTGGCGGAAGTGAGCAGGTTCTGCTTCTTCGCGTCCAGCTGCTGGAGCTGGGCCAGCAGGTTTCCGGCGACGTCCGAACCCAGCGTGTTCTGGATAGACGCAAACCACGCGTCGAATTCGGCTTCCCGGCCGGTGCGGAAGGCTGCCAGATCAGCGGCGATCTGCGCGTAGTAGGCGGAAGTGTCCGTATCCGCGATGATGGTGGCGACCGCGCCGCAGCGGTTGCTGTCCAGTCGGGTATCGGTAATGCGTTCCTGCGTGATGCCGACGGTGCCTTTGGCGATAAACAGGTTGGCCAGCCCCAGCTCCCAGACGCTTGCGTTACGGGTGAGCTGCGGGGCTGTGGGCGACGCGGCCGCCGTGCCCTGCACCACGTACAGGTCGATGCTCAGCGCCGCGGGCAACAGGTTTAAGCGGAGCACCACACTGTCGATACGGTCCAGGCTGGCGTCGGCGGCCTGCACGGTCAGCACCCGTTCCGCCTCCTCGTATACCTGCCGCCCGTTCAGGTTGGCGTAGCCGGGATGTACCTTCACCGTCATGCCTTGGGCGGTTACCACCTGAAAGCTGGTGGCAACGTCCAGATACACGCCGTTGCGAAAGTATTTGGCAAGGATTTTCGCGATCACGTCCGAACTGTACGCCTTTGAATAAACCGGGTTGCCGTTTTCATCCTGGGTCAGGGTGGAATCAAAGGGCCAGGATACCGCCATAAAAAGCCTCCTTATTAACCAACCGTTGGGGATTCGTCGCCAAATTCAAGCGTTACGGTATTCGCGTTTTCCTTCCAGACCTCGTTCACTTCCAGAATGCGGGCCTCGAAAGACAGGTTCAACCGGTCGTCGCGCACGTCGCACAGGTCGCCCAGATCGTAGTCCGTCCGGTAAAACAGGTTGTTTTGCAGTGTGTCGGCGTTCAGGCTCTGCTGATACGGATGACGGGCAAGCTCGGTCAGCGCCCGTGTGCGTACCGCCGCCAGCAGGTCCGCCTCCGCCTGTCCGTCGGTCAGGGTAAGCCCGGTGTCCAGATACAGCGAGCGCACCGGCTCCGTCAGGTCGGTCCGGCAATCCAGCGCCATGGTGGTACCCGCGTAGGCGGCGATAACAAAATTGCGGTAATCGCTGCTGTCCTGCGTAAGGGTGAGGCCGTCCACAGTGCCGAACCCCTGGCTGAATACCGCGTACGGGTGGCTCTGCTGCCGCTGGGTACGGTTCATTCCCTGCCACACCTCGTAGGAAAGAGCGCCTGTCGTATCGTCCATCCGGATACGCTGGCTCAGCCCCTGCTGGCGGAGCAGGGCGAAAGTCACGTCGCCCAGCGGCTCGCCCAGCGTATCCAGCGCGGCGATGCCGCCCAGGCTGGCCCCGGTGGGTACGGTAATGCCCACATCCGTCAGCCTGTCGGCGACAAGCGACCGGCACAGGGCGGATACGTTGCCGCTCGCCTGTACCCGGGGGTACAGGGCTTTCCAGTTGAGCATTCCTTCCAGAAAATATCCGCCGACCAGCACGAAATCCCCCTTCACGGTGCGCTGGGTTTCCACCTTCTGCACCATGCCGGTTTCCGGGCGCTCGCGCAGATCGAGGTAACGGATGCCCGTGTCCCAGTCACAGGCGCGCAGCTGCACCTGAAAATCCCCGGGTTCGTAATAACGCCGGTTCCATTGCACATTCAGGCACCGGAGCGTTTTCACGGGGCGGCGGGCCTGATCCAGCCCCCAGATATCCATATGGACCGCCTTTCTACGCGCCCAGAAAGCGTTTGTTGTAATATACGTACACATCCAGCACGTTGGCGCCCACGTCGGCGGTGTAGCCGATGGTGTTGGTGCCGGTCGCGAAGGCGAGGCTTGAAAAATTACTCGCTTTATCCAGCAGGGCGGCGGCGTTTACACCGTTTTTTTCCATGCTTTTCGTCTTGCCGTCGATCACCAGCGTGTCGCCCGCCGCGAGGGTAGCGAGGAGGCGCACATATCCGCCGCCGGTCTGGATACGGGGGTTGACGACCGTTCCGCGCGCGTACAGCACGGCCTTGCAGTATGCCTCCGCGTCGCCGTCGTTCTCCAGATACACGGTCTGCGCATAGGCGTACAGGCCGTATAAACGGCCACAGGTGCCAAGCGCCGCGTAGGGGTACCCGCATCGCCCTCGGATGCCCGCAATGTTTTGCCCGAAGCCGTCCTCGCTTAAAAAATACCCTTCCGGCATCAGAAAAGATAGTTTGACCGTCACGGGTTTGGCGGGGTTCTCGGTGGGGATTTCCAGCGCGCTTAACCGGCAACCGGTTGCGACGCGGCAGTCGCCTCCGCGGTGAATCTGCACATCATAAGACTGCGAAGCGATAAAGAACGAGGGCAGAGCGCGCACCAGCAGGTCATTGTAGGCGGATCGCCTTGCCTTACAGGTGAAGGTGAGTTCGCGGCTGCCCACACGCGAACCGGTGATCAGATCGCCGTCCCCCAGGGCGGCCTTCTGGCTGAACACCTCCAGTGCCGGCTCGTTCAGGCCTTCGGCGGCGGTCAGCCCCATCAGGCCCCCGTCCGCGGTGAACGTGCCGCCGTCGCCGCGCACCCAGCAAACCGAAAAATCGCTCATACCCGCCCCTCCTTTCCCCGCGCGGCGGCCAGCCCGTAGGCGGCCTGCCGGCGCATGGCCCGCGCCACCTCGTCCGGTGCCTGCATGGGCGACGAAAAGGTGACGTTCTGCGTAACGTGATAGACCGTATCGCCTGGTCTCGCTGTTTCGTACGCTCCCTGCGCGGCGGACGCGTTCAGCGCAGCGGTTCCCGCCTGTGAAAAAACCGGCAGAGAAATTTTCTCTGTCGCGGCCTGCCCGATGACCGCCAGCAGCGTGCCGTTCAGCGCCTGCCTGCCCGAAGCGGCGGTCTGCGTAAGGCTTATGTTCATCGCGGGCAGTACGCTCTGCGCCATCGTATCGGTAAATCCGTCCTGTATGCCAAGGGCCAGGTAACGCCCCACCTCGTCCCGGAAAAGCCGGGAGGGGCTGGTGATGCCCGCCGCGCGCCGCGCCGCCGCCAGCGCGGCATGGATAATACGGGTTAACGCCGCGCTTAACAGCCCGCTTTGTCCGCTGGCCCCCGCGGCCATGCCCGCTACGATGCTTTGCCCCACGCCTGTGCCGCCTGCCGAGCCGACGCTGCGGGCGGCGGATGTGGCCGTGTTGACGGCGCCCTGCGCCGCGAGGGTCGCCGCGGTGCTTTGCCGGATTCCCGCCGCAAAGCCTGCCGCCCACTGCCCGCCGGCCGCGTTCGCCGCCGCCAGCTGCGCGGGGCTCAGGCTGAAGGCCGCAAGCACGCTCTGGCACAGCTCCGCCAGCGAATTTTGCACCCGCGTCATCCCCGCCTGAAAAGCCGTGTCGTCCAGTTCCACGGTAAATACCACCTGGCCGTCGCTTCCCGCCATGGGTTATCCCTCCCTGTCTGATAATTGTCGCAGCACCGTATCCGGGCTTTCTCCCGCGGCCAGCCTGCGGTCCAGCTCCCGCAAAAGCGCCTGTTCCGCTTTCCCTACGCGCGGTCGCACGGCAACCTGTTCCTTCAGCCGACGCAAACGCGCGCGTTCTTCCGGCGGGACGGCGTTCTCATCCGCCATGCGCAGGCGTACCCGCGCGCCGAACGCCGTTTGCTCCGCAAGGCCCGCCAGCAGTTCCCGAAACTCAAACCAGTGCAGCGGCTGCCGGAGCAGGTCGATACCGTATTGCTGCCGGAACGAGGCGTACAGCGCGCCCGCGTCCTGCTCAAAATCCATCAGCGGCGGTTCATCCGCGTCCTGCGTTTCGCCGCCCGATACGAATGCCGAAAAAAGCGCCGCCATTTCCGGCGGCGGGTTGTCCCGATAGAAATAATGCGCCAGATAAAGGAGCTTCGCCGGGGTTTCGCGGTCAGGGTCGCTCAGCCGTCGCAGGCAACGGAGCACCGTGCGAAAATCCGGGTTGATCGGGTAAGCGCGTCCGTCCGCGCCGGTTAACGCGACGGACAGCGCCTGCTCCGCGGGCTGGCACAGCGAAAAAGCCTCAGGGTTCAAGAGCCGCGCCCTCCTCCCCCGGAGCGCCGTCCTCGCGGAGCGCCTCCCGCGCGTAGTGCCCGGCGGCTTCCTGCGCCAGCAGGCTAAGCCACTCCAGCATCAGCGACAGGCTGACGGGTCGACCGCCGCTGATGGCGCTGACCGCGCCTTCGCCCAGCGCGTCGGTAAGGATCGCGTTCGCCTCGCCGGCAACGGCAAGCGCCGCTTCCGCGGTTGTCGCGCCTGCCGCAAGCCCGGCGCATTTTTCCAGCAGCGTCCGCACGCGTGTGTATAAAGTAAGGTCGTTCAACCGCAGGGTATAAACCTGCCCGTTGATCCGAATGGACGGGTCTTCCACCCGAAGCGTTACTTCCCGCATAATTGCCTCCCCTGATAACGGCGGAGTGGGCGGCCGTTCGCCGACACACGCTCCGCCTGTGATAAACCCGGTTACGACGCGGCGGTAAAGGTTCTATGGGTCACGTCGAAAAAACCCGGCGTCAGATTGCCGTTCTGGTGGAAGGCGCCGCCGAGCTTTACCACGCTCTTGGGGTCGCCCGCGGGGGGCGTAGCCTCCACCGCAATGGCGAAGCGCCGCGCCGCGTAGGTATCCGCCTGCCCCTGTAAGGGCGCGGCCATATCCACGCTGATCAGCATCCGTTCGCAGTCCGCCCCGGTTTTCTGCTGGCGCGCGATAGCGGCCAGATCCTCTACCACCGGGTCCCCCTGCACGTACTGCGCCTCGTACGTCCAGCCGTTTTCATAGCCGGTTACGGTGCAGGTGGCGTTCACATCGCCCACAAAGGCGGTTTTATCCACTTTGGGATTATTCTCCTCGCTGCATTTCACAAACCCGGCGTTCACATAGTGGTACTCTGCCGTGTCGCCGGACGGGATGCCGTAATATTCGCGGATCAGGTTGCGGGTGATTTTCAAAGGGCTTCCTCCTTATGCTTTACGTGCGGTTCAATCCGCCGTGTAGGTTACGTTCAAGGTGCTGCCGTACAGCCAGTACGCGCCGTCGCGGTCCAGGTAGCCGGGTGCGGCGGCGGTGCGCAGGGCGACAACCTGCCAGCCGTCGCCGCAGGGCAGCGCGTACGCCCGGGTCAGCGTTTCGTGTAGGGCGCACAGCGCGTCCAGCGCGGTGGCGCGATCCGTATGTTTGCTGTTCAGGGCGATCTCCAGCGTAACGGTTTGCCCGCCGGAGAGGGTAACGGTTTCCGTATGTCCGGAGGTTACGTTCAGGCTGATGCCGCCGTCCGAAGGAAGCGGGCCCTGCGTAACCGGGGCGAAGAGGGGCGCGTCGTTCGCCATCGCAATCAGCGCGGCCAGCGCCCGGGTTTGAATGCTCAAGCGGCGTCGCCTCCCAGCAATTGGGCGGCCAGCGCCCTCCATGCCGTGGTGTGTAAGGTTTTGGCGCGTTCGCACCAGCGCAGGCTGGCCGCGGCGTTATGTTTTCGGGACGGGGTGCCCGCGCTGTATACGCGCCGCGCGTAAGCGGTGTTCCACACCAGCCGCCCGTGGCGCGGGTCGCTCGCGGCGTAGGAGCTGGCAATCATTCGCCCGGTATCGTCACGGGCGTAACGGTTGCAGTCACGTAGCACCTGTGCGGAAAGCGCAGGCAGGCAGGCCTGCACGGTCTTTGCCATGTCTGTAAAGGGGCTTTGCGGGGAAAGGGTGACGGTTGCCTGTGCCCGGTACATGGGGTCGCCTCCGATCCGGTTACTCAGTCAGGGAAAGTTCGATATGATGCAGCCGCCTGCCGCAGTACAGTTCCTTAACGGCGGCAACGCGGTAGCGCACGCCCTGATACAGCACCAGCTGACCGGGGAGGAACTGCACCTTGCGGGGGAGGCTCTGGCGAACGTCGTACCACAGTTGCGCGGTACGCCCCGCTCGCGTTTCCTCCCGGTCCCGGGTTTCTGTCCATTCGGTTTCCACGCGGATGCGGGACAGCTCCGCGACCGGCGTGTCAGTATCGTTGTTCGTCCCGGTCGCTGCCAGCAGTGTGGCGCTGTGGATCAGGAACGCGCGTGGGATCGGGCGCATGGAAAGCAGCTCCTTTCTGAACGGGCTTGCGCTTCCCGGCGGAACCGCCGGGGCTGCGGGGTTTGCGGATCACGGTTCGCTGTGTTGCCTGGGCCGGAACCGGATGCCAACAGAGGGGGAGCCGGTTTGTCCGGCGGGCGCGGCGGGGGCGGGCCGCATCGTTTGTGGCAACCCGCCCCCTTGCGTTGCCGTGGATCTACCGGGATGGATTCAGGAGTTGGTTTCAGTCACAGCGGGCGTAGCCTGTCAGCAACGGCAGCAGGGCCGCGGCGGCAGGGCAGTGCGCGCTGGCGCCTACGCCGTTTACAAAGCTGAACTGGCCAAGGCTTCCGCTCTGCGGTTGGGGCTCCATCAGGGCCGCCGGGCCGCCCGCGAGGCACACAG
>Ga0268263_1002577_pt1 | contig 11560 bp, 9 predicted proteins | sample Biomet5_FD_190358 | JGI IMG/M metagenome (GOLD analysis project Ga0268263, IMG submission 190358) | Microbial communities from bioreactor (seeded with sewage sludge) at LBNL, California, USA - Biofuel metagenome 5 (SPAdes) (version 4) | ecosystem: Engineered > Bioreactor > Anaerobic >... | reverse complement strand
TCTCGCACCCGCCGGCAGGGACAGCACGGCGGAAAACTTTCCGGTGGAGGCGGTGTAGTTGAAGGCCACGGATTTTCCGTCCACCGTCACGGCGACGGCGCCGGCCGGCAGCAGGCCGTCAGCCGCGTCCGCAACGGTCCCGGAGAGGACGCCGTCGGCGATGGAGGCGGTCACTGTCGGCGCGGCGGTGTCCGTAATCCCGTTGTAAGAGGCCACGATCTGGTCAAGGTAGAGCGTGCCGGAGGGCGTTGTTCCCACGGAGACGATGATATTTCCGCTTTCATCCGTGGTCACCCCGACACTTCCGCTGATCCGGAATCCGGTCAGGCTGGCCGCCCCGGCGGGCAGCGCCACCGTCAGCTGTTTCCAGCCGGTGAAGTCCAGCGGGCCGATGTCGGTGGCCGCGGCGGCAGAGCCGTCCGAAGTCAGCAGGGCGAGCGTGTTGCCGGACCCGTCGCCGTACACCCACAGATTTACCTGCGTATAGGCGGTGCCGATGGCATACGGCGTGTCGAAGATCAGGCTGGCCGTTCCGTCGGAGCTCAGGGTATAGTCCAGTTTCCCGGATTTGCGTCCGTACTGCACGTAGTTGGGATCCGTGTTGGCGCTGAGCGTTCCGCCGTAACTGTAACCGGCGGCCGCGGGCAGCGTTCCCTCAAAGTTCTCCAGCGTGGAAAGCGCCACGGTGCCGACCGTAACCTGAACGGTGGTGCTCTTCCCGCCGGCGGAGACACTCAGCGTCCCGGTTCCGGGCGTGACAGCGGTAAGCGTTCCGGATGCGTCCACAGTCCCGATGTTGCCGGTGAGACTCCAGGTAAAGGCAGAGGCATCCGCCTTCAGCGACAGGTGGTTATAAATGGCGGAGGCCTTCAGCGACAACGTGGAGCCGGGGGTCGTCGTCAGGCTGGTCACGGCCACGGAGCCCTTCTTGACGGAAATGGCGTCCGGGGTTTTTACGGCGTGGATGACAGTGGAGCCGCTCCTGCCGCTGCCGGAAGCCGTCACCGTGACGTCGCCGCCCGAGGCGGGCGTCGTCAGCACACTGCCGGAAATCGTCCCGGCAGAGGCGGACAGGGCATAGCCGGAGCTCATGGGAATGTAATTGGTGTCCACGGCGGAGGCGGAGAGATTCACCTGACTGCCCGCCAGCACATAGCTGCTGTCGGCGGAGACGTAGAAGTGGTCCAGCACGCCGCTGGACTGATTGCCGGCCACCAGAAAGATCTGGTTGGTCACGGCACGCTCCGAACTGTCGGAGGGGCGGTTGACCGTAGCGGCGGCGGTCTTGTCCGGCTGCGTCACCGTCAGCGTGGTGGATCCGCCGCCGTCCAGGCACAGGGCTGTGGTGCAGCCCAGCTCTACCAGGCGCTCGGCGACCTGGGTCATTGTGGCGCCGATGGAGTATCCCGACTGGCGTCCGTCGATGGTGTAGAACACCAGCGTTCCGTCCGCTTTCTGGCCCAACGCCGTGCGGGGATTGGAGCCGGCGGGCAGGCCGGAGACCACGCTCCCGTTTTGAACCAGCGCGTAGAGCGCGCCCACGGCGCCGCGGACCTGGTTCCACTCCTCGCTGGAAGCGGAAACCGTGACGGAGATCGTCCCCCCCACAGGCGCATTGAGCAGCGCCGCGGTGTAATAGGCGTCGGATTTCGCGTTGGCGGAAAGCACCACCTGATTTTGTCCGATGGCGGTGGCGGCGGTGGTCTGGGTAATGCTCTCAACGCGCAGGGTCACGCTGCCGCCGATGGACAGAGCGCCGCTCTCCACCGTGCAGAGCACGTCCACGCCCTCCTCCGTATTGCCGGTGGTGTGGGCGGCGTTGAAATCGTATGTATAGAGATAGATCCCCCCGGTGGACACCCGGGCCTTGTTGACGGCGGTAATATTGCGCAGCACCTCCGTCATCGCGCCGGCGGAATCCGCGGCGGCGTAGCCCAGATCGGCGCTGACCTTGACGGCCGGCTTGCCCATGACGGCGGTGCCGTCCGCCTTGAAGCCCACGGCATAGTATCCCGCGTCCGTGCTTTTGAGCAGGCCGTCGCTGACCACAATGCCGATGGGCAGACCGTTGGAGGTGTTGTAAAAGTCCCCGTTGACCCCCGCGATGACGCGGTATCCGTTGGCCTCCAGCGCCTTAGCCGTATCAGAAACCGTGGAGCGGCCCGTCAGAACGCCCCCGTAGGTCACCAGGGGCGTGACGGCGGAATTGGGCGTATAGGTGACCAAATTTTCCGTCCGGAGATTGGAATAGGTAGTGCTCCAGAACACATCGGTGGAAAGCACGGCGGACTTGCCGACCTCCGTGCTCTGAGCGGTCAGATCTTCCCCCAGGGCATTCGAGGCCAGCGCAGGCGCAGCCAGCGACGCCGACAGGATCAGGGCAATGGATAAGGAAAGGGTGCTGCGCAGGAATTTGTTCATGGTTGCCTCCAGTTTTTATATCGATTGGTCTACATAACTTTGTCCAGAATACCACAGTTTTTCCTGCAAGTAAATGACAAAGCAGAAACAAAGTGCCGAATTTTAAGGAAATTTTTTCCATTTTTTCGTCAGGGCTCCGCGAAAATACCCGCCAGCAGCTCCAGCGCCTCGTCCAGCCGCTGCGGTTCAAGACCCGCATAGTTGACCACCAGCGTATGGGCGAAAGCCGGGTCCGGCCGGGAGGCGTATTCTGAGAGAAAGCCCAGGCGCACCCCCGCAGCCTCCGCGCGCCGCCGGAGTTCCTCGTCGCTCCTCTGTGTGTCCAGACGCAGCAGAAAGTGCAGCCCCGCTCCATGCTCCGTGATGGCGATGCGGCGGGCAAACGAGCTTTTCCGAAAGGCATCCAGCACCGCGGCCCGGCGGGCGCGGTACTCGCTGCGCATCCGGGCCAGGTGCTGTTCGTACTGCCCGCCGGCGAGAAACCGGGCCAGGACGGCCTGCTCCGTGGCCGGCACCGGACTGGCGTAGAAATCCAGTTCCTTCCGGTACCGCTCCAGCAGCCGGGGCGGCAGCGCCAAAAAGCCCACCCGCATGGACGGCGCAATAGTCTGGGAGAAGGTATTCATATAGATGACACAGCCGGCAGTGTCGATGCTCTGAAGGGTTGGGATGGGCCGCCCGGAAAAACGGAACTCGCTGTCGTAGTCGTCCTCGATCACGATGCCGCTGCGCGCCTGGGCCCAGCGCAGCAGAGCCTGCCGCCGGCCGATGGTCATCACCAGTCCCGTGGGATAATGGTGAGAGGGCGAAATGTGAACGGCCGCGGCGCCGCAAGCCTCCAGCGCCCGAACGGACAGGCCCTCGGCGTCCATGGGGAGCGGCAGACAGCGCACGCCGCATTTTTCATACACCTGGGTGATCTTAGCGTAGCCCGGATCCTCTACCGCCAGCGCCGTCCCCTGCCCCAGCAGCTGCGCCAGCAGCATGTAAAGGTACTCCGCCCCTGCCCCCACCAAAATCTGCTCCGGAGAAACGGAGATGCCCCGATAGTCCCGCAGATCGTCCGCAATGGCCCGCCGCAGGGCCGGGAGCCCCTGATTCGGCACGGGTGAGAGCAGCGCGCGCCCCTCCTCCGCCAGCACCAGGCGCGTAAGGTGCGACCAGACGGCGAAGGGAAACCGGGCGGAATCCACCCGGTTGGTTTTCAGATCCAGTCTCCACCTCCGCTCCGGCTCAGGGCGGAGGGCTGCCGGCGCAGGGGCGGCCGCGGAGAGCGCCCGTTCCACATGGGCGACGAAATAGCCACGCCTGGGCTCTGCCGTCAAATATCCCTCCGCCGTCAGCTGGGCGTAAGCGTTTTCCACAGTGATCACGGACAGATGCAGATGCTCTGCCAGCGCGCGCTTACTGGGCAGCCGCTCCCCCTCCGTCAGCGCACCGCCGAGGATGTCCCTTCGAATACAGTCGTATATATACTCGTAAAGCGGCATTGTCCCATGCCGGCCCAAATCGTAAGTGAGCATGTGTTCTCTCTTTCCGGTTAAATCTGACCTTATTAAAAATTTGTTTTTTGGGTATTTTAATCATACCATGTTGGGATTAAAATTGCCACAATCAATTCTGCGGGAGGAACGTTTTATGGAAGAGGCGCGGAGGCGTGAAGCCGTTTCCGGACAAAAGAACCAGACGAAGCTGCTTGTGCTGTCCGGGCTGCTGGCGGCTCTTTGCTGCGTGGCGACCATGGTGATCCGGATCGCCTCCCCCACGGGCGGATACCTGAACCTGGGCGACGCGGTGGTGCTGCTGAGCGCCTGGCTGCTGGGTCCGCTGTACGGGGCCCTGGCCGCGGGGATCGGCTCTGCTCTGGCGGACGGGCTGGCCGGATACGCGGCCTACCTGCCGGGCACTCTGGTCATCAAGGCGGCCATGGCGCTGACGGCGGGGCTGGCCTACCGGCGGAGCGGCAAGACCCCCGGCGGCATCATCGCCTGCGGCGTCGCGGGTGAGATCCCGATGCTTGTCGGCTACTGGCTCTATGACGCGCTGCTGCTGAGGAGCTTTTCCGGCGCCGCGGCCGGCCTTCCCAGCAATTTTGTGCAGGCGGGCTTCGGCGTCGCGGCGGCGGCGGTCCTGGCCTTGGCCCTGCGGAAAAGTCCCTATGTCCGCCGGGAGTTTCCCGGGCTTTGACCGAAGGAAAAAAGAGCCGGGCGGTTTTTCCATGGAAAAACCGCCCGGCTCTTTTTCTGCGCAAGACGCCGCGGAATATCAGAATCCGCCCAGATCGTCCGGCCCCGGATCCCGCGGCACAAGGCCGGCTCCTACGCCGGAGGAGTGCTTCGCCGCATCAAAATAACTCAGATTTGACAGGTGGTAGGACGGCAGATAGAAGATTCCCACCGCCACGGTAATCGCGTCTCCGATCAGGGTCTGGAGCCACGCGGCCATGGACAGGCCCGGCAGAGCGGCGCCCCAGACGGATAACTGATAGGCCGCGTCAAAGTAAATGGTCCCGACGTTGGCAAGCAGGATCCAGGCGAGATAGCTTACATCCAGCGCAAAGAGCTGCCCCTTGTAGCCGTATGTCTGGCGCTTGCTCATATCGATGGCCTCCATCACGCCCAGGGAGGGGTTCTCGCACAGGTTCAGCACGGCGAAACGGTAACGGTAGCCGGCCACGACGCCGGGTACGATCAGCAGACAGCACCACAGAATCACAAACAGGTACTCCACCGCATAGAGCAGGAGAATCTTCCCCGTAAAGGAGAAGCCGTCAAACAGCGTCAGGTACTCCGACCGCTCCCCCCGTCGAATGGCAAAGCAGTACAGATAGACGCCCACGCCCAGGATCAGCCCCAGCAGATTCACCAGGATGACGACAAACAGCCCCAGGGGGTGGGCGAAGATCTTCATCATGTCAGAATCGCCGGTGGCCAGGGACGCGGCCAGATCCAGCAGCAGAGTCATGCTCAGATACAGCGCGAAAAATGCCCGGGGCGGCACCTGCGCGTCCCTCAGCAGGGCCCTGGCCTGGGATTTGATCTGCTTGCGGTCGATGTATTCTGCCATAGCGGGAACCTCCATACGATTCATAAGATGCGGGCTGCCCGGGCTGCGCCTGCCGGCGGCGGAACTCATGTCGCCGCGCGCAACCCCGGGACAAGGGACTCAAAGCCTGGAATATATGTTTTCCAGCAGTGTAGCACAGGTTCTGAGAAATGGCAAGTCGCCGGCCTTGCAGCGTCTAAATTTTCAAGGGAAAAGGATTTTCGCCAAAAATATGTAAAGGTTCAGGATATCCAAACAAAAAACGCAAAAACCGCTGTTCACAGTCTAGACATTTTTTTAAAACAGGTGTAGAATCAAGCGCAGTATGTGGTAGCAACATCTGCTGCCAGGAGTAAAAATGAGGTGAAGACAATGGCACAAGCTTTCTTTGGCGGCGTTCATCCCAATGACATGAAAGCCGCTACCAATGAAAAGGCCATCGAACAGTTGGCACCGCCAGCCCAGGTGGTCATCCCCATGTCCATGCACTTCGGCGCACCCTGCACTCCCCTTGTGAAAGTCGGGGACTCTGTTAAGGTGGGGCAGAAGATCGGTGAGTTCCATGGTTTGGGCGCTCCCATTCATGCCAGCGTTTCCGGAACGGTCGTCGCTGTGGAGCCCCGGCCCTATTCCATGGGCGGCGACATGATGTCCGTTGTGATCGAAAACGACATGAAGGACGAGTTGTCGGAAGAAGTAAAGGCTCCGGAAAATCCGGACGCTCTGTCCGTACAGGAGATGGTGGAGGCTGTTAAAAACGCCGGCATCGTCGGCATGGGCGGCGCAACGTTCCCCACGCATGTCAAGATCTCCGGCGGCATCGGCAAAGTCGCCAACGTCATTATCAACGGCGCCGAGTGCGAGCCCTATATCACCGCCGACCACCGCACCATGCTGGAACGCCCCGAGGAAATCATCGGCGGGGCGATTTATCTTGCCAAAATGTTCGGTGTGGATAAGGTTACCATCGGCGTGGAGGTCAACAAGCAGAACGGTATCGACTCCATGAACAAGGTCATCGCGGAGAAGAAGGCCCCCGTGGTGGTGGAGCCGCTGCACTGCCGTTACCCCCAGGGCGGTGAGAAACAGCTCTGCCAGGCCATCACCGGCAGGCAGGTCCCTCCCGGCGGGCTGCCCTCCGATATTGGCTGCGCCGTATTTAATATCAATACCACCTGCGCCATCTACCGCGCCATTACCCAGGGCATGCCGGTGGTGCGCAAGATCGTCACCGTCTCCGGCTCCGGCGTCATCGATCCGAAGAACCTGGAATGTCCCATCGGCACTCCGGTCAAAAATCTGTTCGATGCCTGCGGCGGTCTGAAGGACGGCACCTACAAGCTGATCATGGGCGGCCCGATGATGGGGATGGCCCAGTATACCGCGGACGTCCCCGTAGGCAAGGGCACCGGCGCCATGCTGGCCTTCTGTGAAAACGAGGAACAGACCGTGGAGGATCCCCAGTGCATCCGCTGCGGCCGCTGCGTGGCCGTCTGTCCCATGCATCTGGAGCCGCTGATGCTGTATCAGTACGCCTCCAAGAACATGTTCGACGAGCTGAACGCGGCCAACCTCATGGACTGCATGGAGTGCGGCGCCTGCTCATACATCTGCCCCGCCCGGATGCACCTGACGCATATGTTCAAAGTCGGCAAGCAAAAGCTCAAGGACAAGGCGGCCGCCGAAAAAGCCGCCGCAGCCGCAAAAAAAGCTGCTGAAGAGAAGAAGGAGGCGTAAGCAACATGACCGATTATAAAAACCTGAAGCTGACTGCGACTTCTTCTCCTCACATCCGCAACGCCGAGAACACCAAGTCCATCATGCTGGATGTCATCATCGCCCTGATTCCGGCTCTGGCCTTCGCCTGCTGGAACTTCGGCTTCCGCGCCCTGACGCTGACCTGCGTCTCCGTTATCTCCTGCATGTTCTGGGAGTGGCTGTACCGAAAGATCACGAAAAAGCCCCAGTCCATCGGCGATCTGAGCGCTGCCGTCACGGGTATTCTGATCGTTTTCGTCTGCCCCGTCACCATCGGCTACTGGCAGGTCATCCTGGGCGGTCTGTTCGCCATCATGATCGTCAAGCAGCTCTTCGGCGGCATCGGCAAGAACTTCCTGAACCCCGCTCTGGCGGCCCGCGCGTTTATGCTGGCTTCCTGGGCAGGCCCCATGACCCGCTGGGTCACGCCCGGCACCTGGGTCTCTCTGGTGGGTGCCAACGCCGATGTGACCACCGCGGCCACCCCGCTGAGCTACATGAAGGGCGACGATCTCGCCACCACCTTCGCCTCCCTGAAGGACGCTTATTCCGTCGCGGACATGTTCCTGGGCAAGATCGGCGGCTCCGTGGGCGAGGTTTCCTCCCTGCTGCTGATCTGCGGCGGTCTGTATCTTCTGTTCCGCAAGGTCATCACCTGGCATATTCCCGTTGCCTACATCGGCACGGTCGCTCTGCTGACGGTGCTGTTCTCCCGCGGCAACAGTCCTGTCGAATGGATGCTGTACAACATTTTCGGCGGCGGACTGATGCTGGGCGCTTTCTTTATGGCAACTGACTATTCCTCCTCCCCCATCACGGGGAAGGGCCAACTCATCTACGGCGTCGGCTGCGGCCTGCTGACCGTGTTCATCCGTTATTTTGGCTCCTACAACGAGGGTGTCTGCTACTCCATCATGGTCATGAACTGCTTTGCCGCACTCATTGACCGCAGTGTTAAGCCCGCTCGTTTTGGCGTCGTAAAATCCGACAAGAAGGAGGCGGCTGCGAAATGAGTAAAGAGGCAAAGGAAAAAGTCCCCATGGACACCAAATACATTCTGAAGCTGACCCTGACCCTGATGATCACCTGCGTCGTAGTGGCAGGCGTTCTGGGCTATGTCAACAGCATCACCAAGGACCGCATCGCGCAGTTCAATAAGGAAAAGACAGAGGCGGCTCTGGCCGCCGTGTTCCAGCAGGCCTCCGATCCCAAGTTTGAAGAACTGGATCTGACCGACGACATGACCGCCGCCGCAGGCTCTTACAGCGCCACGCTGGAAAACGCCTATCAGGTGACTGACGGCGGCTCTGCGGCGGGTTACGCCGTAAAGATTGTGGCCTCCGGCTCTCAGGGCGATATCGAGATGGTCGTCGGCGTGGATTCTGACGGCGCCGTCACCGGCGTGTCCATCGTTTCCAACGCCGAGACCTCCGGCATCGGCTCCAAGGTCATGTCCAACAGCAAACTGGCCAACGGCACCGGCGTTTTGGATCAGTTCATCGGCAAGACCGCCTCTGACCAGCCTCTGAAGGTCGGCGGCAATGTGGATGCCATTTCCGGCGCCACCGTGTCTTCCAAGGGCGTGACCAAGGGCGTCAACGGCGCTCTGGCGGTTGTGTCCGCCATTGGCTGAGAGAGGGGGAGTTGAGAACAATGAATATCGGTAAACAATTTAAGGAAGGGCTGATCACCAACAACCCCGTTCTGGTACAGGTGCTGGGCACCTGCTCCACCATGGCCATCACGACCTCCTTCTTCAACGGCCTGGGCATGGGCCTGTCCGTGCTCATCATCCTGACGCTTTCCAACATCATTATCTCCGCGATCCGGAAAATCGTCCCCGACAAGATCCGCATCGCCATGTTCATCGTGGTCATCGCCTGCTTCGTGACCTGCGTTGATCTGCTGCTGCAGGCCTTTATCCCGGATCTGTCCAAGGCGCTGGGCGTCTTTCTGCCTCTGATCGTCGTCAACTGCATTATCCTGGGCCGTGCCGAGGCGTTCTGCTACAAGAACGGCGTGGTGGCCTCCACGTTCGACGGCATTTTCCAGGGTCTCGGCTATACCGCCGTCCTGATGGTCATGAGTGTTTTCCGCGAGCTGTTCGGCTCCGGCACCTTCGGCGCCGGCGTCATCAGCCCGGATGGAATCCGCATCATTCCCGAGCAGTTTCCCGCCAAGCTCTTGACCCTGCCCGTGGGCGGCTTCATCTGCCTGGGATTCCTGATCGCCATTATGCAGTGGGCTCTCACCAAGTCCAAGAATAAGACGGAGAAGGAGGAGAGCAAGTAATGAGTATCACAAGCCTTCTGTCCATTTCAATGGGCGCCATTCTGGTCAACAACTTCATTTTCTCCCAATTCCTGGGCTGCTGCCCATTCCTGGGCGTTTCCAAGAAACTGGACACCGCGGTCGGCATGGGCATCGCCGTGACATTCGTCATGGGTCTGGCCTCCGCCGTCACCTGGATCGTCAACCAGTTCATCCTTGTCCGCTTTGACCTGCTCTATATGCAGACGGTGGTGTTCATTTTGGTCATCGCCGCCCTGGTGCAGTTTATCGAGATGTTCCTGCAGAAATCCATGCCCTCCCTGTATACGGCTCTGGGCATTTACCTGCCGCTGATCACCACCAACTGCGCCGTGCTGGGCGTCGCTCTGCTGAACATCCAGAACAATTACAGCTTCATCGAGTCCGTGGTATACGGCATTACCGGCGGCCTCGGCTTCCTGCTGGCCATCGTCCTCTTTGCCGCTGTCCGTGAGCGCAATGTGTTTGCCGATTATCCCAAGTGCTTTGACGGCTTCCCCATCGCGCTGATTACCGCCGGCCTGATGGCCCTGTCCTTTATGGGGTTCTCCGGCCTGTCGGTCTGGGGTTAAGGAGGAATCTGTCATGAATAACATTGTAATTGCCATTCTGGTTCTGGGCATTATGGGCGGCGTATTTGGCCTGATTCTGGCCATTGCCTCCCAGGTGTTCGCCGTCAAGACGGATCCGCGTATGGAGGAAATCCTGGGCCATCTGGCGGGCGCCAACTGCGGCGGCTGCGGCTACGCCGGCTGTGCGGACTGCGCCGCTCACATCCTGGCCGGTACCGCCCCCGTCAATTCCTGCGCGCCCGGCGGCGCTGAAAACGCTGCCGCCATCGCCAAGATCATGGGCGTGGAGGTTCAGCAGACCGAAAAGATGGTGGCGTTCGTTCGCTGCAACGGCGGGACCAACGCAGTCAAGCGTTTCGAATACAAGGGCGTGCACGACTGCGTCGGCGCCACGAAGGTCGCCGCCGGTCCTCTGGACTGCACGTTCGGCTGCCTCGGCTTCGGCTCCTGCGTGGAGGCCTGCAAGTTCGACGCCATGCATATCGGCCCCAACGGCGTGGCCTTGGTCAACCCCGAGAAATGCACCGACTGCCGCGCCTGCGTCGCCGCCTGCCCGCGCCACCTGATCACCCCGGTCCCTTACGCATCCAAGGTCCACGTTGCTTGCTTCAACAAGGACAAGGGCAAAGCGGCCATGAGCGTATGCGCCAACTCCTGCATTGCCTGCGGCCTTTGCGAAAAGAACTGCAGCTTCGACGCTATCCATGTGATCGACGGCGTGGCCGTCATCGACTACGCCAAGTGCAAGGCCTGCAAGATCTGCACGAAGGTCTGCCCGCGCAACGCCATTTTCCCGATCCCCACTCCGGAGGAGAAGGAGAAATTCAAGGCAGCCCAGAAGGCGGCCGCCGAAAAGAAGGCGCAGGCCGCAGCAGCCGCCAAGGCCGCTGCTGCGCCGGAAGCCCCCAAGGCTGAGTAATCTCTACAAAAAGCATCCCGGATCCGCAGCGGATTCGGGATGCTTTTTTGTACGTTGGCTGTTGTAAATTCCGAGCAGGTGGATTATGATCGTATTGATAAGGCAGAGTAGAGACACACGTGACCAGTGCCGGAAAGACGGGGAGTTGTTTTCCGGACGAAAGGGCCCATCGCCCGCAGTGTGTGTCCCGCATCCCGCTGCCGCATATGGGGCTTCCTCCTGATATGCGGCATTCCTGGAAAGGAACTGCCGGATTTCATACGGGAGGTCTTTTTATGTCCGCAAACAAAATCAAAGCCCTGTGCCGGGTGGCCATCCTCGCCGCGCTCTATTTTCTTTTGAACATGCTCTCCATCCGGGCGGGCAACCTGCGCGTCACCTTTGCCTCGCTGCCGGTGATCGTGGCCGCCCTGCTGTTCGGCCCGGGCGAGGCGTTTACCGCCGCGGCGCTGGGGGAGCTTCTCAACCAGATGCTGTCCTATGGCTTCACCCTGACCACCGCTCTCTGGCTGCTTCCGCCCGCCATCCGCGGCCT
>Ga0268263_1002574_pt1 | contig 11562 bp, 9 predicted proteins | sample Biomet5_FD_190358 | JGI IMG/M metagenome (GOLD analysis project Ga0268263, IMG submission 190358) | Microbial communities from bioreactor (seeded with sewage sludge) at LBNL, California, USA - Biofuel metagenome 5 (SPAdes) (version 4) | ecosystem: Engineered > Bioreactor > Anaerobic >... | reverse complement strand
GTAAGTGAAGTCTTCTGGAGATTTGCTTTATAATGGTCTTCAGGACGCATCGACCTGCCGGCGTTAACCTTTGCACCTGCAACGTGAGAGTGGGAGTCAACTCCACCAGGCATTACCGTCATACCAGAGACATCAATAACCTTTGCGTCTTTTAGTTCGGCTGCAGAAAGCTCTCTTACAACTTTTCCGTCCCTGATGAAGATATCCATAATTTCCCCATTTATTTCATTGAGGGGATCAAAGACGTATCCGTTCTTAATTGCAATTGTTCCTGCCATTTATTTCACCTTTCTTTTCACAAGCCAGATTGCATTCACAGGACAGATCATGGCGCAGGCTCCATCTGCTCCGCACACATCCTGGTTTACGACCGAAATTTTACCGTTCTTAACCTCAAGGAGAGTTTTTTCATCCATGTCATTCAGGTACCCTGCAGCAAGTTCACGGCTATAGAGAGCATTTACAGGGCAGACAACTACACAATTTCCACAGCCCAGACATGCGTTTTCATCCGTTTCCAGGTAGGTGCGGAGCAAAGCTTCCGGAACAGGGACTTCAAGCAGTTTTTTTTCAAGAATGCCTTTTTTCTCCACATTCGGGAGAATTGCAGTTTTTCTGACATCAATGGCGTTAACAGGGCAGGAAACTGCACAGGCTCCGCAGTAAATGCAGGCGTCCGGACGGTGAGTTATCTTTTCGACTCTTTCTCCAGGTTTAGCCTTTTTATTGAAAATAGCATTTGCAGGGCAGACTTCTACACAGGTGTGGCAGGTCTGGCAGACATCTTCGTCCCTGGTCCAGCGCCCTTCAAAAGGCTTTTCTACAGAAATAGCATTCACCGGACAGACTGCTGCACACCAGCCGCAGTGAATACAGCATTCGGTATCAATATTGGTCTTTCCAACCAGTTTCAGGTTTCCATCCGCTGAAATTTCACGAGTTACCTCAATACAGCCTCTGGGACAGATATCCTCACAAAGCCCGCAGTGGACGCAGCTTTCATTTACTGACGTCGGTTTCATTGCCCTGAAAAGATAGGACATGTCAGTGAGAGTTTTTCCTTCCTGTTTCAACTCAAGAGCACCTGTAGGGCAAACTTTTGCACAAATTCCACAAGCAATACACTCTTCACTCTCCTTTATTTCCAGAAAATCAGCATTCAGTAGTCCTCTTGCTACAACCCCCACAGCTCCCACAGAGAGGATGCCTTTTGGGCATGCCTGTACGCAGGTCCCGCAGCCAATGCATCTTTCGGGGTAATAGATTAACTGCTTGCCTTTTTTTTCAGCAAAGACAGACAATCTCATATCATCTTGCATTTTGCTTACCTCTCAACATTGTTCTGTGCAACTGCCGCACAGCAGTTCGTTATCGTGTTGAATGAACATTTCACCGCAGCTTTCACAGCACTGAATTCGCTTTTTTGCGTATCAGAACTTCTACATCTACAGATTTCCAGGAATAGACCTTCTCCTCTGCATCCAGAAGGATTGGTATAACCTCTGTATGAGGAAGTTTTTCAGTGTTCAGAATGCGCTCCCCATCCTGGACGTCGAGATCTCTCTTTGCAATATTGAGCATCTGGATGCCGATTAATGCCCCTGAAGTCAGGAAGCCATGAAAGGAAACGACCTATTCAATCTGTGAAAGCAGTTCAGGATCTTTTATCTGCTTCATGATTGCTTCCATAGCTTCTTTCTCTAATTGCGAGCTTTTATTCAATGCAGACACCCCCCACAGGTTCAACTGCTATTATTTTTGAACATGAATGTCAGATAAAATACTGTGCATGTTTATATAATAAATATAATATATAATTATTATTAAACAATCGTTATTCTCAATAAATGTTGTCCGTGGGTTGCAGAAAACCGTATTATAAAAATCTCTACAATTTTTATGTTGTATCCTGAAATGATTTCGCAAATTCAAAACCATTTGAAAGTTCAATAAACGATGAAGCATCAGGTAATGCAAAAAGTTAAACACTGAGTAAATTCCGATTCTACTTTGATACTTAGGAATTATCATGTAAAAGAAACAAATTTAAAGTTGAGGTTAAATAATGAGCCATCTGTATACGAGATTTTAATGCAATAAAATAAATTAAAAAAACGTAATAATTTTGGGATTAAACCTCGTTATGTTTTGATAGACATAACGTTATATATAGTTTGTATGCTTTCATGGTTATTGAGGATCACAGAAGATAAAATCTTGTTCAAAAAAAGTTTCAAATCCCTGAAAAGATTCAGGTTCATGTTCAGGCAAAGGTAAAATTCTGAAAAATCAACCTTTGAACCTCCACCCATGAGCCCCCAACATAATTAATAAAGAGAATATGACCAGAGAAAAAAATAATTCTCTATTCCAGAAACTTGCCTATTCTCAGGGAAAATAAAATCCATTATTTCACATCCTTGCTCCAAATAAAATATGATAATGGATTTTCCTAAGAGACAATGATAGGAGAGGAAATTAAACTTCAAAAAAAGAAGGGTGGGCTTGGTTTGGCAAGATTTATTATATAAATTTAAAAAGTTCAATTTGGATGTAAATGTTGGGCTCTTGAAATAAGTATGTTCCCGTAGTTCTGTGATCCTCATTTAATAGCTAAAAAATTTAAGTTCAAAAAAAGCAAACCTTCTAAGATAATTCTACGGCAAATTCCAGTAAGAAGGGATAAGAACAAGCTTCAGATAAGAATTTCAGAACGATTTCCTGTAATCAGAAACTCATTGATTATTCTTAATTTCATATTCGGAGAAGCAATTTTGAGTTATGGGCTAGGTTCATAAGTAAATAGATCTGCATCTATGTACTTCTCAAGAGGAAAGTACTATTCATACTAATATATAGAGTAAAGCTGTATTATATATACGCAAACTATATTATTAATTAGATCATAAGTGAAAAAGCAAGTGTTCATAATAAACACTTGAAGGAGGAGCAAGGAAATGAAATTAAGTGCACGCAATGTTTTAAAAGGAAAGGTTAAAAGTATTGTCACGGGGATGGTCAATTCTGAAATTGTAGTAGAATTGCCCGGCGGAGTAGAAATGACTTCTATCATCACAAAAACCTCAGCTGAAAATCTGAAGCTAAAAGAAGGAAGCGAAGTATACGCAATCGTCAAAGCTTCAAATGTGATGATCGGTACAGATTAATCCCCAATTTCCATGCACAAAGCATGAAAATCAGTAAGTAATGTTATTCCACTCTGCAAGAGTCCATTAAACCCTGCTTATTTTTTGACGATCATGGCTTAAAAAGTCAAGCGTAGTGTACATTTGCAGAGTGCGAATAATTTTATCTCCGTTTGTGTCTTTAGCGGAACATTTAATTAGGATTTATATTAAATGTTTAATTTCCATAATCTAAACTCAATTTTCAGAATCAATAGCGTTCTACTAAAAAATTATTACCTCATAATAATCCGTTTTAATAAGCGTTTTGTTATCTCTTGCATAGGATTATCCCGAAAATAAAAGACATGATCATTATGTTGGACAAGGTATGGTTTCCTTTATCTCTTACGCTCTGGGTAGCAACCATATCATCAGTTCTGGTCCTTTGCACTGGCGTAATCATAGCTTATGTATTTGCGAGGCGTGATTTCCGGGGAAAAGAACTTGCAGAGCTTTTAGTAACACTACCTCTAGTTCTTCCACCCACAGTAATTGGATATCTTTTGGTTATTCTTGTAGGTAGAAACGGACTTCTTGGCCATTTCATTTACAACTTTTTTGGCACAGGAATAATGTTTACCTGGCAGGCAGCAGTCATTGCAGCTTATACAGTTTCCCTTCCTCTTATGGTGAGAGCTGCTCAGGCAGCTATTGAATCAGTAGATAAAGAGCTTGAATATGCAGCCTATATCCTTGGAAGAAGTGAAACTGAAACTGCTCTCCTGATAACCTTCCCCCTTGCAAAAAAGGGCATACTGGCAGGGCTGGTACTCAGTTTTGCAAGGGCTGTCGGAGAATTCGGAGCAACACTTATGCTTGCAGGGAACATTCCGGGAAAAACGAACACAATGTCTCTCTCAATATACAGTGCCTTTCAGGCAGGCAATGATGAACTTGCTCAGACTCTGGTCTTAATCCTTATTCTTATATCCCTGCTGGCTATATCTCTAACCGGACGGTTTATAGGAAAATTAGAGGTATAGTTTTGGGCGTTAAAATTGAACTTAAAAAACAGTATAATGAAGCTGATACCAATAAGAAAAAAGGCGTTAAGAAATCCTTTACGTTAGACGTCAGCTTTGAAATGGAAAACGAACTTGTCGTACTTTTTGGACCGTCAGGGTCAGGAAAGACCACATTGTTTAAATGCATTTCCGGAATTACGGATCTTGATGAGGGAAAAATAACCGTAGGAAATAAAGTTTATTTCGACAAAAATAGAAAAATTAACCTTCCGATCCAGAAACGTAACCTGGGTTATGTTTTCCAGAACTATACTCTTTTTCCCCACATGAGTGTAAGAAAAAACATAGAATGCGGGCTCAAAGGTTGGGAGAAAGAATCCAAGGAAGAAAGAGTTCGAGAAATGCTGAGCCTTCTTCATATTGAGGAGCTGGAAACCCGATATCCATCCCAGCTATCAGGCGGGCAAAAGCAGAGAGTAGCTCTGGCAAGGGCACTGGCTCCCAAACCTGAAATTTTGCTTCTGGACGAACCCTTCTCTGCACTTGATCTGGAAATAAGAACCAGGCTTGCACAAAAAATAAGAGATTTGCAAACCAAAATTGGGATACCTGTGTTGTTTATCACCCATAGTTTGGAAGAAGCTTTCCAGCTGGCCGACAAGATTCTTGTCTTATATGAAGGAAAAGCTCAGCAGTTCGGGACTCCGGAAGAAATATTTTATCATCCTAATAACTTGCATGTGGCAGAACTAGTTGGGATCTCCAATATTTTCAATGACGCTTGTGTTAAAGAATGTGACGAAGAGTCAAAAAGTACAGTGTTAAAAAGCGGAGACCTGATTTTAAGGACAAAAACTCAGAGATTCGAACCTGGAGATAAAGTTTCCTGGGGAATTCATCCAGAGAACATAACTCTTCTTTTGCCTGACTCGCGTTCTGAAAATCAAAATGACAACACTTACTCCGCCCGTATTAACAGCATAGTCAATAAGGGACCAAAAAAGCGCATTGCACTTAAACTTACCAGATATAACAAAACTCTGACTGCAGAGGTGCCTGCGCAGTGTGTTGATGCTCTGAGACTGCATACAGGCGATCTATGCCTGGCAAAATTGGAAATGACTAAAGTAGTGGCATTCCATAAATTACAACTCAGTGAATAACAATATTTAGGGTTCTTCGCTGTTTTGTATGGATTAAAAATAATTGTATAGTTAGGAAGTAACTAGGCCAAAAAGAGAAACATCAAGCTTGAATGTGATTTTCAACCATAAAGATTTATAAATTTTAGATATGCCACTCTAACATTTTGGAGATGAATGTAAGTTATCCACTCGAAACAGCGAAGAGCCTTATTTTTAGATATATAGAAAAAATTCAACTTCTGGCTGGTTATTTATAAGGAACGTACTATCAATGGCGTAAAGCATTGTGATATAAGCATTATGATATTATTTTTTGGTATGCCATTACATCTAGCAGTTGCCCAAATTTCTCACCTACTTCTTTATAATGCGCACATTTGCTAAAGCCGTTTCTTACAAATAAATTAATACTCTTAGAATTTTCTCCGCATATTGTCGCAATAAGTACGTGAATATTTTGCTTTTTTGCAACATCTTCAATGAACTTAACAGCCTGGCTGCCTATGCCTTTACCGATGTAATCCGGCTTTAAGTATACAGTTACTTCAGCAGTTCCATCGTATGCTTCACGCTTTTTGTACTGAGTCAATATTACATATCCATTAATTTTATCAGCCGATTTTATGACAAAAGTTTTATATTTAGGATTTTCAAAGAATACCAGTTCTCGCATTTCATCTTTTGAGAAAGCATGCGCGTGAAAGGTTACATTTGTGTTGAGAACATAGTGGGTATAAATTTCCAAAACATCATTCAGATGTTCTTCCTTTATTTCATCAAAAATAACTTTGCACATTTTGATCTGCCTTTAAAAACTTAATTTTCTTGTATTAAAAAGTCATTCAATCAGATTGGATTATTTTAAAGGTTTCCTGATGGTCATTATTATTCCAAGTATATAGGCCAATCCAACCAATACTAAATATCAACTATTATACCAACACTATTCGTGGAATCTAAAATTTGAGACAAACACGAGAAAGTACCTGCAGCTTTGCCTTATATTATGAAATTTACAAGAAAAAGGGTAAAGACTTGGCAAAATAAGAAATGGATAAAGTGAGTGGCATTCCATAATTTTAAATCAATAAATAACAGAATTTAGATATGAAATGACCCCCTATACTCAAAATTTGCTTCTTTGGATTTAGTATTTTAGTAACGACTCAAATTCTTCTAATGAAGCAGTTCCAACAATCCCGTTGATCAAAGTTAAAAACGGTTTTAGGGATCAGTTTGTTTTCTGGGTCTTTATTGATTTCAGTCACTGAATTTTGAAAGAAATCACCAATTTTTACGCTCCCATATAAAAATCTCAGCATTCTTCATGCAGATTACTCATCCGTAAATCATTATTGAATCGAGTCTTACAGTACCTATCTTTGTCCAGTAACTGCAAGTACTACAATACTGGGTCTCACCATCGGAGTGCAATTTTAGTTTAGAATGGCATTTTGGACATATTTTTAGATGTTTCATGAACAAAACCCCTTTCTTCTTCTAGTTCTTCTTTTCACCGTAACTATGGAAGTGTATTTCCTCTTTATACTACAAATAATTTATGTGAGAAAGTAACATAAATTGAACAGAAGTCCCATACAGTACAGAGATTAGATTTTGCGGTTATAAAAAGAACGAATGAGTTCAATATAAAATACGATCAACAATTCCTATCATTTTCAGCCCGAAATAGAGCATTATAACTATGAATAGATGTTTCAAATGCTCGGGATTCATAAGATGAGCAATTTTAGCTCCGTTTTTTGCTGCAAGAAAAGATGGAAATGCAAGTAAAATCCAATTTAGAAGATTTACGTATCCAACAGAATAAGGAGGGAGTCCAGCCTTTCCCAAGCCATTGATTATGTACCCAATAGATCCACTAAAAGAGGTAAAGATTATTACTGCAGCTGAGGTCCCTACGGCTTTTCGCATATCTAAATGAAGAAAAATCAGCATGATTGGAATTCCAATCACTCCTCCCCCAAGCCCTAAAAGACCAGAAAAAAAGCCTATGAAAATACCTGAAAAAATATAAGGTAATGGATTAGAGCTGATATATTTCTTATCTGTAACTGCAGGAGTAAAATAAGTTCTAACTGCACCAATTATAACTACGATTCCAAAAATTGTGCTAAGGGTAGAAGCCGGTAAGTAGGAAGCTACCATTGCTCCCACGAAACTGAAGATTGATCCGAAGATCCCTATGATTGTTGCCTGTTTCCAAAGTACTGCATTCTTTTGATGGTAAATATGAGCAACATTTATGGCATTTAGCAGAACCACAAAAAGAGTTGTCCCAAAAGCTATCCTTATTGCAATGTCATGCTGAAGCCCAGTTTCCTGCAAAAGCCAGTACTGAACAGGAGACATGACAAAGCCTCCACCAATACCAAGCATACCTGAGACAATACCCGTAAAAAATCCTGTGAGGATGAGGATACCAAGGTAAAGGGGATCTGTAGGGGTCATTTCCAGTCAAGTATAATTTTTCTTATAATTACCTAAGTTCTTGTTATTTTTCTCAATAAAAAAAAAACTTGTCCTTTTTCCTCTTTGGACATGCATTAACCTATGAGTTGATCAAAGTATGTATGAGAACTACTCCTCACTGAATTCTTTGACCTGGCCAGGAAACTCTCGTATGTTGGCTTGTTTACTCTTTAGTTAAATACCTATGTTAAACTCTGAATCTATTGTGTTTGATTGCTGAAAATCTTGAATATAGATACAGAAAGTAGAAAATCTTAAAAATCCCATAAAACAACCTGAAAAATATATGATCGTTTAAAATTAATTGTCTAGGAAATATACCTGTAATGAGAAATTAAGACAAAATTAGGGCAAAATAGTTAAAAATACATTAAATAAAAATAAAGTGCCCGGAGCGTGACTCGAACACGCGACCTCCAGATATCTCAGGAGATTAAAGACGCCTCATATAATTGTCCCTATGAGTCTGGCGCCCCAACCATCTAGGCTATCCGGGCTTGCAACACACAAATGTACAAAGATATATTAAAGTCTAACGATCGGAATACCGAAAAACCGGATTTTTTCGTAATATTTACATGAAGAAGTTGTCTGAGAGGGAGAGATCTTGACAGAATAGCACTGCCAGGAATCGACAGGGAACTGGACTTCTACTAAATTGCCGCGACGGACCAGAAGCGCCCGTTCAAGGACATATAAGAATGGGATGGTTATCATTAAAGTGAGGCATCCGGTATCCTGCCACCTGATAAAGAAGAATGAACAGAAGAGGTTGAAAGATTTATCCGCAAAAATCAATTGCGATATTAATGTCGGTGGAAAAAGATTGCTTGTAAAACAAAAATTTCTCTCTGAGTAGTGATGTCATTGAAATCTAGATTCTTAATGGCATTTGGTGAAAATTGAATGATACCATTTTTGGTCTCTAAATACACCACCTAGTGTCGAGTCAAACACAAGATGTCTATAAAATCGATTGCAATTAGGGATCATTGAATCCTTGATGATTGACTTGATACTAGTTACTTATATCTCTGCATAAAAGTTTAATAAGTCCACGCTGGATTTTAAAAATTGATGTAACTATTCAGGTACCATAAATAAGTCAACTAACACCGATTTTGGTCATAGGGACCTGTCTAATAAGGGATTCATAGCAAAATTAAAAATGATATCAGTTGGCATCAATCTACAAAACTGACTGAAATATAGTGTAAATGTCAAACATTCTAAATTACGGCTTTTGATATTGATTTAAGGTACCTGAATAGTAACAAAAAATCAACTAAAACAAGCTGAAAAAAAAGAATTAAAAGAGAAGAAAGGATAAAAAGGTTTTACCCTTTTGAAAATGTCAGTACCCTGTGGCTTCTGCCAGCTGTTTGACCAGAGAATCATCAGCAGTATTTCCGGTAACCACAAATACATTGTTTCCACTGCTCCAGATATAGGTATACCTGGGGACCTCGGTTCCTTCGGCTGTGACGTAGTCTGCAATTCTCACAGCTGAATGCCCATTAAATGACTCTTCGACAAAACGGGAGCCTTCTGTTAATGGCTTGAAGGAAGACTTGTATGCATCTATTAGATTAGTTGTAGCCTCAGAATTCTCAAGCTCGATTACATCCATATAGAAGTCAGACTCATTGTATTTGTACATGCCTTCCGAGCCTCCGACGACTTCTGAAACATTATCTGCATTGTAATCGATTTTGATATCAGCTGCATTAAGAGAGACAGTCCCAACATATTTGAAACCTGCAGGAAGGTTTTCAAGCTTGCTAATGTCAGCTGCGCTTTCAGCAGAATTTGTATTTGATCCCGAGTTACTCGAATCTGTTCCAACAACCGAGGACTTGTTAAGATCGCTAGTGTTAGCTGTACTTTCAGCAGAACTTACATTCGCTTCTGGGTTACTCGGTTCTGTTACATTAACTGCGGGCTCATTAAGCTCGCTAACGTTAGCCGTACTTTCGGCAGGATTTACATTTTCTCCCGAGCTATTGGGCTCTGTTCCATTGGCTGTGGATTTATTGTCGCCAACACAGCCTGAAAATGCGACCATTAAAACCACAAGTGCAGATATTAAAGCCACCATTTTTTTCATAAGCTTCACCTAAAATCTGTATAATCCTGGAAATAACTATCAAGTTTAAACCGGGATTTCAAAGTTGAAAGATCGCTTGAATTAAGAAATACGTAGATAAAAAGTTATCTGCAAAAGGAACTTAAAAAAGAATTAAAAGAGAGAAGGGTTAGAAAACCCTTCAATCAGAAATTTTAGTTGTTCCTCCTGACGAGGTAGACAACTCCAAGGAGTCCGACAAGTCCAAGAACAACTCCAAATCCTGGGGTGTTTTTCTTTTCCTCGGGATTAGTTGCGTTTTTGGTTGGTTCTTCTGGAGTAGTCTCTTCCGGAGTTTCTGGTGTTACGTTTTCTCCCGGAGTTGGAGTGGTTATATTTTCAGGAGTTACGGTGTCGTTGCCAACTGATTCGTTGCCACTCGGTTTTTGGATTCCAGATTCACTGGTGTTATTACCGACAGTCCTCGTAACGAATGGATAGTACCTGAGTTCGGATGTTGGAGTGTCAGCGATCTTGAAGGACATGCCCTCTGCAATGTCCTGATCAGAGTCTCTGGTCAGAGTGAAGGTGTCGTCATTGCTGATCTTTAGTGTATCTCCCTGTACGGAAACATCATTGAGTTCGCCGAATTCATCGTCAGATTCAATCTTTATGGCATTTGCGTAGTCAATGAGCCAGAGACCTTCAATCTGGGCAATGCTGTCGACTGCACCCTGGAAGACCTGGTTGACATGGACCTTCAGGACAACAACATCATCTTCATCCTGGATGTCATCAAGTTCGACGTCCCAGGTGCTGTCACCGTCTCCAACATCGATGATTTCGTCATCTACATATTCTCCGTCCTTGTCGAATTCGAGCCAGACCTTATTACCGTCAACATCGACCTGCTTGGCCTGGAGAGAGTAGCCTTCACCGAGGTCAAGGGTTTCGCCGGTTTTGACGGTGTACTTGTCATCGCTGTCAAGAACAAGCTTGGCGAGTTTGTCAGCGCTGTTGGATTTCAGTGGGATGTATTCCTCGGCAAAGAAGCCAATAACTGGATACTGGTCCCAGTCAAGGCTTGGCTTATAATATTCGTAGTCAACATCTTTAATGGAGGTCGTGTAGACGAGGCCACCCTTCTGAATTACATTTCCTTTAAGATCAGAAACACTGAGGTTTTCTGTTTCAACATTGTCATTAAGGTCGTAGTAGAAGCCTGCAAAGTTGCTTGCGTCCCAGTTAGCTGCTCCAGAGGCAACACTACCTCTTACTTCATAAGTTCCGGGCTCAGTGATTTCCTTTGCAAGATAGAACCTGAGCACATTGCTTGGAGTGTCAGCGACCTCGAAAGACAGACCTTCAGCGAGTTCATTTGTGGAATCCCTGGTCAGAGTAAAGGTGTCTTCATTGGTAATGTTAAGGGTGTCACCGTTAATGGAAACATCATCGAGTTTGCCGAATTCATCGTCAGATTCGATCTTTATGGCATTTGCATAGTCAATGAGCCAGATACCTTCAATCTGGGCAATGCTGTCGACTGCACCCTGGAAGACCTGGTTGACATGGACCTTCAGGACAGTGACATCGTCTTCATCCTGGATGTCATCAAGTTCGACGTCCCAGGTGCTGTCACCTTCTCCAACATCGATGATTTCGTCATCTACATATTCTCCGTCCTTGTCGAATTCGAGCCAGACCTT
>Ga0268263_1002573_pt1 | contig 11567 bp, 16 predicted proteins | sample Biomet5_FD_190358 | JGI IMG/M metagenome (GOLD analysis project Ga0268263, IMG submission 190358) | Microbial communities from bioreactor (seeded with sewage sludge) at LBNL, California, USA - Biofuel metagenome 5 (SPAdes) (version 4) | ecosystem: Engineered > Bioreactor > Anaerobic >... | reverse complement strand
TCACCTCGATGACTGTGCCCTCAGCGCCCCAGTCAAGTTCGAACGGCATCGTCACGATGCCTCTGTCGCTCAGCTGTGCTGATGCTTTGGCCGCAGATACGAAATTGATGTAGCTGCCGGGCAGGACTTTGTTCTGACTTGTGAAAATTCCTCCACCTAATGCCATTTATTTCACCTTCCCTTTCAAAAATCCTTCTACCATGCCCTCCGCTTCGGCGATCGTGTATTCCCCGTCCTCAAGGACGGCGTCTACTATGTCGCGCTGATGACGGAATCTGTTGGACATGAGAAGCTGAGCCTTGCTGTATTTCAGCTCACCCAGTGTTTCTGTTTTTTTATTCATTGATTTCACCCTCGATCTTGATCGTCTGCATATCCGTGCCGGATACCGTCGATTTCCCGAAGAAGTTATAGTTTACTGTGTGCACGAGAACACCGTCCGATATAGTTGCGTCCGGATCCGTTCCGCGAAGCATGCTGCCGTCGACAGTGATCTCTTCCAGGCATCTGTTCAGACGTACCTCTACGTCGTTGCACTCCTGCCTGAAGCTTTCCGCAGACGGGAAATACTGCACTGAAAACAGGTTTGAGAGCTTCCTGCGCTGGTTTCCGCCTGACAGCCCCAGAAACATCTGGTCTGACGGGCTGACTGCCATAATAAAAAAGCAGGGCGCTTTCAGTCCCTGCGGTATGTCCTCGATGTAGATCTCGTAGCCGGCGCCGAACTCGGCGTATATGGCAGATGCTATAGATTTCAGTATTTTGTTGATCATTTAAGCACCTCCCTGAGCCATTTGTTCAGCTTTGCTTCCAGTATCGGCGTCGCCTTGCTCCTGATGTCGTTCTCCGACATCGTGAGGAAGAACTTCCCCGGTACCCATCCCTGATGATTTCTTGTCCTGTGGCCGTATTCAACGTATGAAGCGTATTCCGTCGGGTTCTTAATCTCGATGACGTAGCGGCTTCCGCTTCTGATCACCTTGAGATCTTTCTGCGCTGTCCAGTTGCGTCTGAGATTTCCGCCCTTCTTGCCGCTTGATGCAGGATAGACGCCCACGGGTGTCTTTTTCCGTACAGATCTCAGCAGTCTTGCCGCCAGTTCTTTCGCGCAGTCCTCCATGAATGCATCGATCTGCATCTTGGTGAACTTGTCGCGGAACTGCTCAAGCTCCTTGAAATCTACCTTCACGTTTCCCATCACGCCCACCTGTCGAACAGTTCAAGTTCGATCTCCTGGTGCGTCGGATACACTGACGGGACACCGCTGGACTTGTACGAGACGGTCTTGCCCTGCCTCGTCACATCTATGCGGCTCCCTGCAGGAATCGTCAGCTCCGGAGCGATAAAAAGCTCGATGGTCTGTGTCTGCTCATCAGCGCCGTCCGTCTGGCTTGTCGCCGGCGAAGAGCCGAATGACAGCCTGCACGGCTGTATGCTGTAGACTGTCACATCCTGGTATGACGCGGTCACTCCATTGACCTTAACAGGATCGTGGGTGATGACCGTGCATGTATCCTCGTAGAGGGACTCAATAGCCTCTCTGTGCCTCTTCCGGGCTATGGCCATACATCCGATCACCTAAAACCCCACCTTCCTGTATCTGTTGAGCTGCGGAATGTAGTTTTTAAGGACCGTGGATAGAAATGCGTCATCCACGTGCTGTCCGAACGAAGTCGATGTGTCTCCTTCGCTTATGGACGTCACCTGAGATGCAGGATCCTCGCTGCCTATATTCTCGTTCCTGTAGAGGTCTATCGCCATGCGGTAGGCCGTATTCTTCAGCCCTGCAGGCAGTTCCGTGATGTTACAGTAGTTCAGTACTGTCTCTGTCACATCGTCCAGGATGAACTGCAGCGGTGTGTCCTTATCCGATGTCGTTATTCCCAGCAGGAGCTTAAAAACTGACAGTTCCATCTCAATCACCTATTCCTTATCCTCTGCGGTTTCGCCTTCTGCAGGCTTTCCGCCGTCTTCAGGTTCTGCGCCTTCTGTGGCTGTTCCTTCAGGTGCTGTACCTTCTGCAGGTTTTGCGCCGTCTTCAGGTTCTGCGCCTTCTGTGGCTGTTCCTTCAGGTTCTGTACCTTCTGCAGGTTTTGCCCCTGCATCCTGTATCGCCTTGAGGATATCTGCCTTCTTCGTAGCCGCGCCGAGATCGATGCCGGCGTTAGCCGCATACTCGGTCAGCTGCTTGACGGTCATGCCCTCAAGGTCTGCTGTTTCGGCGAGAGCCGCCTTAAGAGCGGCCTCGCGTCTCATTCTCTGAAATGCTGTTGCTGACATGATGTGCCTCCTTACAGCTTATGCTTGAACTCGACCATCCTGATAGCCTTGTCCTCGTATACCTTGGACCAGTTAGTGCCTGTTGCCAGCTCTGTGTTCGTAGGAGAGGATCCTGCAGGTGTGCCGATCCACTTAACTCCACGAGGGTGGAGGATGTAGTGCTTCCTGTTGATCAGGATGTCGTCTCCCGCGAGAGAGTCTCTGTCCGTCTCTGTCGGCGTTGGTGCGGCTCCATTTCCGAGGCCTATCGCTCCTGGGCCGAAGAGGTATGTGGTGTATACGCCGGACGATACCGGGCATCCGTCATCGATGATGACTTTCTTCTCCATGAACAGGCTTATAGGCTTGTTGTTGGAATCAAGTTCTGTCTGGATCAGGTTGTTCTTTCTGAGCTGATTCTCTGTTGCGGAATGCATGACCACTCCTGTGATCTCATCTTTAGCATCTCCCATCAGCTGCATAGCGTCAAGGAAAGTTTCGCCGTTGATCTTCTGATCAGCCTCAGCAGCTGCCGCGGAGATATCCTTGACCTTGTTTGCCATGCTGGCAGCTGAGAATGCTCCCTTGAGGATGCTGATGAGTGTCTTCTGCATCATTCTTGCCCAGTAGAATGCTACCAGGTCACCAATGGCAGCCATAGGATCGTCTCCTGACAGTGCCTTAGCGAGGTCGTTTGCGCTCCATGACTTGCCTCTCATGAGCAGGACTGCGATGTCCTGGCCTGCCGTGATCTTGCCCGGAGTCAGAGCTGTCTGATCTGACAGTACCTCATCATCGCCGGACAGGTCTTCCCAGTAAGGCATGTTGATAGTGTTGCCGCCTGATGTGGCGAGCTTGTCGAGTTCAGGGTTGTTAGCTACTATTCCGCAGTTGTAGAGTGCGGACAGTTCCATCGTTCTTCTGGTCACATATGGGTTGAAGACTGCAGGAACGATGACATCTTTAATCTGTGTTTTAGCCATTTCTGTACTTCCTTTCTGAAATTAGATTGTTATCCCGGCGGCAGCTGCGAGTGCCCTTGCCTGTTCCGGGTTTTCTGCAAGCAGTTCTCCCTGCTTCGTCAGATTGAATGTTTCCTTGGCGAACGGGTTGACTTCTCCGCCGCCTCCGGATCCGCCGTTAGGCTTGTACTTCTGCTGTTCCTTGAACAGGTGAGCCATCGCCTTGTCTTCTTTATAAGGCTTCAGTACATCATCTATGCCGATCGGGTTGCCGCCCTTGTCGAAGTTGAACTCCTCAAGGCCGCCGTGCCTGTAGATCAGGTAGTCCGGATCCTGCACGCCCTTCTTGTCGAGCTGCTCTTTCAGGGCAAACATCTTCATGGTGTCGCAGTTCTTCTGCTGCATGTTCTTGATGTCCTCGTTCAGCTTGTCGATCGTCTTCTGAAGTTCCTCGTTGTCGCCGTTGTCCTTCTTCAGGGTGGCTATGGTACCGTTCAGAGTCTTGATCTGTACATCAAGGTTGTTTTTTTCGCCCTCAAGCTGATCATACTTTGCTTTCGATACGTATTCGCCCTCTGACAGGTCCGCATAGCGTATGTGCTTCAGCTTGTCCGCTTCTCCGGCATTCTTGGCATTGATTTTTTCCTCGACCTGCTTCCACAGATCTTCGCCTAACAGTTCATTCAGTTTCATATTTTCCTCCTGGCTTTATTTGTGAGCCACACATAGCAGTTTTAATGACTTGCAGGTCAAATTCACCCGTCAGTTTTAACGCCTTAAGGGTTTTTCGGGCAATCAAAAAGACCATGTTTTTATCATGGTCTTAATTAACTTTATGTAATAAAATACCCCGAAGCATTTGCTCGGAGTAATACGTCATATTATAATTCTATCCAATAACAGACTCTATTTCGCTTTCTTTTATATCTACAGTTTCCCAATCTGGTCCAGGCAAGTCAATATCCGCAATATACGCTACGCCTGGTTTATAGACTTCAACTATTGTTGCGGTTCTTCCATCTTTTAACTTTACCTTATCATACTGCTTGATAATCATTTTGTAATACCTCTGTTTGTTACGTATACACTGGTCAATCGTTTATCTCCTGATTTTTCTTCAATCCAAGCCGTTAATACATGGGCAGTTTTCCCATTTGGACCTGTTATTTTTACTATGCATTCATATCTCATACCAAATCCAATGTCACCTTTTTCGACAAACAGTTTCTCATCTATTTTATCCTCTATGGCTTTTCTTAGATCTTCGTAGTTGTCTTTTGTATATCCAATTAATTTAAAAGCTTTAGCCTTTGCAGGTTGTTTTAAAGGATTTAATGCATATTCGGTAAACTTGGTATCTGGCATACTAATAACTTTTTCTATTTCTTTAATTTTACCACGTTCATGTGATATTGCAACTTTTTTAGCGTTTAAATACTTTACATATTCAGGATCCAATAAGCTGGTTTCACCGTTCAAATATGCGGCATAACTTTCAGCCAAATATTCGTTCTTACTGGCATTAGCATAGCCGGAAATCTTTGGCGCAAATTTCGACATTCTGCTGCCAACGCTGTTATTGGTTTCAGCGTCAAGTACTTGCCATGCAACATGGTGGCCCATTTCATGCTTTATGTTTCCGCTTATCGTCTCATCCACTAGCGATCTGCCAGCTTCTTTATACTTCATGGCCAGCTCGCGTTGTGCCGTTGTCAGATTGTCGATGTCTGACATTACCAGGTCCCACGCATCCCTGGACTCCTTTAGATGCTTCTCATACGCTTTTGTATTTTTTAAGATGTCCTTGTTGAGGAATATTCCCTGTTCTACAGGATTATATGCGGCTATAGCATCGGCGCCTTCTCCGAAGGCTTTCTTCCCCTGCTTCGATGTCGAAGATATTACCTTAATACCATTAATCGGTGGTATATCTGAATTTGAGAATATCCCATCAAGCGTCCTATTGATTTCATTGGCGCTTTCAAGCGATATGCCAGAGTAGTCGATTTGATTCTTGAAAGTAGGACTGAATCCTGTACCAACGAACCTCTGCGCATAAGCCTGAGCTTCTTCTATAGTTTCTGCAGGCTTAAAAGAGCTGACTGGCACCTTGCTCACTTCGACCTTTTTCAAGCCCTTCTTGCTTCCGCCGCCCACCATGGCCGGCTTCCACTCCTTATATGTCATGCTGGCAGGCACCTGATAGGTCTTTCCGTCAGCGCTTCTTGCAGCTCTCGTCTCATCTGCCGTGAACTCGTCGTTGAAGTAAGGAACCGTTGTCGACCTGCAGTATACGTGAAACGGCGGGGCCGTGACCCCGGGTTCATATTCCTTCATGTCGAATACTTTGCCGTCCATCTCCTGGCAGATCTCCGATGTCCGTGAGTCCAGAGTAGCGAGGATCTCGTACTGGTCGACTCCCAGATCGCTGAAGCAGTCCTTCGTGCTTGCAGATGCGAAATATGCCTGTTCCGTCATGACCAGACGGCCTGCAGCATACTTTGCGTTCTTGAATCGTCCGTCAACGTACTGCGTCATGTTTTTTATGGCCTCGTCAGGAGCCTTGCCGGTGATGCAGGTGCGTGTCAGCTGAGTCTGCAGCTCTGACACCATCTGTGTCTTTGATCTCCATATCCTGTCGCTGAAGTTCCTCCCGTCAGCTGCCCACGGATCAGACACCAGCTTGTCCAGCCTGCTGCTGTCCACTGACGCTATATCCCATCCGACTCCTATGCCCTTCTGCAGCTCGTAAGCTGTATGGTAATAGCCTTCGGTGTAGACCTTTCTTGCCATGTCATCGACCTGGCTGATCTCCCGGCCGTATGCCTTCTCCATCTGCTGCTGCGTTTCGATGCGCAGCGCTTCGAGCCGGCTTATGTGATACTTGGCCGATGCGTTCTCAAGCTCCTTCATCCATCGCTGATCTATGGCGTTTTCTTCGCCGTACTTGATGTACTGCTCAACGCTCCAGTGGAATTCCTCCAGCTGATCAGCATCGAGAAGCTTCCTGGCATCAGCCATGCTGAGCTCATTGTTTGTGGCTATCCTGTTCAGCCAGATCTCTATCTTGGAATTGATCTCACGGTTGGCTTCGTCGAATCCTGGCGTGATCGCCCTGACTGACTGCTTGCCGTAGGCATTCATCGATTCCTCAAGCTGGCCAAATCTATCCTTCCAGTAATCTGCGTTTTTCATATGCAATCAGCTTCCCTGTATATCCTGAGGATCTTCGGGAACTGGATAGCTATCCAGTCAACCATTTCCTCGTTCTTGGCCCATCCGATCCCGATCACTCCGCTGCTGTCTGAAAGCCCGGACTCGCTGAGAAATGCGTGGATGATCTCATGCCGCAGAACTAGTCTTTCAGCCTTTTTGCAGTATTCATCGGTTTCCTCGGAATAGACCGGATGTGATTTAGCGTTACATATCACGATCCTGTGGGCCAGATCATCACAGAAGCCGTCGCATTCATGATCTTTGAAATAAGGTTCGTCGTTATAATCAGACCATACTACCTCGTAGCTGATACCTAAAATATCAAGCGTTTTCGTCTTCTCCGCCATCTGTACCTCCTGCTGTACCTCCTGAAGCTGCAGAACCGAACGCGTCAGCATACTGATCCTGTTTGGCCTGTTCATCTGCCGCTTCCTTATCGATCTGCTTCTGTTCTGCTTCCGCATCTTCTACGAACGGATGGTTCTTGAGGATCGTCTGCTTTGAAATGATCCCAACGGAGTCCCTGCAGATCTGCGCCTGTTCAGTGTCGTTCTTGATGCATGTTCTCGTCCATGTCTGTATGATCGTGCCGCAGGACAGATTTTCTGACTTGCAGATAGCACGTATGAGCCTCGCGAAACCTAGCCTGAACTCTGTCTCCATGATGCCTGTTTTCATCTCCAGAAGCGAATACATGAACTTCAGGGCCTCGCCTGACTGGTTGCCGAAGTTCTCCGGCTGCGGATCAAACCCCTGCCCCTGTTCGAAGATAGCCTTCCTCGTAGCAGTAAGCACGCTGTTTCTGGCTTCGATAGGTATTTCTATACTGATCGTGCTGACTCCGGGCTTTCCGTCCTCGTCCGCATCGATCTTGATCGTCTTGTACTTCTTCAGATCGTTCAAAAAACCGTTGAGGTCCGTGCCGCCGTATCCGGACAGCACGAAGATGAGTTCCTGGACATCATCCAGGTCGTTGATGAACCCGGAAAACACCTTATCGTACACGTCTATGAGCGGCTTGATGTTCTTCAGATCGCTTCTGTGCGTGTTGTTGTTCCAGAACGGAATGAACGGCACAGCCTCAAGGCCGTGCTTATATGTGCTGATCAGTTCGCCTGAAGACGGCTCGACAAACATGTCGCAGTACTCCAGCGCATCGATCGTATCAGCTGCCTGGCGCCGGAACGCCTGGCACTCCGTGTCCGTCCAGTATTCGTAGTATGTGTAGTTCACTCCTGTATCGTCGTCGGTATCGTTGTAGACCCTTAACACTCCGAGCAGCTGCTTCTTGAGTCCTCTGTCAAAGACCGGGATGACCTGCTTGCTGTCGACCACGGCCCATTCGAATCCGCCCTCGTTTTTCCAGTAGTGTACCCAGCCTATTGACGTGTTGGCTGCATTGATGCACAGTTCCATGCAGTTCTTGGCATACTCATCACCCAGCACCTCTGTGATCCGCTTATTGGCCGCCGCGTTTCCGACGTCAAAAGTAGGCGGAGCCGTGAACGCATAGGATGCCTTCTGGTTGACTATAAGTCCATGGAAGTTCCTCGGTATCCTGTTGTCGGCACTCCTTAGTACACTGCCGTCGTCTGCCTTATCCGCCGGCTTCAGCAGAATGTCTGTCTCGTTCTCGTAGTAGCGCTCTCCGGTTATGGCATCGACCATGAAGCCGCTGTGCCACGGCTGGTATTTTCTTATCAGTTCCTTGATCGTTTCAAGTTCCATTTATCCACCTCGTTACTTCAGGACGGACATCCCGTCTCTGTGTCTTATTATCGTGTAGCAGAAATATCGTACAGCGTCCATCGCATGATCATGCGACTTGACCGGCTTATCCTCGCCTCTCTCTGCAGCTTTATCGTCCCAGATGTATGATGCAAACTCCTCACGGGTGTTCGTGCAGCAGTCCAGGAAGGAAATCTCTCCTCTGTTCAGCAGCGTCCCTACGTATCTGATGCCGTCCAGAACGTCATTTTTCGCTTTTCTGACGTGATATCCGCGTGACTTGAGCTCTGCCTTGAATGATGCCGCAGACGGGTCCAGAATGACCGATCTGACATCAATGCCGTCCAGCCACTTCTCAAGATCGTCGGCAAACTCGCTGTCGGTCTTCTGCCTGTCGCTGTCACGGCCGGAGTAGTAGTACTCCCGTATGCAGTACCATGTACCGCTGACTCCCTGCTGCCAGAGCAGGAACACCGTGGCATTCTGGGTGCCGTAGTCGCAGCTGACGTAGTACGCCGGCTTGACTGCCTCGGCCACCTCGCGGATCACGTGAACCGCGGCGTCGAACATGTCGTATATGATGCCCTCGGCTACGCACCAGAGGCCTAAAATATACCGCTTATAGAAAACGCCCGAATACATCGAGCGATATCTTGCTTTTATTTTTTCAGACAGACTCAGGTTGTCGTCCATCGTGAAATGCAGATAGATCAGGTTCTTTTCCTGCGCCCTGTCTATCCAGCCGGTCTTGAACCAGTGGAACGGACCTTCGGGGTTGCAGTTGAACCAGAACTTTGATCCGTCGACTGAACATCTGCCTGTCGCCTGGTTGACGAAACTCTCCGGCATCAGCGCGACCTCATCGAAGAACACGCCTGCCAGAGTGATGCCCTGTATCAGATCCTGTGATCTCTCGTCCTTGCCGCCGAAGATGTAGAAATAGTTCGTCACCCCGTGCCTGCTGACTTCAAGCAGATTATCAGCCCTGTGGTCATGACACTTATAGCCGCGGCTCCTAAGCATCAGCTTGAGGACTGCCAGCACATTCCTTCGGAAAGACCCGATCGTCTTGCCGCACATGGCAAAATTCTCGTCGGAGAAGCTCTCCATTGCCCATATAACGAAAGACAGTGCCATCGACACTGTCTTGCCTGACCTGATCGCTCCGTCCGCTATTATCCCGTCCTGGTCATGGACCGGAGATTCCGGCAGCCACCACGTAAGGATCTTTTTCTGCTTGACCGAAAAAGGCCTGAACCTGAACAGCGCCCGTCTTATTCTTGCCATATCTCAGCCGCCTCACTTCTGAGCGCATCCATGAAGCCATCGTCCTCTGTCTCCTCGCCTGCATCGCCTCTGGTCTTGGCCGTAGTTGCCTTAAGATTCTCTACCTGTGCGTCTATCAGCTCTGCTTTCTTTCCGTCGGCATCGTTCCAGACTCCGCGCTTGCGGTTCTTCAGCCAGTAGATCTGCGCAGTAGTGTCCGGCGGGATGTATACCTCGTCTATTCCGGTCACCAGCTCCTCATACTCGCAGCGCCGGTTATGATCGTCATAGTAGACACGCTTGAGCTTAAACGTCTTGCTCACCTCATGAGTGCCGCCAAGAGCCCTCTCGAACAGGGCGTTCTCGACCTGTCTGTCGGCTACGTCCTTGCTCTCTTTTAAGACCTCGGAAATCTTGCTGTATTTGTTTTTCCAAGCATACAGCGTCGCAACATTGATGCGCATATTCTGCGCGATCTGTTCGTCTGTCAGGCCATCCCTTGCCCAGCCTGCTATTCTGATTAGGCCGTCAGGCTCAAGCCATTGCTGGTACTTACCTTTAGCCATGTTACCCTCTCTTCTTGGCAAAGCAAAAGCACCGCCATAAGACGGTGCCTCTGCCTGCGATATTGATATTAAGAAAGAACGTTTCATCGTCTCTGCGATGCCTTGTGTAGGCGCCCCGGGCGCTGTATCATTCTGTTTTTTCACTTCTTTCATGATACATAATAGCACATGTCAATAGTGGCTTTCTATGGTCAGCTTTCGTTTTCCTGCAAAATGTCTCTGACCTCATCCAGCGCCCTGCCGTGAAGCCTCAGTGTCCATCTGTAGTCCCTGTGGATCCCTACCGCGATCTCTTCCCACTTCTGACGCTCGATGTATCTCATGTGCAGGATCAGACGCGAAACCGGATCGTTGACTCTGTTGATCACATCGTCCACTTTGTTGAGTGCTGCAAAGGCGTCAGTCCGCCTGTCCATGATGTCCTGCTTCTGATCAGCGATAAGTGCCACCATGTCTGCCATCTTGTCCTGTGTTCCCGATGACTGCACTTTCTCCATTCCCTGAAGCTCGAACCTGTCCTTGCCGTCGGCGTCCTTAGTGCCTGTCTTGACCTTGACGTAGTCCACGTGGCCCGTGATGCTCATTGCCATGTCTTCAAGTTCTCTCAGGCTCCGCTCCATATTGCGGATATCTATCAGAATGCTCTGGTAGCTCCTGAGGAACCTCTTCGCGTCTGCCGTAGTTATCGTTTTTTCTGCCATGTCCTCTCCTTTCAAGCCGCTATTTTTTAGGCTGATACTTGTCGCATTCACTGAATCCGCACCCGCGGCTCACTCCGGTCAGCAGCAGATAGTCGCATGTAGCCATGCCTGCGCCGTTCCTGGCTCTGTACCTGCAGTCCTTATGGCTGCAGTCGGATATCGTCTCTGTGACCGGAGTTTTATCTGCAGGTCTTGACAGCGACGGTATTACGGTGACCTTGCCTGTCTGCTTCCTGCAGTCCGGGCATTTCTTGGCCGCCGGCGCTCCGGTGAACTTCTTCCCGCAGACGCTGCATATCTTCTCTGCCTGATGCGGCGGGGTACCTCCCCTTGAGGCCTTGGGCTTGCTTTTTCTGTCCTCGGGCACATCTTTTTTCACTGCCGGCTCTGGGATACTGACCGGCTCCGGTGTACTGACCAGCTTCTCCGCTATCTTGTGCACCGTCAGATTGATATCGTCTATCCTTCTCTCTACCAGTTCCATCAGGCAGTAGTTGGCAAGATCCTTTAGGGTGTCGTCTATGGACTCGTCGCTCACCTGCTGGCTGGCTCCGCCCATCAGCGACTCAAGCCGGCTCATCTTATCATTAAGCCTGATCAGAATGGCGTTCGGGTATTTCCGTCTTGTATCGGCGAAACTGTCGCCGTAGTCTGCATTCTTGGCCTTATACAGGTCGTTTAAGTCTTCGCATATCTCTTTATGCATATCTGATTTTTTCATTTCATCATCCTCCGCTTTCGGCTGTCTGTGTCCATTCGCTCATTTGTTCTCCTCTTTTTTCTTTCTTTTGGCTTCTCTTTTGATTTTTCTTTCAACATACTCTCTCATCATTTTGGCGCAATCCGGGCAGCAGCCGAGGCTGCACCAT
>Ga0268263_1002566_pt1 | contig 11576 bp, 8 predicted proteins | sample Biomet5_FD_190358 | JGI IMG/M metagenome (GOLD analysis project Ga0268263, IMG submission 190358) | Microbial communities from bioreactor (seeded with sewage sludge) at LBNL, California, USA - Biofuel metagenome 5 (SPAdes) (version 4) | ecosystem: Engineered > Bioreactor > Anaerobic >... | reverse complement strand
TCTCATTGAAGCCGTATTTTTTAGCCTGGGATCGGAAAAGCTCATAGTCCAGAGACTCGTCATCAAAAAAGAACTGTCCTGAGAAGACATTGCCTATATGTTGACCATCTACAATAAGTGGAGTCGAGACATCCCACATATTGTTCTTGCACTTATATATCTTAAACTCTCCAGGGTCAACACCCAGGGATAGTTTTGTGTCACTTTCCATGCAGTGCTTGCAGGTTTCAGGATGAACCCTGTGGAATTGCGTGCATATATCCTGCCATCCTACGCCTATCAGAGCGTTGCCTTTGAGATCAACCAGAGCTATGACAACGTGAGTGAGTTCATGTAAGTCATCCATGAGGGACTTGATTGCTGGAATATCAAGAATATCAGCCAGCTCAAGGTTTGCCACCTCCCTAGCTTCACTTTCCTGAGGTTTTTCTTCAAGGTCTTTATGGCTGCTATTTGTATCGACTCCAAAAATGTTTACACATTTCTGGTTAATTTCTTTTTGCACAATATCTACGACACTCAATTCACGCAGTAAGGGCACACTAACCTCATTTGAGTAAAGAATCATACCATCTTTTCCAACACTGATTGCAGGATTCGGATTATTCTCCTGAAATTGCTCCATTCATTTTTCCTCTTCAGGCTCCTCTCTTTGACGGAGAAGTACCTAACTTTAGGATATTGTTATAACTACTCACAAGTGAAAATATATATTTTAGTTTATAAAAATACCAAAATTTATTAAATATAAATGAGTTATCTTTTTAATAATTATTACTTAATTTGAAAAATAGTAAATAAAGTTATTTGTGGAATGATTACGTAAAATGAAACAAATTCAAAGTTGGAGTAAAATAATGGGTCACCTGTACACGATATACAACTATAATAAAAGATATTTAAAAAGCGAAATAATTTTGGGATAAAACAGGTTTTCAGTAGACGATCCTATCCAGTTCCAGATTTATCCTCTTCTCTGATCAATAGTCTTTCCCTTGTTTTCTTCAAACCACCTGCAGTATTCTTCAGAGCACTGTTTCCCAGAGCACCCGCAGATATACTCCATGATATCGCTAAATTTTGCACTGGCAACTGATACCGAGGTATCGGCAGCTCCGTAATAAATACGGAGTTCATCGTTTACTACGACCCATCCGCAGGGAAAAACAACGTCATTGAATCTCTACTGCGTTCGTATGGCTCACGTGGCCCGAAAATCCAGCCTTCCGACCTGCGGAGCACTTTCGTGGGATCTTCAAGATCAAGAAGAGCCAGCCAGAGTCTGTAACTAATTTTCTAGAATTACATGATTTTCATAACATGTGGTTCGAATGAAAAAGTTTAAAAATTAAAATAACCAAAGTATTAACATTTTTTATATTAAATATAATAAAAAGATACAGGAACAAGATAATGAATATTAACAAAAAATTGTATCCAACAGTGTTAGTATTAGCAGCTCTGATCTTACTTTTGGCTTTAGTTTCTTCTGCAACAGCATTAGCTACTGGACAAAGCACTTCGCCCACGATAACTGAAATCCAAATTACTAAAAATTTCTCAGATTGTCCTGCTATCTACGATAACAAAATAGTGTGGCAGGATAAACGCAATGGAAACTGGAATATCTACATGTATGATCTTTCCACTAAGAAGGAAACTCAGATAACCACAAATAAATTCGATCAGATAAATCCTGATATATACGGGAACAAAGTTGTATGGCAGGACGAACGCAAAGGAAACTGGGATATCTATATGTATGACCTTTCAACCAAAAAAGAAACTCAGATAACCACTAATGCATCAAATTCCGAACGCCCTGATATATATGGCGACAAAATCGTTTGGAGTGATGACAGGAATGGAAAAGGTTATGACCATGATGGAGGTCTCAGTGGAAATCCTGATATCTATATGTATGACCTTTCAACCAAAAAAGAAACTCGAATAACTACCAGTAGAGCTGCAGCCAATCCTAAAATCAGCGGTGACAAGATAGTGTGGTGTGATTTACGTAATGGAAACTGGGATATCTATATGTATGACCTTTCAACCAAAAAAGAAACTCAGATAACCAGTTCTAAGTCAATGCAAGTGGATCCTGAAATTTATGGCAACAAAATAGTGTGGGTAGATAATGAAGATGGACTTAATATTCACATGTATGACCTTTCTACTTCTAAAGAAACTCAGATCACACACAGTGGAAAAGTGTGGGAAGGCACTCCTATCTACGGCAACAAGATAGTATGGCAAGACAAGCGTAATGGATTTGGGGATATCTATATGTATGATCTCTCTACTAACCAGGAAACTCAAATAACAACAAGTAAATCTGCATCTAGTCCTGCAATCTACGATAACAAAATTGTATGGGCAGACTGGAAGAACAGTGGATACAACGAGATATACATGGCTACGATTGGATCAAGCCTTCCAGTTGCTGATTTTTCTGCGTCTCCTACTTCAGGAAAAACACCATTAAACGTTAAATTTACTGACACAAGCACTGGCTCCCCAACTTCCTGGTTCTGGAACTTTGGAGATGGTTCAAAATCATACCTCCAGAATCCGGTTCACAAGTATTCAAAAGCAGGAATATATACGGTTAACTTAACAGTAAAGAATGCAGCAGGACGTAATACGGTAACAAAAACAGATTATATTAAAGTGATAACAAAGCCTGTTGCTGCATTCTCTGCATCTCCTACCTCCGGAAAAGCACCATTAACTGTTGCCTTTACCGACAAAAGTACAGGAACACCAACTAAATGGAAATGGAGTTTTGGAGACGGAACAATTTCAAGAGAAAAGAATCCAGAACATCAATATTCACAGGAAGGAAACTATAAGATTACGCTTACAGTAAGCAATGCCGCAGGCGGCAATACTATAACGAAGACAAACTACATAAAAGTGACAACAAATACAAGACCTGGTATATATTCTGAAAATAAATAAAAGGTTAACATAAAAGGAGTGGGGAACTTTTTATAATGTTTGCTTATGTGAGACTAAATTGAAGGTAGGTGGACGGGTGAAACAGACTCGTCCAGGCTTGAAATAGAAAAGATGCTAATTCTATGTTTTTTTTGCACATCGGCATAGAGTTGGGAAAACAGTAGGCAGGATGCATTAAACATTAAGTTCATTTTAAACCAGTGTTAAAACTAAATATGCAGGATTATGGTTTTCAGTAGACAATCCATATCCAGTTCCAGATTTATCCTCTTCTCAGCTATCAATAGTCCTACCTTTATTTTCTTCAAACCACCTGTAGTACTCTTCAGGGCACTGTTTTCCAGGGCACCCGCAGATATATTCCATGATATCGCTAAATTTTGCACTGGCAACTGATACCGAGGTATCGGCAGCTCCGTAATAAATACGGAGTTCATCGTTTACTACGACCCATCCGCAGGGAAAAACAACATCATTAACATCTCCACTGCGTTCGTATGGCTCACGTGGCCCGAAAATCCAGCCTTCCGACCTGCGGAGCACTTTCGTGGGATCTTCAAGGTCAAGGAGAGCCAGCCCGAGCCTGTAACTAATTTTCGAGGTAGTCTGGCGTACTCCATGGTACATAATTAACCAGCCTTCAGATGTACGGAGCGGTTGAGGACATAAACCGATTTTATAAGCATCCCACCACCCACCTTCCCTGGCATACAGGAGAACTTCGGGTTTTTCCCAGGATTTCATATCGTAAGAAAAGGAGAGCCAGATATTAGCTTTCAAAGTGTGAGTAGTAGGCGCAGGCCTGTGTAACATTGCCCATTTGCCGTTAAACCTTACAGGAAAAATAGCAGCGTCTTTATTATCGGGAGGCATCAAAGGTCCTGCTCTGTCAAAGTTACGAAAATCCTCGGTAAAGGCAAGGGCTGGCAAGGGACCACTATCCGAAAAAGCCACATATACTATAGCCCATTTTCCCATCTCATCGATATAGGTTATGCGCGGATCCTCAACGCCATATATCTCTTCAGGATGATTTACGGGGTCCGGAAAAAAGGTTGGCTCACTGTCAATTTCCCAGCCATCAATTCCGTTTTCACTCCTTGCTACTGTGAAGTGAGAAAAACCCCTGTGGTCCTCAACCCTGACCAGTAACAGAATTTTACCATCGATTATGGCAGCTGCAGGGTTAAATACTGAATTGGCTCGATAAGGCCAATCTTCAACCGTAAGTATTGGATTTTTTCTAGACCGTATAAATAGCTCCCCATGGTCTTTCCAGGTCATATTATTCCCCTTCAGCTTATGTTGTTCTCTCATTTATCTTCATAGATGAGAAGCTCGTCATATCCATTTCCTGGGATATTGTGCTTAAGAGTGCTGGGGATATTGTGCTTAAGAGCGGCCTGATCTCAAGCACGTCCTCTACATATGCTCTAAATATTTCTGCAACGCTCCAGGCCTGAGCTATGCATCCTCCTGGAGAGTGAGGATAATCACCATTAAAAACTTCTGAAACAGTTCCAAGACCGGCGGTTTCAAGATGCGTATCAAAACCCTCTAGGAGAGTCCTCATATCTTCCAGACTCTTTTTGGAATAATTGTGAACCTTCCGGTAAGCTCTCACATAAGCGCCAAGGAGCCAGGGCCAGGCTGTCCCGTTATGATAGGCTGTATCTCGAGTGAATGCATCTCCATGATACTGTCCTCTATATAATGGGTTATCACTCGAAAGACTTCTAAGCCCAAAGGGTGTTAAAAGGTCTTTTTCAACTCTGTCCACAATCGCTTTTTCTTTATCGGGAGGGAGAATGGTGTTAGGAAGAGATACTGCGAAGATTTGATTGGGGCGAATTGCAGGGTCTTTAACCTCGTTTCCGGCTTCATCCTGACATACAAGGTCAAAGAGACAGTTAGTTTCCGGATTCCAGAATGTGTTCTCAAAATTCGAGGCAACACCATCTGCAAGCATCTCATATAAAAAGACCTCTTTTCCAAGAATAGTACCCAGGCTGGAAGCAATTTTCAAGGCGTTGTACCAGAGGGCATTGATTTCACAGGCTTTACCCGCTCTTGGAGTTACTGCCCGCTCTCCAATTTTAGCGTCCATCCAGGTTAGTTGAGGTCCCTGACGAATAAGATGATCAGAGTCCATGCAGATTCCAAAGTCCGTACCTTTACTGTAATTCTCTATGATAGCCTCTATAGTGTCCCAGATATCTGCGAGGAAAAGAAAGTTGCCCGTATATGCAAAATAGCGGCTAACAGCATGGATAAACCAGAGAGAAGCGTCTACCGTATTATATACTGGTTCTCCTCCAAAATACGGAAAAGTGTTGGGGATTAAGCCTTTCCTGCAATATTTAGCAAAATTCATGAGAACGGATCTGGCCTCTTCATGACGATAAGGAATTAAGTACAAGCCAGTCAGAGATATCATGGTATCCCTTCCCCAGTCAGAATACCAGTGGTATCCTGCAATTACAGTGTTTTCACCTGAAGAAGGATTCTTCACTGTAAAAGTGTCCGTTGCCCTGAGAAGTTTAAGGGCAAAAGGATCTGTAAGCCTGGAATTGAGAATAAGGAGATTCTGGCGGTTTACTGCCCTTTTATAGAATTCATCAACCTTCCTGAGGTTAAGAGAAGGAATGTCGTCTGTTGAAGCAACGATAAAGAAACGAGAAGTTCCCGGTTTGAGCTTGCCTTCGAAATATCCAGGACTGAAATTATCTTCCTGGTAGTTAAGTCCTCTTTGCTTTTCAGCATCATACTCAAGGTTATAGTACCACCTCGGATCAGAATGATATTCAAGATTGGATGAAAGAGAGAAGGTAAAACCATTAGAACTCTCCAGCTCTACTCCCTCTGGATGAGCTTTCTGAGAAAAAGAAAGGTATCCTGAGCGAGCAGTGTAATGGAAATCTCTTGAGTTTATCAGCGGAAAAATTTTCAGCAAAGCGTCTTCTTTTCTGGATTCGATATCATAAAGAATACAGGTTGTGTTACTGTTATGGACCATGAAGACTTTTTTCTTCACGGTAAAATCACCAGGCTGGTAAATCCAGAGAGGAAATGGGTTTTGAAGGTATTCGGAAAGGCAATTGAAGCCCGTGGGAGAAACAGTATCTGGAAATTTATGGACTGCAAGTTTATAAATCTCTTCATAAGTAGAGATTTCCTCATCAAGGGAAGAAAGCAGTACAAACCTTCCTGGTGAGTTTTCTGGAGCAGCCACAAGCAGCCCGTGGTAAGTCCTTGTGCCTACCCCGATAACGGTAGAGGAAGCATATCCTCCAAGTCCATTTCCTATAATCCACTCTCTTTTTATTCCTTCTTCGTATGTTGAAAGACAATCAGCCCCAAGCCTGATCCCACTCATGTATATTTAATTAGGATTGATTTATTAAATAGCTATACGTTTAGAAAAAAACAAGCTTATCCGGAGCTATTGGCTCTTTTTTTGTATGTTTTTAGTTCTCTCGCTTTTATGTATTTTCAAATTTATTTTCATATAGTTATAAATTTGGTATCAATGTGTTTTTCCTGAAATGATTTTGCAGATTCAAAACCATTTGAATGTTCAATACGCGATATAGTAACAGACGACACAGACGACACAAAAAAATTAAATGCTGAGTAAATTTAAGCTTCATTTTTGGTAATGTAGAATGATTCTGTAGAATGAAACAACTTCGAAATTGAAGTGAAATGGTGATCACCCGTATACGACAGATCATTGTAATTAAAAAATTAAAAAAGAGATATAATTTTGGGATAAAACACCTTTCGCTCTCATGGCTTTTGTTCATGGCTTCAAAAATTCTGTCCCGGAGCAAAACTTTATTAGTTACCGGGAAAAATGATTTTCATTAATATTTCAAGATCCCAATAAAAAATTCAGAAAGGTCTGTTTAGGGGGTATCTAAAAAGAGTTGCCCGGGGAGTATGAACCATGACCGAAAACAGGACATATACCTATCTGAACCCGAAAGTAGCCCTGATGGAGGCTAGTTGCGTAACAGAAATCGGTAAGCATGCAAAAAAAAGGCCTTGGGGCTACAAAAGCCCTTATAGTTTCCGGCAAAAGCAAGTATGTAGAGCGGCTTGTACTGGATATATACAAAATTCTTGAAGATGCAGGTCTGGAAGGCACGATCTTTTCAGGAGCAGACCCTAACCGACCGATACTTCAGTTATGGAAGGAGCGGATATTTACAGAAAACTTGGTTATGTACATTCCATGGCTCACCAGCTGGGGGAGCTTTATAACCTTCCGCATGAGGTCTGCAATGCGATTCTTCTTCCGTATGTGGAAGCATACAACAAGAAGGTTGTCTCGGAACGCTTTGCCGATATTGCTCGGGCAATGGGAGAAAAAGTGGAAGGACTAAGCCATGAAGAAGCTGCAGGCCGGGCTATAAAAGCCATCAGGAAAGCAGGCATGAGTTTCTATGTATAACTGCGAAAGCAAAATTGGGGGGATGAAAATATAAATTCAAATGATCAATCAGCACCCGCTAAAATTTTACTTTACAGCACCGTTGCCGTTATTTTGACGATAGGGATGCGGGAAATTGCATCAATACTTACAGTCGTCTTTTTCTCTGTGTTTACCGCATTGATCTTTACTCCGCTTGTCCGCTGGCTAAAACAAAGAGGGATTCCAGGTGTACTGAGCGTTATTCTGGTAATCTTACTCTTTACTCTAATTATCCTGGTTCTTGGGATAATAGTTGTTGAAGCAGCACTGCAGTTTGGAAGCCAGATTCCGACTTATCAAGCTCAGTTGACCGAACTCGTGAATAATCTTGTAAAATATGTCCCTTCATATGAAGAATTTTCCGTACAGTCGGTTCTCCGTAGTATCGTGTCGATAACAATTTCTCTCATGGCAAATGCCGTTAATGGAATTGTGAATGCTGGGGCATCAGTCGGAATTATTATTGTTACAGCAGCATTTTTGCTAATTGATGCCGCCAATACTCCTGAAAAAGTAGACTCGGAAATTGGAGAGCAGTCCGAACTCCGCTTGAGGATGAGTAAATTTAGCAAGAAGCTGGTAAAATTCATTGTCATAAGAGCAGAAATAAACCTTATAACTGGTATTACAATTGCTCTCCTTCTCTTTATCGGAGGCATCGACTATGCTATTCTCTGGGGAGTCCTCATATTTCTATTAAGTTATATTCCCTATATTGGTCTGGTTATTGCTTCTGTTCCTCCTATAATGCTTGCGCTTTTCAAGTATGGGCCTTTAGGAGCTCTCGCAGTCATTCTAATTATTGTTGCTGTAGACGCGCTTGCAGAAAATGTTCTTTTCCCATCCCTTATGGGAAGAGGCTTGCAACTATCTCCTGCTTTCCTGTTTCTTGCTCTTCTCTACTGGAATTTTGTGTTTGGACTTGCAGGCGTGCTGCTTTCGATACCACTTACAATAGTTTTGAAGATTATACTTGAAAGCTTTGAGGAAACAAAATGGCTGGCCAGATTGATGGGCCCAATTGAAGAAACTGAAGAAAGTTAAAAAAATGAACTCTTCAAAAGTAAACTTTTGTGGTAATCTCTTTCAAATCAGAGATCACTATCAAATCAAAAAATATGAACAGGAAATGATGAAGAAAGGAGTTAAAACAAGAAATAGGAGTTAAAACAAGAAACGCACATGAAATTCTTTGGATAACATGCACAAAGAAATAGCTGACGAAAGAATACCAATAATTAGTGAAATCTTCGCTATTGTAAAGAAAGAGGAACCTGACATTACGTGAAGACATAGAATCCTCAAGTTCACATTCCGGACCCTGGCTCAAATTTAACAGGACAAAAATGAGGACAAAAATGTGATGTTGGTATCCAATAAAGTTGGTATCCAATATTATCAGAAATTTTGAACGAGGGTCCGGAGTACGAAATTAGAGATACTTTCATGCTAATAAAAGTACCTCTAAGAGTAATTCTAGGTTTGAGAACTGAAAATCATTTGTGCCTACGATCTTAATACATTATTTATTCCGTTAAGCCTACGGCCTTAGTACTTCTTTATTTCGTTAAATACTAACCATTAGCTTGGAGAAAGTTTATTTGCGAGTCGAGAGCTTTTCTCTGCTCTTATTATCATGTCCAGGCCTTCCTGCAAAAGTTCCTCTGCCCTTTCCTGATTTTTTGCTTCGGCAAAGATTCGGAAAATTGGTTCTGTACCAGAGGGACGCATCAGAACCCAACCGTCTTTATACCAGATTTTAACTCCATCGGATGTGTCCATTTTGTGCCCAAGTCCTGAAGCCTCATTTTTCACGATTTCCATAATAGCATGTGCATTTTTAGCAGGTACTTTTGTCTTTTCGTTAAAGTAGTGAGGTACACTTTTTTCAAGATCGGAAAGCTTTTTCCCACCAGCCAGGATTTCAAGGACCTTGGCACAGCCCATTGCTCCGTCTCTGCAGTATTGATGTTTGGGGAAGATAAGACCCCCATTGCCCTCACCTCCGAAGACTGCATTTACTTCCATCATCTTTCGGACAACGTTTATGGAGCCGACAGCAGTCCAGTATAGTTCGACGCCTTCCTCTTCTGCGACATCGACCATTCGCTGAGAGGAACTAACAGGGGTCACTAAAGGACCTTTTTCATGTTTAACCATATATTTTGCTATCATGGCAAGCAGAACATCATCGTTTACGAACTGCCCATTTTCGTCCACGAATACTACTCTATCCGCATCCCCATCTTGAGCTACTCCCAGATCAGCGCCTGTCATTTTTACAAGATTAGTAAGTTCGGTCAAGGCTTCAGGTAAGGGTTCGGGATTTCTCCAGGGGAAAGTTCCATCAAGCTGGGCTTCAAGGGTCAAGACCTGACAGCCCAGTTCCCTGAGCAGAAAAGGAAGAGTAAGGGAACCTGCTCCGCAGCCTGTGTCTGCAACTACTTTGAATTTGCAGTTGCGGATGGCTTCGGCATTTACAGATTTAATAATGTTTCTTATGTAATATTCATTGACTCCAGAATCGATTCTGAAGCTGCCGGTTTTTTCCCAGGATACAATGGAATATTCTCCGGAATGATAAATTTTCTCTATGTCTTTTTCTGCGTCTCTTGAAAACTCCGAGCCGTCCCCTGCAATAAACTTGATCCCGTTATACTGTCTGGGATTATGGGACGCAGTTACAATGATTCCGGCATCTGCGAAGTCGCGTACATAATACAGGATAGAGGGAGTAGGGACTATCCCTACATCGATTACACTCAGTCCTGTCGAAAGAGCTCCAGCAATTGCGGCAGACTTCAGCATCTGGCCCGAGATTCGAGTATCACACCCTATGGCAACAGTGCCTTTAGACCCCATATATGTACCAAGGCATCTGGCTAAATTGACTGCCAGCTCAGGAGTTATATATTCATTGGCGATACCTCGTACGCCGTTTGTTCCAAATAATGCCATTTAAATCTCCCCCATTAGATTTAAGCATAAATTGCACTGTTCTGGAAAGTTAATCTCTATTAGATGAGTTTTTGTATGTTTTGTAGAAATCCATAAGTTAGATTTTTACATTTTTTCTATACTTTTTATACTCATTATCTTATAAAATAACTCATTATATACTCCTTCAATAAGTCGATTTGAAAAAGGCACTTAGAAAATTATAAAATGAGACTTCTATATCGAGATTGGAAAGCTCGATATCGGGAAGCAAAGACTTATAATTTGTCCTTGTAGTTTTCAATAAATTTCTTTAACTCTTCCAACCTGGCCATCTGTTAACTGTACTTTTATTCCGTGTGGATGCGTTGAAGAGTTGGTTAAAATTCTTTTTACAATACCTCGGGTAATTTTTCCGTTTCTCTGGTCTGCTTTTAAAACAATTCCTACACTCAGCCCTTCTTTAATATTTGCTCTGACAGTACCGTTGTTCATGGCAGAAGGTAAATCTGGAGTTATATAAAGGTGTACGTTTGAAAAAATAAATTTGAATTTGAAAAAGTACAACCTTACTATTGTATCCTGGTCGTTCTTGTCCCGCTCGCGAAGCGAAGCGGCTTTTCATGGAAATAAATAAGAGATGCAGAGTCAAAAAATAATTAATTTGAAATAAATAATTTTTCATCTAAAGTTTTTAAAATTCGTGGTCCTGTTTGGATAGCCCAATCTGCAGATTTATTATCTACTTCTAATCCATGAACAGCCTTATTTAATAAACCAATTAAATCTCCAAGAACTGATTTTTCCTCATCTGATAAAATTCCATTTTCTTGTAAAAGACGTAGAAGTTGGCCTACACCTTTATTACGACTTGATATATCTCTTCTCTTTGCAATCTCGTTCAATCTCATTTCTATCTCTATTCTCAATCCTGCCAATGCAAGATTTGGGTCTTGCTTTGCCACTAACTGAAAAGAGTATTGGGGTAATTCCGGAATATTTTCTGAAATTAAACCAGCTTTTTCTGCTCTTTTCGTTGTCTTTTCAAGTTCATTGTTAAACTCAATTTTAGTATCCTCTTCAAATTGAGTGGAAATCTCTCAATTTCCACTCACTGAGCTTTTTTCTCTGATGATTTGAGCCAGAGATGGCATCTCAAATGTACTGCCGACTCTATCATATATGTACTGATATGCAC
>Ga0268263_1002565_pt1 | contig 11577 bp, 9 predicted proteins | sample Biomet5_FD_190358 | JGI IMG/M metagenome (GOLD analysis project Ga0268263, IMG submission 190358) | Microbial communities from bioreactor (seeded with sewage sludge) at LBNL, California, USA - Biofuel metagenome 5 (SPAdes) (version 4) | ecosystem: Engineered > Bioreactor > Anaerobic >... | reverse complement strand
AAATCAAATTGCGTGCGGCCACCCCAACCTAAAGAGGCTGTCCGACAATTACCTTCGGTAATAAAAGAATTCCTTCTTTTTTGATTTAAAGATCTCATTTGCTTTCTTTTTATCACTTTTTTATTACTACCAATAATTGTCGGACAGCTTGTAAAGGATGGGGTATGCTTCGGGCCGCCCGCCCGGTTTCTGGGGAATAGTTAAGTATCCATTTACAAGACTTTCTTGATGCAGAGTTTCATTACCAACTTATGTAACCATGAAACTAAGAAACCTACTTTACAAAGAAGCAACGGTACAGAGGTTTAAACGAAACCAAAAAGAGGCGAGGGTTCACTTCATCCCCAATCTAAAGAGGCTGTCCGACAATTACCTTCGGTAATAAAAGAATTCCTTCTTTTTTGATTTAAAGATCTCATTTGCTTTCTTTTTATCACTTTTTTATTACTACCAATAATTGTCGGACAGCTTGTAAAGAATGGGGTATTCGTGACCCTCTGCGCTCCCGTAGTAATAAAAATCTATCACATAAGAACAGTTATCGTCGAAGAATTATTCATTTGTATTCGGTTAAGGAATCCAGTGACGTTAATTCGGTTAAGGAATCAGTTAACGTTAAAATGCCTACTGCAATCATTTATGCATCTTGATTTACATTTTATATGTTTACGGAAACTATATGTTTACAGAAACGGCAACGAAAATAACATTTTTATAGATTATATCTTAACCGAATACATGAACAAATATCAAATTATGTAATAATCAAGCACAGTTTATTAAATCGTGTAAAGCAACTCAATTTTAGTGCTCGTGTATATGCTCTCTATAGTGAACATGCAGATGTTCGTGCACAAGCTTGCCATGAATGTGCATGTGTTCATGGATAAGATTTGTAGAAAGTAAAAGTTCCCTATTATTAAGCACTGTTTCCACATTTCCATCCACAACAATTTTATGATCTTCGCCCATGACTATGGCTCTTTTGCTAATTTGCTCTACTGTTTCAAGGTCATGAGTAGCGGTAATTATCGTCTTTCCCGCCTTCCCAAGCTCCTGTAATAGTTCTACCAACCAGAGCTGAGTCCTTGGGTCCAATCCTGCAGTGGGCTCATCCAATAGAAGGACATCCGGGTTATTAGCCAAAACAGCGGCTATACAGACTTTTTTCTTCTCTCCTCCACTCAGTGTATGAGGAGATCGATCTTTAAGCTTGGTAATCCCAATCATCTCCAGGACTTCCATCACTCTAGTTTTAACTTCTTCCGGAGTCATATTGAGCTGCATGGGTCCAAAGGCAACCTCTTCATAAACTGTGGACGAGAAGAGTTGTACATCTGAGTTCTGAAAGACAAATCCTACTCTTTTCCTGAAATAAGACCTAAATTCATTATCTTTAATGGCATCGAAAACATCTTCGCTTATCTGATTGTCAAAAGCATGGAATTCTCCCAAAGTAGGATATATAAGTCCATCTAGAAGGGTCAGTAGAGTCGATTTCCCACTGCCGTTAGAGCCCATTATAGAGATTTGCTCACCTGGCTTTACTTTGAAGCTAATACCATTTAATGCATTTATTTTTCCAACATACGTATATGATACATTTCTCACATCAAAAATTGTTTCCATGTTCATATCACCTTATGATGTTATGGGAGATCAACACTAGCAATACGCTCATGGATACCGCAATTGCCCCTGAAATATAATCGCGATTGCGCATTTTGAACTCCTGCATTATCTTAACATCACCATTGTACCCTCTGGACATCATAGCTGCATGAACTTTTTCACTTGTATCCAGAGACCTTATTAGCGTATAGCCAATTCGTCCACCAACCCATTTCTGCTCCTCGAACATGCCTCCAGTCTTTATGGTTCTGGCTTTCTTGGCAATGTATATCTCCCGCACCATATCAGTTAGCAAAAAAATGTACCTGTAGGCCATCTCCAGCGTGAAAACATAGATTTTAGGAACTCCCACCGAGCGCAGGGATTTAAAAAGAACCTTCTGAGGCGTGGTGAGAAAAAGCAAAACTACGGCAGATACGCATGCTGCGACACGCATTATAAATATCACAGCAAAATTGACGCCCTGTCTGGTGATGTATATGCTATCGGGAAGTGAAAATGATCCCAGGTGTGCCCCAGAGCCCAGATAGACTAACCTGATAAGAGGATCTCCTGGAAAGAAGACATTGAAGATCATTGGTATAGCAATGATTCCTGCAAAAATTGGTATGAAGAGCCACACCCGCTTGATAAAGAATAAAACATCGATCTTGCTGAGATATGCAAAAAGCAGAGTAAGTATATAAACAAAGATCAGTAATCTCAGGTCTCCGATTAAACTCGTTGCGAATATCACGGCCAGGATGGAAATCAGCTTGGCTCTAGGGTCCAAACTCTGGAGGAAACCATCGCGTTTAGAGAAGCTATCTGAGACAAAAGCTTCTTCCAAAAAGCCAAAGATTCCGTCAATCGTCTTTCCTATGAAACCCTTCTTACCGTGATGCACCGCTGAGCACCGGCATGGACCAGTATCTGTTTTTGTCATCCAATCTGGGATCATTGTTCACCCGCTCTAAAACCTGAATTCCAGCTAGTATTAAAATATGGTATGAGTTAATTATAAAAATAAACAAAAATTAAAATTATAAAAAGGTGTCGATTTTATGCAAAATTATATATTCCAAAAGTTATTGGAAAACGAATTTTACATAGAGAGAACCAAATTATAGAGAATTTCAATAAATCTCATATTACCATTTTATAAGTATTATAAACAATCCATCGAACTCACAGGTTTATTGAAATTCTCACAATACGATATTTGGTTTTCAATTTATGACAAACTCACGACAATATTTAAAAATTCTAATTTTTGGCAGCTTTTTTTCCTATAAAATACAGGAGGCCACCGCCGATTACTACTCCTATCACTGCTGACAGAATATATGCTACAGAAGACATAGTCATCGACTCATCGCCGCCCGCAAAAGCATAATCAGGCATTGGAGCACTCCAGAGACCCGAGAGCTCCTCAAGTCCTGGAGGCACAAAACCTAGCTTCTCCTTGACCTCTTCAGGTCCCCATTCACCAAAGGTTTCACCAACGGCCAAAAGACCCAGTGGTGCAAAAATCATAAGTATTATCAAGCCAATACTTAAGTTTCTTATTATTTTCTCCATGTTTTCACCTCAGGCTGTGACTGCCTTCTTCATTTTACCCTTCTGCACTTCTGATTTTTCGCTATAAAATAGAGACACATCCGTTCTCTGGATATAGGCAAAAATAATTGCAGTAATCACTGCTTCCAGAATGCTAAATCCAAAAGCATGTTCCGCTACCATGGCAGGAACAGTTACACTCAATGGGTAGGGCATATAAAGTGGGGTTCCAGCAGCTGTGTGTTGCAAGATGGGCTGTATTCCGAATTCAACACCTGTACAGAAAGCTGCTATGGTCAGAGAACACCAGCCAGCTATAGCCGAAGCAATAATTCTCTTAGAGGATGTGATATCAGAATTTCCGCTAATAAGCTTATAAACATAATAACCGACAAATGGTATTACAACTCCCATGTTGAAGCAATTCGCGGCTATGGCCGTAATTCCTCCATCACCGAATATCAACGCCTGCAATACCAGAGTTACAGAAATAGCTATCACTCCTGCCCAGGGACCGAGAACGATGGCGATAATTGCACCTCCCACGGCGTGACCCGTGCTGCCTCCTGGAATAGGTACATTGAACATCATTATTACAAATGAAAAAGCAGCTGATAGTGCCAGCAGAGGGACCTGTCTGGACTTAAGTTCTGTGTTCAGTTTTTTTCCGGCGTAATACCATATCGGGATCATAATGATCCAAAACGCGACATAGGTGTAAGGCCCTAGATATCCATCTGGAATATGCATTTTTCTTTCTTCCCTTATTTATTTTTAATAATTATAACTAAGAATCTTTATTTTGACTGGGTAATTCTGTATGATCTAGAATATTTTTCTGAAAGAAAGGAAACTCAGCTCCTTTATATATTTTACAACGTTTTGCTAGTTATTTTTCTGAACAATGTCCTGAGGCAGGATTGTTCTATATTACTTATATATATGTTGGTATTACTTTTTTTGATAAATTAATATCTACATATAATTCAATATACATATTTAATTTTTAAATAAAATTAAGTGTTCTTATCTCTATTTTTTTATCCCCAAATAGTTATCATTAAATGTTTTTATATCGGCTTTGTAAAAATTCTATTCATAAATCAACATTAAAAGACTGAAAAGACGTGAGTAAAAATAGATCAAACCATTCAGTTCAAATTAATGGAGATTTTTTAGGGAATTTTTACGGGTTCTTATATCCTTCTTTAATTATCTGAACCTTATCCCTATCTGCTTTCACAGACAGGGTGAAAAGAAATTCAGGTACTTAAACTATTCAGGAGGTAGTTTAAGTTTTGTGTCTGTTCGCAAGAGACATATTTACCTATACTACTAATGATATTTAACACTTACTTTTTGGTTTTTGTTACTAGATCTTATTTTTTTCTAATACGTTGTTACATATTTGAAGAAATCAATTTGAAGAAATCAATTTGAAGAAATCAGTTTCTTGAGAAGTTTACTGTCCAATAATAGTTGGCAAACATTGAACATGAGTGGAGAGCTTTAAATTAAGGAAATTTTTCAATATATCTCGTTCTCAGAGCCTTAGTTACAACCAAGAAAGAAAAAGGTAGAATAAGTTCTTCTGTTACTCTGAATAAACAAAATACCAAAATGCCCTAACATTTTTATTTTTCACACCGTCAATAAGTATTTCTTTATTATTTTTACATCGTGTTGGTAAATTTAACGTTCATTTCTTACAGTCGTTACGTTCTGTAATACATAACGGGATAAAACTTTCAAGTATTATTACTCACAACGAAATATAGAAAAGATTTATATATATCTTTAAATCGCTGACTTATAATTGAAATAAAAAACTATTTTTATAAAAAATATCCTAATAAAGAAGGATTGGATCTCATGAACAGCTTACTGAGTGAAAAAAACAGCAATCTTTCATCTTTATATCCAGAATATGGGCAGGATTTATACAATTTACGAAATATAAAATCACATCTACTTCATTTTTACAATAACATTCAATTTTGTGATATGAATAAAATTGCTGAGCTTAATCTCCCATATCTTTATGAAATTTTCTCTGAGCTTGATGAAGTTGGGCATATGGATATGGCTGAAGATTTCTGTCAGGCCTTACTTAAAGACCCGGTGATCAGCTCCATTCTTCCTGCGATTTACAGCAGTTATACCCATTTTTTTAGTATACATGAGACTCAGCTCGCAAGAAAAATTCTGGCTTGCAAAGAACCCTGGAAAATGCTGGAATCTTTTCCTCTCTATGCCAGATACAAAAATACGATTAAAATCCACGTCCAGAACTGTTCCCAAATTAAAGTACTGGCTTTTATAGGCTGCGGCCCCCTTCCTATTACTTTACTACTTTTCAGTAAACTATACGGAATTCGCTGCATCGGCATAGATCAGGACCCAGAAGCAGTGGCTCTGGCAAAAAGCTGTGTAAAACATTTTGGCCTCGAAAAAGAAATCAGCATTGTCAAGGGTGATGAAAACTCACTTGCAGAGCTTGATTGGGATTCTGTACTGGTAGCAGGGCTCGCTGAACCTAAAAAACGCATCTTCAGGAACCTCCATTCGATTATAAAAAATAGAAAAACAGAATCTGAAAAATCTATCTCAGTGTGCTATCGTGACTATAGTGGTATGAGGCAGTTGTTTTATTGGCCGGTCCAATCAAAATATATTAAAGGATTTCGAAAACTAAAAAAAATTTATCCCGATGGAAAGATGAACAACACCATGGTCTTCCTGGAGTGTGAGTAATATCCCAAAAATTGAGACCGCATCCTTAATTGCCGAACTTCAGCAGATTCATACTCATGTGAAGGATCTTGGAGAGACAGAGATTCTGGAAAATTCCTCTATGGAATTGCAGGACATATTTCAAAGATTAGATGAACTTGCTGCCCTGGATATAGATGAAGTATCCACAGAGATGATCTTTAAAAGTCCTGGATTTGACTCCTTGATGATTTCAATTTCGAACTTTAGATATTTATACAATCTGAAACTTGAAATAGAAAAAGCAAAAAGCCTCCTTGAAAGCTCAAATCCATGGGAAACCCTTCAGAATTTTACCTTTTATCCAAACTACTTACAACTTGCCCGGACCGAATATACAGGTTCAGGCTTGAAACCGAAAGATTGTGTTCTTTTTCTTGGAAGTGGTCCTCTCCCTCTGAGTTTGATAGTTCTCTGTCAAAAGTATGATCTTCAGGGAATTGGAATCGAGCAGGTTGGAAAAAGATCAAATCTTTCTAGAGAAGTAATTGCCTGTCTAGGTCTTTCTAAAAGAATCAAGATAATTGAAGGAAACCATTTCATTCTACCCCTTAAAAGCAGCTGTGATCTTTATATGATCGCTGCTCAGGCTGAACCCAAAAAGGAGGTATTTGAACACCTGGCAAAGGTACTTCCTGAAGGAAGTAAAGTCTCCTACCGTCTCTACGAAAAGGGTATTAGAAAAGTTCTGGACGGTGGTTCTCTATTCGAGTTGCCTTCCGGATTTATAGAATATTTAAGGGTTCAGCCAGAACCTCCAGTTAATAATACGGTTGTATTTCTGAAAAAATTAGGATTTACTCAAAAAATTAGGATTTACTCACTTGATTAATGAAATCAAGCACAAGTAAATCTTTCGTAACTATTATTGTTTAGAACCTTGAGATCTTATGATATTAATATTTGAGTTGATCCCAAAAATCAAAATTGTATCTCTGAATCTTGTATTTGGAATAATCAATTGAGTTCCTGATCATGAAATATAGATCTGGAATTCCATTGATTTGAGAATAAAATTGGTTTTGAGATGAACTATAGCACTGCCTGTATCTTCTTTTCGACTTTTTCACTTTAATCCATGAATGTTCGGATTTCTGATACTCTTCAAAGTAAAGAGTTGCTAGCTTTTTACCTGCACGGAATTAAATTATGACGCAAGGGTCTTGAGTGGTTCAGGAATGCGAAGGCTGATTCTATACCTGAAATTCTTCCGGATCTCGCTTATCATCTTCATTTCAGCACTGTCAAGGATTTTTGCGCGGTGGACGATCAGGAAATACCCAACTATGAAAGTTGCGTACTCCCAGAGTGCTCCGGTAAGTAGATGCGCATTCTTGGCTGCGAGCATGGACCCGACCATCAAGACAACGATGAAAGTTAATCTTCTGTACATCGAGGTGAAAGGATGCATATTCTGCTTCCTCCAGGCCCTTAAAGTCATCAGAACTTCGATGGATGAAAAGGACACTGCAGTCCCTATAGCTGCACCTACCATACCATACTCAGGTATAAGCATGAAGTTGACTGCGACATTAACGCCTGCACTTGCTACTGAGCACTTCATAAGGAAGTCCGAGTCACCAGAGGCTAACAGGGTATGATAGTTAAACCCAAAGTACGAATTTGCTATGAATCCCAGGGCAAGGATACGCAGGGCAGTGGCACCGCCCACATATTGCGCTCCATAGAGCTTTGTAATAAAGTACTCGGGATACACGAATATGAGTGCAAAGAGAGGGAATGTAAGCAGGAAGCACCATTTAGTCATTATCTCATAAATTGAGCCAAGTGGAGCAGTCTCGTTTTGACCCCAGAGCCTGGATGTAACAGGGACATAAACAAAGCCCATGGAAGATACTACCAGAGACAAGAAACCTACAAGAGGGTATACTGCATTGTAAATTCCAACAATTTCAGCCGACTTGAAATAGCCGAGCATTATTGTGTCTATCCAGCTCATAATGTTGAGCAGAGTTGCAGTTATCAAGAGTGGAAATGAATACCTTATTAACTGCCTGGTTGTGTCACCGAATTGAATTTTCCGTTCCTGCTTGACTGCCCTCTTGATTGGCGGCTTCTTTATGAAGTACACGGACATTATGCTGAAGGTAAAGATCATTGAGAGCAGATCCGCAAACACGACTCCCTTCAGGGAAGCCTTGATAAATACAGCAACTGTGGCAAACCCAAGTAGAGATACCGGCCTTATGATGTTATAGAAGTACATGTTAACATTCGTACGGTCGAATCCTCTGTAGATCGCTACTGTCAGGTTCAGGAGTATGGTAAACGGGACTGCAAAGATAAGGGTCTTCACTACAGACAGGACTTTGCCCTGTGCATCAAATCCATTTCCTGCCAGAGTATGGAACAGGGAAGGTGATACCAGAATTGAAAGCAAGCCTGCAATCAAGCCCATAATCATGGCTGAGATTATTAGTTCATGCACCTTCTGTTCCTCATGCCTGCCCCTGAAAAACGCAATATATCTTGGAACTCCCTCATTGAGTCCAAGGGTTGCGACTGCACCTGTAACTGAGATCACAGTAAGTGCAAGAGCATATGTGCCAAAGTCGGCTGGCGCAAGATGTGACGTGAGTACTTTTTTGGTGATAATGTCGAGAAGCATTCCGATGAAGGTTCCTGCAAGTATTATACCGGAACCTGCCACTATCCGGTTGACCGAGTCGTTAACTGACATGTTAACACCGTTTTACTGCGTTTAGTTCCCGACTCTCTGGGTCAACGGGCAGGAGCAATGTTCGGTTGCCTTGCCAATGACTACTTGTAAAACGTTCTCAGTCAACTGAAGGTTAAAGCCTGAAAAGTCTTTCTTTGTAGTTTGCAGGAAAGCTAAGCCCGGCTCTTCAGCCTTGCAGGTACTAACAGATAGGGTACTGTTACTGTATGTAATGAAAAATCTCATTTCGGGGTTTAGGGTTTCAAAGGTAGCTGTTTCGAATTCCTTTAAACAGCTGTAAGTTTTAAGTTTGTCCGTATATCGGCCTTTTTGCTTAACTTTTTGTCTGGCTACCCCTTTCTGAGCTTCCAAGACGAGGTCTATTTCGGGTTTCTTGATAAGCGGCATGATTTCTTACGACCTTTAGGATTGGATCGGAGCTAAATCTTGGATTGGATCGTGGGGTCAACTTTCAGGTTGGATCAAGGGCTGAGTCCTGTTGGATCCCAAAATGACTCGAATGCGGATCTTGGGCTAATCCTCGGTTAGGTGCCGAATATTCGAAGCTGATTTTGGATTAAGTCAGGAGGCCCTGTTGGATCGCAGGTTGGATTGGGTTAAATCTGGAAGACCCCTGTTGGATCGCAGGTTGGGTTTTGGGTTGAATCGCAGGTTGGATGGTTTGGGTCCATTTTAGGATCTCAGTGAGTTGCAGGGTGGATCCTGGGTAAGATTCATGGCTGGATTATGAAAGACGGATCTGGGTTTTACCCGCCTTGCATTAATTCTGATTTGCTTCTGCTAGTTTGCCTCTTAATTCAATGAACGCTTTGCCTGTTTTTCGAAGCTTGGAATTTGTTTTTGCATTCCTGGAACAGCTTACGAAACTCATCGAGTCTTTTTCCTTTCTAACTCCACAAGCGTCCGTAAACAATTTGCCGTCTGAGGGCTGACAGAGCAAATTCCGGATTATATCGTTGTTTTCAGAAACTTGAAGGAGAGACACTTGTCATATATTTTTCAAAGTTCCCCCAAGATTTCCATGGAGTACCTACTCGACTAAATATAAAAGCTTTTCGGAATCAGGCCCGCATTATCATAACGAGGTAAGACAGCGGCCTGAAGGAAACCTTATTTAATATGTCTCCTGTTAGAGATCGACTGGATTCCATTTCTCGGCTTTTGCAGCTTTAAACGGAAGCAATTTTAAAAGCAATTAAAAGCCTTAGATTGAGAAAATAAGCCTTCAAAAAGGTTTTAAACTCTCCAAAAAACTGGCTTATCCATTCCGGATAATCCCAATTTTTTTTATTCGGTCAGGAACAATCCTGATGGAAAGGAGTTTTTTCCGGTATTATTCAAATGCAACTTGAGTAGAGAAAACGTTTCCGAAGATAAATATCTCGAAACGAAACTTTCTAAATATCATTGGCAATCATTTGAATAATTTTTTATAATTTCTTTGAAAATAGTTAGGATGATACTCGAGAATTAGTATAATTCAACTTTTATATAGATAGTTCAATTTGCTCTTCAAAATCATACAAAAAGAAAAATTAATCTGCCGACAGGAACATCGGCTTAAAGTCATTAAATAATATCAACCTAAATATCTGATCTGAATATCTGACCTGAATACCTGACCTGAATATTGCCAAAAATTTTCGTGTTGAGCTTGCAAATTTAGTAACATCCTCTGATTTTAGTATCGCAGTCTCAGTCAAAAAGCTCTGTCATTGCTTTTACACTTTTGAACATATCGACAATCATAGGCGTAGTACTATTAGGTTCTCCAAGGGTCGAATTGGCAGCTTCGATCATGTTGTCAGGGTATATGAGGCTTGAATTAAGCCGTTTCATATTTTCGTTTAAAGGAACCAGAGAATTTTCCGTCTCACTCAAATTTTCAGGGTCCGATTCCATCACACCGAGTATGGAATTCGTTGTTGCTATGCCTACCTCTGTCCCTTCGATTGTAGGCTGCAGAAACGGATATTCCTCAACGCGTGTGTTTAGGGTTCTGTTTATGAGGTTAAGGTTGAGGTCAAGCATCTGAAGCATGGATGTGAGAAACCGGAAGTTCAGACCTATTTCCTGATCCATTAGTTCATTTTCGTTATACATTGATGCGAAATCTGTTTCATTGTTTTCATCTTCAAAATTAGTCTCCGCTACATCAGTTACTGCAAATGAAATTGGAAGCGTTAACAGAATAACCAGGAAGCTTGCAGCTATCCTCAAGTAAAAAACCTTGGCTCTTTTCATAATAATTTCCCCCACTATTACTTCTCCAGTTTAGTAAAATTACTCTTCAGCTAAAAATAATCGCGCTTGTCTATAAAAACGCAACGATTCATCTAAAATAATGTAGTAAGTAGAAAACCTTCATAAAGAGAAATAGATTTAGGACTTACGCACTTGAGGAACAAAATCAATTACGTTAAAGACTGTAAGATTAAAGATTCGTTGTAAGTCAAACCTTGAGCTTGATTTCTTGTCTTGTTCATAAGTTTTTATTTTCTGTTCTAAAGCCCAATTATAGACAAATATACAAGCTCCAAAATGAACTTTTATAAGTTTTTTCTAATTTTTGTTAAGGTAGATTCGGTATTTATAGGCTTTTAACATTCTATAATAATAGGTTTTTATAATAATAGGTTTTAAATAAATAATTTTTGTTAAAAGTTGCTTTTTGAAGTTGACGGCTTTCATCATCACCTGCCACCTTCCAGTTCCCACCGGAACTGAAAATTGACAATTTTACAGGTTTGACATCGACTGAAAAAGACTAGAAAACCTTTCAGGTCGTTTTGGAACAAAAATTTATCAGTATCTCCGAATAATATCTGGCTTTTGCATACGACAAGCTAATGTTAATGACAAAAGTAGAATTGTTCCCATATTTTGTTGCGGGGTCACTATCAATGGCTCCCTGCTGATCCATTGACCTACAC
>Ga0268263_1002563_pt1 | contig 11589 bp, 11 predicted proteins | sample Biomet5_FD_190358 | JGI IMG/M metagenome (GOLD analysis project Ga0268263, IMG submission 190358) | Microbial communities from bioreactor (seeded with sewage sludge) at LBNL, California, USA - Biofuel metagenome 5 (SPAdes) (version 4) | ecosystem: Engineered > Bioreactor > Anaerobic >... | reverse complement strand
CCGGCGAGCCGATCTACAACCCGATGCTGTGGGAGACCAAGCTCAGCTACCCCACCGAGTTCGCGATCGCCTTGGAGGTGCTGGAGGACCTGCATGAGGCTCTGGGCGTCCGGCTCCCTCTCGATGAGGCCGGCTTCGTCGCGATGCACCTGGCCAGCGCCGGGCTGGTCGGCGATCCTGCGCGCGCATTGACCTTGGGACGGGCGCTGCACGATGTCATCGAAATGGTCGAGCAGGATCTGGGGATCAGCCTCAACACCGACGGCGCCAGCACTACCCGGTTCCTCACTCACGTGAAGTTCGTGATCCAGCGACTCACTCACAACAAGGCCTTCGCCGGCTCTTTCGACGAGATCTTCCAGACCTTGAAGCGGCAGTATCCCGACACCTACACCTGCGCCCGTCACCTCGGCGGCTACCTGCAGGGCCAGTTCGCCACGACCGTGACCGAAGAAGAAGAGCTCTACCTGATGCTGCACCTACGCCGCCTGCAAGACGACGTGCTCAGCGCCGACGAGGCCACAGCGGCCGCCCCACCCACCGATCAGTAGTTCCGCCAGTTCCCGACGCGAAGGACCGCCATGCCGAAGCTCATAGTCCAGGCCGATGACCTGGCCATCACCCACGCTGCCACCCTCGGCACCCTCCGATCGGTGAAGGCCGGGATGGTCCGAGCTGTAGGGCTGTTCACCAACCGTCCGGATGCGGCCTTCGCTGCCGGTGAGCTGGCCGGTGTCGAGCAGCTCGACCTCGGCATGGATCTGAACCTGGTCACCGGCGCTCCCCTGCTCAGCGCCGACCAGGTGCCCAGCCTGGTGGGGCCGGACGGTACCTTCCGCACCTCGCACCAGATCAAGGCAGCGCATCGCACGATCGCCCAGGACGGCTTCTACTCCACCTTCGAGCCGGAGCCGTTCGACCACGAGCAGACCCTGGCCGAGGCCCGGGCTCAGGTCGTCCGCTTCTTCGAGTTGGTCGGGCGACCACCGGCCTACCTGCACCACCACGCGATCATCAGCCCGATGCTCGACCAGGTACTGCACGAGGTCGCTGCCGAATCCGATGTGCCGGTGATGGACGACCTGATGCGCTTCCATCGGGTGAACCAAGTAGCCAACTCCTGGTACTCGACGCCTTTTCCCGCCGAAACCCAGGCTGGCTGCGACCCGATCGGTGAGTTCATGGCCCAACTCGACGTGATCGCAGCACACGAGGTGAGCCTGCTGATCGTCCATCCCGGCTACCTGGACGCCGAGCTGCTCGACATCACCAGTTACCACATCGTCCGGGTCCGCGACTTGGAACTGGTCACCTCACCCCGGGTGCTTGCCGCGTTGGCCGAACGCGGCATCGAGCTGGCCAACTACACCTCCAGCGGTCTCGACTGGTGAGTCCCCGCGCTCGCTACGATGTGCGTCAGCGACGCCGGACCGGGCGGAGCGACGATCGGAGGCTCGATCCCAGATGCGGACACAGGAGAGCATCCTGGAGGCCGCGGCTGCAGAGATGCTGCAGCACGGCTATGCCGCCTCATCGCTGTCAGCCATCGCGAGCCGCCTGGGCCTGACCAAGGGTGCTCTGGTCAGGCGATTCCCGACCAAGGAGGCGCTCGCTCACGCCTTGGTCGAGAACCTGCGGGCCGATGTGGTCAGCCAGCACGAACGCTCCGCGCAGACCTATCCCGATAGCGGAATCCGAGCGATGATCGACTTCCTGTGGGAGTTGGGCACCGCCTCAGAGGCGAAGCCGCTGGTGTCAGCGGCCGCGGTCTTGATCACTGATCGGACCTCACCCACCTTCGCCATGACTGAGGTACTCAGCGTGTGGCGGGCGGCACTGGTGGCGTTCTTCGAACAGGCCCGGCAGGTCGGCGAGCTACCCGAACAAAGTTCAGCGCTGCAGCTGGCCGAGTACACCGTCGTCACCAGCATCGGGGAGGCGGCGTTGTCGTCCCACGTCTACTCCTCGGCCGCCCGCAGCGAGCCGCTGCACTTTCTGCGGTTCACCCTGCGGGCAGCCGGAGTGATCGACGTGGACAGGCAGATCGACGAGGTTCTCGCTCGCCGACCCGCCCAGCCTTCTGACTAGCCTCGCCGGGCCCAGGGGCGAGCGATCAGCAGCAGCCCGGCACCGAGGACCAGTGCGGCCACCCCCGCTCCGATCGGCCAGGCCAGGTCGGAGCCGGTGAAGGCGAGTTGCTTGGGCGTGTTGCCCTTCACGTCCGTGGTCGCCGCAACGGTGGGCACCACGGAGCTGCTCGCCGTCGGATCGACACTCGGCGCCGGAGTTTCGTCGCCGGTAGGACCGGCCGATGTGGTCGGAGTCGGCTCGACAGTCGGCTGCGAGGACTGCCCACCCTCGGGATTGACAGTCGCGGTCGGCGTGGGCGTCTCAACCGGCGTCGGCTCGGTCGACGTGGGCGTCTCAACCGGCGTCGGCTCCGTCGACGTGGGCGTCTCAACCGGCGTCGGCTCCGTCGACGTGGGCGTCTCAACCGGCGTCGGCTCGGTCGACGTGGGCGTCTCAACCGGCGTCGGCTCGGTCGACGTGGGCGTCTCAACCGGCGTCGGCTCCGTCGGGACGACCGGCGCGGCAGCGCACTGCAGCTCGCCCAGGAATGCGTGGTGATGGATCTCGCCGCCACCGGCGCTGGTCAGGTTCTGCGCGAACCACTGGCCGTTGGTGGTGATTCCGGAGCTGAAGTTCAGGCTCGCCTGGGGTGCCCAGATGGCACCCATTTCAAGGCCGTCCACGGACACCGCACCAGTCACCTCAGAGAGGTCCACCAGGATGTAGCGGGCCAGATCCTGCTGCGCACCGCGCTGCGCGGACCAACCCTCGAACTGGAGCTGGCCCAAGGTCGTGGTGCCGGGCGCCACGCGGATGATCAGCGGTGCGGCAGCGGTCGGCCGATAGCCGCCGGCGCGATCCATCTTGATGGTCTTGCCTGCGATCTGGCTGTAGTCGATGACATTAGGACGATCGGTCGCGAAGCCGGAGACGAAGACCATGCCGCCGTCGTTGGTCACTGAAACCTGGTTGCTGGCGGCCGACGCGGGGTCATACAGCGAGGCCAGGCACTGATTCGCGCGAGCGACCTTCGCGTCGAGATCGCCGAAGTAGGCCAGCGCCGAGGGCTTCTCACTCTTGAGCGCCCCGACCGACGAGCCCTGATACGGCACGGTCTTCAGATCAAGAATACCGCCCGAGGAATTGGTCACCCGCAGGAAGTCGGTCCCGGCGGCCGGGCCGCTGCCACCGCCACGGGCCGATCCGGTCAGGCCGGCGATGTCGGCGAGCTTCACTACAGCCGTCGCCTCCGGCGAGGTGGCCGAGATTGTGTGCGAGTCGTCGCGGTTGCTCAGCTCGAACGCGCCGGAACCGACGAAACGATCAGCGAGGATCCGCACCGGCACCCCGTCGATTGTGGGCACCACGTAGTCGGGTGTACCTGCTGCCTGATGGATGATCGGGTAGCCGTTCTGACTGCCCGATGAGATCGAACCGAGAACCGCGATCGACCCCTCGAACTCGCTGTTGTTCAGGAGCACGTCACCCCTGGCAACCACCGTGAAACCCTGGTTCACGTCGAATGGATTAAGCGCACTGGACGCCGCTTGCGCGGGTCCCGCTGCGCCAACGGCACCGGCCAGCAGAGCCAGCAGAGCCGCTCCGGACAGGCCCAGAGCACGCTGCGTGCGTGCGTTGTTTCGCCTTTTGGGCATGCCAAAACTCACCACAATTATTCCCCCCAAAACACGGCGGTCAGCCAGTGGCTCCGCCGTCCCCCTTTGCAATCGTTTTCCAGGCTAGCACGGGCGTAGACGACCGTTTACGTCTAGCTGAGTGCGCACTAGGTAATCCTGCGGAGGCAGTGGCGCCGGCATCGACTCCTTGCACCCACCGCATGGGCCGGCTCCCGCAGACCCCCGCGTGACGCGATCCTCCTCTGCGTGAGCTGGCCCCCGAGATGCCGGCGCGCGACCGAATCAGAGTGGTGGTCGACACTCCCCTGGCCCACAGCGCCTGAATGCCGCGGACGGACTCGCGCCCGCCACACCCGTCCATCGTTTGTCGCTCCAACGAGCCTGCCGATAGCGTGACTCGCGGACGGCACTGGGGGCGGTAGCTCAGCCGGTCAGAGCAGGGGACTCATAATCCTCACGTCGCGGGTTCGAGCCCCGCCCGCCCCACTGCATTACCCCTAGTCAGAGCGCGGTCCACCCAGTTGGTGAAGTCGGACGCGGCATCCGCGGCGCAGTTTTCGGAGCAGTTTTGGTCGAGCGTCGCATCCGCGGCGCAGTTTTCGGGGCAGTTTTGGTCGACCGCCTCGTTCGCCGTGGGGGCTGACCAGGAGTGCTGCTGCATAGAACGGGGCGTGAACAGCAGACACACCACCTCCTATCTGGACGCCATGGCCCGTTCGGTCGCGGACGCACAAAGGGCAATCTCGATCCTCGCTCGCGAACTCGACGCTGCGCGGGCAGAAGCCTCCCGGTTGCAGCGCCGCACGCACTACTCGATTGAGGAGGCTGCAGACGCCCTCGGCGTAAGCAGATCAACCATTTGTCGGCGGATCGCGGACGGCAGCATCTCCAGTACCAAGGTCGGCGGCCGTCGACTGATCCTCGCCCTGGAACTCGAACTAGCTGGTGTCGCCTGATGGGCCGGGCTGCCAACGGGGAAAGCAGCATCCGGCTCGGACGAGATGGGCGGTGGCACGGCTACGTCTCCATGGGCAAGGACGTCTGCGGAAAGCCCGTTCGTCCACATGTGAGCAGCAGGTCTCGACAGGTCGTCGCTGATGAAGTCGCTCGGCTTGAGCGGGAGCGCGACCGAGCCAGCGGCAGGAGCGCTGCTCGCAAGAGAAAGACCTCGGTGGGTGAGTACATCGTGGAATGGCTAGAGGTCGTCGAAGCAGAGCGGGCACCTGGAACCTGGCACGCGTACCGGAACGTGGTCCGCAACTACGTAAAGGGATATCCCCTCTACAACCTTGCCCTCTCGAACGTCACCATCCGCGAGATTGACCGCTGGCTCATCGAGGTAACTCGACGGTCGGGAGCCATGGCGGCACTGAAGGCGAGGCGCACGATCAGTGCGATGTTCGGCCATGCATTGAGGCGCGGAATGCTAGCCCAAAACCCGGTAACGGGAAGCCTCGTGCCCCGAGCGATCGCAGCTCAACTCGTGCCATTTGATACTGACGAGATCTCGCAGATCCTCCGCGCAGCTCAACAGACCGACATGCCGGCGCGGTGGAGCCTTGCCTTCGCCAAGGGACTTCGACAAGGAGAGTGCACCGGGGTTCGCAGAGACGATGTCGACCTTGTCCGCAACACCGTGACTATCGCTGGCAAGCTGCAAGCCTTGCCCTGGATGCACGGCTGCGTCGAGCTGGACGCGACGCCGACATGCGGGCGCGTGGCTAAGTCGTGTCCGCTGCGGCACGGTGGCGGGATGCACTGGCAGCCCTACACGAAGACGGGCAAGCACGATGGTGCGGGACGAGTGATAGAAGTCCCGTCTCAGGTCATGGAGCAGCTCGCGCACCAAATGGATGTCCAGGACCAACAACGCGAATCGGCTGGCGACAGGTGGACCAACAGCCTGGGACTCCTCTTCACCGGACCTTCGGGTCAGCCCATTCGGCCCGAAGCGGACAACAAAGCCTGGCATGACCTCCTCTCGGCCGCAGGAGTACGGCAAATGAAGCTTCACGGCGCAAGGCACTCCACCGCCACCGCGATGCTGGGCCGGATCGATCCCAGGATCGTCGTAGAGCTCATGGGTTGGAGCGGGCCGGCCATGCTTCAGCACTATCAGATCCCCGGGACCAACGCGCGCCGTGCGGCAACCGATGCACTCTGGCGGGACCTGTACGGGAACTGATCGAGCCGGGGAGGGCAGTGTCGGCGGGCTCGCGCAACGGGCGCGCCTACACGCGTGTCACTATCGAGCAGCGCGCCAGTACTGGAGCCCCAAGGGCAGGCGTAGGGCGGTTAGTGGGTGGGACACTCGGGCGCATCTACCCACGCGACACCCCCAGCCCCCGCGGCCGGACTTACCGCGCCACACGCACGGCTGGCGCGCCGGGCGACAGCACGCACTCGGGCCGATGAGCGCTTGACGATTGTTCCGGTCCTGGACGCCGCCGTTCGGATGTGCCGTGTCTGACCTTATCGATGTGCGAGTGCGCAATATGCGGTTCGGCGCTCTGACGTGTTGACCAAGCCCCACCTCGATACCCGCCTCGGGGCTCGCGATGGGGTGGAGACACACCCCCGAAATCCACAGAGGGATACTCCTGGCGGTTCATCCTTGGAGGTACGGTGCGATATCGTCGCAAGCCGAGCGGTCCTGCCAGCGTCGAACGCGAACGAGGGGTGCCGTCATGCGTGAAGTGGCGATCCAACTGCTGAAGTACTGCGCCGCAGCCCACCGACCTTCTCGCCGGGAATGGCAGTTGACACGCCGGAGCGCGCCACGAGCGTTGCAGGCAGAGCGCCAGGTCCAGATTGTCGGTGGTTCGGCGTACTGTCAGCGCCAACGAATCAGGTGAGTTGCGAGGATGGCACCAGTGGAGACGCTAGATAATGAGTTCGATCAGGCAGTCCGCAACGTCACGATCAGTGGCGTCAAGCGCGACCGTGCCATCGCCGCACACAGCGAGGTCCGCGCGCTGCTCGAAGCCGACCCAGAACTGTGCTCGTGGGGAATCGACCCCATCCTGATCGGCTCGTACGCCCGCCAGACCGCCCGATACCCCGGCAAGGACGTTGACGTCTTTCTCCGCTTCACGGGCCTCTCCGTCCGCCACGATCCCGAGAAGGTTTACAGCGCCGTCGAGCGCGTCCTCGTTGCGAAGTACGGTCTCAGCGACCGCGACATGGACGGCCGCGTCACCCGCCAGGCCAGATCTCTCAAGATCGACTTCCCGGATCCCGACGACGACCTGAGCGACAACTCCTTCTCTATCGACGCCGTACCCGCCGTCCAGTGGGGCGAGCACTGGGGAATCCCGAACCGCGACCGTGACCTGTGGAACAGCGAGGACAAGCGCTGGATCAAGACCAACCCGGTCCAGTTCGCCGACGATACCAATGCGCTCGCTGTCGCGACCTGGAGCCCGACGGTAGGCGCCATCAACGCGTACCGACCCGTTGTTCGGCTCCTCCGCCAGGTCCGCCACTTCCACTTCGGCAACGAGCGACCCGGCGGCTTGTTCACCGAGGTTGCGGCCTACTACGCCTGGTCGGGTCGTCTCGTCACCGGCACGGCCTGGGCCGAACTGCTGACCTCCACAATCGAGCAGGTCGCCAATCGGTTCGAGAAGTGTGCCGAGGATGGCCTCGCCGACCCGGTACTCGGTACACCGATGAAGCCCGATCTCGACTCCTGGCAGTGGAGCGCTGCTGCCAGCGGGCTGAACCGACTCGCCAAGCAGGCCCGCCAAGCACTCGATTCCGAACGATGCCGTGCGGCGAAGATGTGGCGCGAGATCCTTGGCAGCAATGATCGTGGCCAGGTCCTCCCTCTCCCAGACGGATGTGACGCCAACGGTTTCCCCGTCGGCGCAGTGACCGCGGTTAGCGCGGTCGGCAGCAATGACCCGCGCGGGTTCGCTAGCTTTCCCTGGCACACCCGACGTCATATGTGAGTAACCCGTGGAGACATACGACGACGCCGCGTTCGAAAGGTTCTGCTCCGGCCTCGTCAACGAGGGGTTCTCCCCGGTGCGTGACACCGCTCAGGCCAAGTGGACTGGCCCGCTCCGCGCAAGCCTGCGGCCCCTCACCGAAGCAACCCGCATGCAGATTCATTTCTATGAGGGCTGGCCACTCCGCTACGCCCACATAACTGTCCCCGGGCTCAAGACCGAACACACCAACCAAGGCACGATCTGCCTTTGGGCCGAGGATGACCCCGCACAGACCGCTGGCAGCGACCTCCAGAGGTTCTGGCGGCGCGTCGACGAATGGGCCAACGCAGTTCAGCTCGGCTTCCGCCTCGAAGACCGCGCCCTCGACGCCTACTTCCTCTTCGGCAAGACCGCCCCGTACCAAGCCGAACTGCCCTTCGGCGACCTCATCCGAGCAGGCAGCAACGGCTACCGCGCACCCCTCGTCGCTACCATCCGGGGCGACCGTACCTTGATGATCGAGCGCGCCCCCGCGACTAGCCCCGAACCCGATGGACCGACTCTGCTCCGAGGTGTGTTCTACCTTCGACGACACATCGACACTCCGCCCCGTGGCCTAGACGAGTTCCGCGCTTCCCTCACCAAGAAGCAGAATCGAGACCTCGACCAGGGCCTCGCCGCCAGGACGGCCGTAGCCCTCCCCGAGGCTAGCGGCGGATACGACTTCGCCGTCCTTGCTTGGCCCCGCCACGACCTCGAACACGACGCGGTCGTGATCGCCTTCCGCAGTGCCGGAGACAAACTCGAAGCATCAGCTATCGCCGCCACGCCCAACGACATCGCCGCCCGACTACGCCGCGCCGGGCCGGACGCAATCACCCTCACCGACAAGCGAGTCCTCATCGCCGGAGCAGGGTCCGTAGGAGGCCAGGTCGCCCTAAGCCTCGCCGCCAGTGGAGCCGGCTTCATTCGCCTCCACGACCGCGACGACCTCAGAACCGCCAACCTCGTCCGGCACACCAGCTACAAGTCGGGCGTCGGCTTCAACAAGGCAATCGCCATAGCCGTCGCAATCGACGAGCACGCACCTTGGACCACCGTCGAACCCAGGGCCGACAACCTGCCATACGAGCCCTCCGGCCTTACCTCCGGAATCGGTGGCTTCGACCTGATCATCGACTGCACTGGCACGCTCCCATTCACGGCAGCCCTCGCCGAGATCTGCCGACGCACCAACACCCCGCTCATCACCGGAGCACTCTTCCATCAGGGAGCCATCGCGCGCGTGCAGCGCCAAGCCGACGGCGACACGCTCATCGCAGCACGCCCCAGTGACCCGACCTACAGCCAACTGCCACCCGAAGACCCGCGCGAACCAAACCCAGGATTCCTCGAACTGGGCTGCACAGCACCGGTCAACAACGCCCCGCCGACCGCTGTACTCGCGACCGCCGCCGACATCACACACGCCGCTGTCGACTTCCTTACTGGCCGCCGCAACCGCGCCGACGAGCGCATCCTGGTCTTCCAGCCCATGGCCACCCCATTCGACGCGATCGGCACGCACGACCACAACGCAGGCAGGGTCAAATGAACCGCAAGGCCGATTACCCGATCCTCTTGCTCTCGGAATCCGCCCAAGCCTCAATGATCGCCGCAGCCGCCAATGCACACCCCAACGAGACCGGCGGCATCCTCATTGGAGTCCACACCGACGACGGCGCCCCGTGGGTCACTCGCGCCATCGAGATTGCCACAGATGACCGAAGCCACCACCACTACAAGATCCCCTCCGGTGCCACTCAGCCGACTGTGCATGCCGCCCGCCGAACAGACCCACGACTTGGCTATCTCGGCGACTGGCACAGTCACCCCGCCGACATCGGGCCGAGCCCAACCGACCACGCAACTCTCGCCGTGTACTCGATCAGGCACCCCCGGACACCCAACCCCACGCTCGTCGTCGTCCGGAACACCCCAGACGGACGCACTCTCGACGCCCACCGAATCGTCACCGTGACACCCCGCCCCTGCGAACTCCACATCACAGGCGACCTACCCGAAGAACGCTCGACACCCAACTCGAAACACGGCGACCCAAGGGTCTCAGAGGAGCCAGAATGACCAGCAACCAGATGCCGAGCGCGAGCGGTGTCCGCATCGCCGGTGATGACTACCAGTGGCTACACGCCTGGCGATCCTGTCTGGAAGCCCTGTATGAGAACCGCAACGGCAACGCCGCCAACCCCATCGTGGCCATCGGCGTTGAAGAACCCGACGTCGGCAACGGTGACGACGTCGTCCTCCACCGCACCCAACCGCCGCATACCTATACCCAAGTCAAGTATGCCGTCGACAACCGCACGGGGGTTAGCTTGAACTACCTCACGACCAGCGGCATCCTCCGCAAGATGCAGGCGACCTACACCGAGCTGACGAAAGACGGGACTCCGGCCGAGATGCGTCTCACTACCAACCGCAACGCCGACCCCGACGACACCCTCATCGCGGATCGTGACGGACGCGACGGACGACTGTTGCCCAGAGCAGCGCAGGGCGGGCACAGATCCGACCGGGGCAAGGCACGAACCGCCTGGGCCGAAGAGGCCAAGACCGATGAGGCCCATCTCCTCGACCTGCTCGCTCATCTCCACTTCGACATCGCGTACGACCTCGGCCGGCTCCGCAAGGACGTCAGTCTTCTCATGACAGCTAACGGCCTTCGCTCGGACTCCGCAGCCGTCGCGCTCGGTGTTGATTGGGTGTCCAACCAGGTCATTGCAGGCCACCGTCGACTTACACTCAACGACATCAAGAACGCCATCATCACCCTCGACCTCCGAGAGGGATCGCCATGGACGACGGTTTCCGTCGCCACTGTCACCCACGACGACCTCGCAGAACAAGCGGCGGTGAGCATCGACTGGGTCGATCGCATGAGCGGTGACACAGACTGGGCGCGGGTCGAGCCTGCACCGCCCGCGACCTGGAACGACCTCGCCGCAGACATACGGGCCATCCCCGGCCAACTCGGCACGAACAAGCGCATCCTCGTAACGGGCCACACGCGCCAAGCGACCGGCTTCCTCGTTGGCACCGAACTACGTCGCGTGAAGGGGTACGAAGTCGGCGTCCGCCAGGGCGACCAACTCTGGACCGGCGAGGAGCCCATCACCAGCAACGTCATTGCATACACCCAAGAAGACGCCACCGCCGGGCCCGGCACAGCGCTCATCGTCAACGTCGCCGCTGATGCGGCAGTCGACGCCATCGCTTGGATCCGAGAGTCCGCCCTTCCAGTCTCGAAGATCCTTACCATCACACCCACTGCAGGGGTCGGGCCAGGAGCCGTCCCCAACCCCGTCGCAGCAAACAGCCTCGCCATCGCCATCCGCGACCTCGCACGTCGCCACTCACGCAACGGCGACCTTCACCTATTCCTGATCGGCCCATTCGGCCTCGCGGCACTCCTCGGACACCACTGGAACAGACTCACTACCACGCACGCCTACGAACACCTCGGTGGAATCGACTACGCTCGCGCGTTCACCGTCGAGGCGTAACACTGGCCCCGCCTGGTCCGTCACTGGTGCAAACAGCCGACAGGATGAGTTGCGAGCCTTCGGGGATGCGTCGCCATCTCTGAGTCGCGCGCCGTTGCCGGAAGTGACGAGCGGCAACTGGGCCCTACCGGCTAAGGCCCTCTACGCTGGCTCGCTTGTCGTCTCGCGAACGCATGGATCTGCGCCTCTTCGTTCGCCTGTTGGCGCCGTGTGCGGCCTGCTGGAGGAAAGAGCCTCAGCTCTCGCCACGTGCTCAGACCTCTCCGGCTACCCTCGGTCCATGGTCTCGGCCACCACTCCCATTTCGACACGGCGGATCGCGATGCCGATCCTTCTGGTCGCTTTCGCCGCCATTCTTGCGAGCGTGATCGACTGGTTCACGCT
>Ga0268263_1002559_pt1 | contig 11601 bp, 9 predicted proteins | sample Biomet5_FD_190358 | JGI IMG/M metagenome (GOLD analysis project Ga0268263, IMG submission 190358) | Microbial communities from bioreactor (seeded with sewage sludge) at LBNL, California, USA - Biofuel metagenome 5 (SPAdes) (version 4) | ecosystem: Engineered > Bioreactor > Anaerobic >... | reverse complement strand
CAGCATTTGGGCTTTTTACTTCAGTCTGGTGTAAAACCGAAATTGAGTCCCTTACCTTTGGGGTTTTTGTCTGGATCAATATGTGTTTCGCCCTTGGACCCACTATAATAACGCTGGCATCTTTCGCGTCAGGTCAAACACTGTTTGATATGACAAAAGAATTTGCTTCTACAGCATCTTCATTTTACAATATCTCACCTTTGCATCATTTTGCTGAGGTAACTGTTGGAGCTCAAGATTTGAGTTTTTATGGAGGGTTCAATGTTCAGTCTGACGTACACGGATTTCTGGATACTCAATATGCATTACCTTACCTGTTTGGATATTACTGGCAAAATGTGATAATTTTACTAATTCTCCCGATTCTGTTTCTTGCGGCCGCATACATTTCATTTTTGAGAGATGATATTTAAGGAGGGAAAAATGTGGAAAATACCTCAAATGTCGAAGTAATAGCCCAAAAAGAATTTACTGACCATCTAAAAAGTCCTGTATTCCTTTTATTTACGGCCACTTTCATGCTGGTTGTCATTACCTGGTCGTATGTACAGGGGACAGAAGTTGAATATACTTTGAATGTTCTTGGCAGTCCTGACTTAATGAGAGGGTTTGAAGGAGTAGCAGAGGTTGTCGGTCGTTTTGCACCAGTTATGGGTATAGTACTGGGTTTTGATGCAATTGTCAAAGAAATAAAATCCAGTTCTATGAATGTTTTATTGACACATCCCTTGTTCAGAGATAATATAATTCTTGGAAAAATCCTGGGATCAGGCTTGTGTATCTTGCTGGTGCTCTTCTTTTCAATCAATCTGGCAACCGGAGTCATGCTCATGGCTTCTGGTCTCCCAGTTACGATGCAGCAAATCACAAGGATTGAGATATTCGTGATTTTGACTTTTTTTTATTCTTTAATCTTCCTTGCAATCTCCATAATGATTTCGACAATATCAAAAAAATCAAATAATTCTCTTATGTTCAACCTCATTTTCTGGCTTATCATAACGATATTGCTTGCGAAGTTAGTCTTTGTTGTAAGTTATGCTTTTTCAGAAGATCTCAATACAGCAAATGTTCAAACTCAGATCATCAAGAACTTCTTACCTGATTATCAGTATACTGCAACTGCTGTGGGAATCAAAAGTACTGATACAGGAATGACTTCTGGAATAGGTGGAATATTTGACACACGCTATACACTTGGAGCCTGGGCATGGGAATTCTGGCCCAATCTGGCGTATCTTTTCGTGCTACCGTTCATCTTGCTTATAGGCTCAGTACTAGCATTTTTGAAAAAGGACATAACATACTGAAGAAAAGTGTTTCCAAGGAGATAGCTTTTGATTTAAGTGACATAAGTGTAAGGATCGTTTTTCATTCTGATTCAAATACCAGAATGAATTATTTTTCAACTTTTATTTTCAACTTTTGAAGTTAACTTCCAAATCTTAGGATGGAGATTCAAATGTTAAGAAATATCCTCACAATATTTATCTTGTTTTCATTGTTACTTGTTACAAATATAGCATCAGCAAACTCGACATCGGAAGATCTAAGTTTTAATGTTACATCGCTGGATAAAATCCTCCAGCTAGAAGAAGGGTTCACAACAACTTCAACAGCCTGGAGTCCTGATGGACAACGTTTGCTTATAACCTGCTCCAAACCTATTTCTGCTTCGAATAATGTTGTTAAACATTACTTATTAGACACGAATTCCCATACTTTTGGGGAAATTGATTACGGAATTAATGAGTCAGACACCAATGGCATATTAGATGCAAAGTGGATCCCATCTGGAAACAAGATATATTTTGGAGTTTCAAAGGTTGACCGAACAAGTTCTGGTTATTGTTTTGTTATTTGCAATCCCGATGGCACGAATTTGAAGTGCGTAGGGACCAATTATACTGATCTTTCAGCCGTAATGAAAAATGTTGGGAATATTGGTTTTCAGAGGAATCTCAATTGGAATCCCGATTCCAGTAAAATTGTATTTGAATGGCAAAAACCTGGAGACGCCTCTACTGAAGTATATATAGCAGATGGAAACGGGACAAATGCCCGTAAACTTTCTTCAGCTACATATCCACAGCCTGTCTGGTATGATTCTGACAAAATCCTTATTGTTAAGGATGACGGAAATGTGGCGCTTATTAATGAGAGCGGTAATTTAATTCAGACTTTCCAGCCTAAGAACAAAGATAAAAAATATTGGGAATTTTCGCTCAGTCCTGACAGGAAAAAAATACTCTTAGTTTCAGGGTTACCAGGTAGTTTCGATTTACAGACTTATATCTCTAATACCGATGGTTCAAATTTAAAAGGAAACATTTCTTCTTACGATGGCACCGACGAATTCATCTTGACAAAAGAATATTGGCAGCCAAACGGTTCACTTCTTCTGGTGAATCAGAATAATAATCTTTATGTTATAGAAGGAAATGAAAACGACAAGCGTCTTTTGTATGAAGGCAATGCTAGTAAACCTCAATGGTCCTCTGATGGGAAGAAAATAATATTCGTTGAGAATAAAAATAAACTATATTCAATTGACGTTGATGGGACTAACCTAACTTTTATCACTAATTTCGGACTTACATCCTCTTATTTTTGGGATTTGTTCTGGAGCCCTCTAGATAAAGCTAAACAATTTTCGCTAAGTCCGTCTGGAGATGTGATAGTGTTCACATCTGCCCTTTACCCTGATAGCGGAAAGCTCATTGAAAATGAGCTAGGCCCTTCAAAATATCAAAACATTGCAGCTCCTTTATTCATTGTTAATTCGGATGGTTCTAATCTAACTCAGATAACGCCTACAATAAAAGGTAGACATGATGTATTAAGAGAGTGGAGTCCCGATGGGAAACTACTCACTATAGGATCTATACTATTTTCCTCAGATAGTGACTGGGACGAAGGTGAGAACTTTTTAGTTGAATTGAACTCTGAAAATTCCTCTTCTGCCTGGAATAATTTGCCTGTAAACAAAATTATCAAGAGTATAGAACCTAATGCTGTTAATCAAGTCCAAAGTAATGAGTCCAACTCTACAAACACATCACAGGTTACTGAACACAAGGAAACAAGCAATCAATCTCCTTCTTTTACATCCTTGCAATTTCTTGTCTGTATCGTAGGAGTCTGGTTAATACATAAAAGCTGGAAGCTGTGATACAATGAATAAAAACTGTGTTTTAACACTGGCACAAAAGGAATTCTCGGACAAACTGTATGAACCGAGTTTTTTTGTATTGGTTGCTATTTTTATGAGTACTATATTCATATACTTGCAAAGTAAAGGAGGTGGGGAGAATTTTAAACAAGTCGTTCAAGTGATCGGGGTATTTTTCCCATTGATAGGCATAGCTCTTGGGTATGATGGAATAATTAAGGAAAAAAATAGTAAAAGCCTCAATGTTTTATTGACCCATCCTGTTTTCAGGGATAATATTATTACAGGCAAATTTCTTGGGATTTCAATGGCTCTTGCTCTTGTAGTATTTTTGTCCTTGATATTAATTGCAGCCTCAGACTTTATTATTTCAGGAAAAGTTGCTGAACTTGATTCCCTCTTGCGCCTGCTAATTTTCGGGATATTTACTTTCCTTTATCTTTTAGTTTTTACAGCATTTGGGCTTTTAACTTCAGTATGGTGTAAAACCGAAATTGAATCCCTCACCCTTGGAGTCCTAGTATGGATCAACATATGTGTCGCCTTAGGACCTACAATCATGACACTTGCGTCTCTCGCGTCAGGTCAATCGCTGTTTGATATGACAAAAGAATATGCTTCAACTACAGCCGCAATTTACAATATCTCACCTTTACATCATTTTGCTGAAGTGACAATTGGAGACTTGGATCTGAGTTTATGTGGGTTTCATGTCCCGACAGATGTGTATGGGTTTATGGATACCCAATATTTGATATCTTACCTTATTGGATATTACTGGCAAAACGCGATAATCTTGTTGATTCTTCCGTTTCTATTTCTGGCAGCCTCATACATTTCATTCTTGAGAGATGATATTTAAGTTAAGGAGGAATAATGTGGAAAATGTTTCCAACATTAAAGTCATAGCCCAAAAAGAGTTTGCTGACCATCTGAAAAGTCCTGTATTCCTTTCTTTTTCAGCAACTTTTACACTGGTCATCCTTGCTTATTCGTGTTTAAAAGGGATGGAAGTCGAATATACCTTGAATGTTTTTGGCAGTCCTGATTTGATGGCAGGATTTGAAGGAGTAGTACAGGTTGTTGGCCGGTTTGCACCTATTATAGGAATAGTATTGGGTTTTGATGCAATTGTCAAAGAGATAAAGTCCAGTTCTATGAATGTTTTATTGACCCATCCTGTTTTCAGGGATAATATAATTTTTGGCAAAATCCTTGGATCGGGCTCATGTATTTTGCTGGTGCTCTTCTTTTCCGTCAATCTGGCAACCGGAGTCATGCTAATAATTTCAGGAGTTCCAGTTACGATGCAGCAAATCACAAGAATTGAGATATTCGTATTTCTGACCTTCTTTTATTCCTTATTCTTCCTTGCAATTTCCATAATGATTTCGACAATATCAAAAAAATCAAATAACTCTCTTCTGTTCAACATCATTTTCTGGCTTGTAATAACAATATTAATGGCCGATCTACTCTTTACTGTAAGTCTTACTTTATCTGGAGATAGTCATTCAGCACAAGCTCAAACTCAGATCATCAAGAACTTCTTACCTGATTATCATTTTACTTCAACTGCTGTGGGAATCAAAAGTACTGATACAGGACTTACTTCCGGAATCGGCGGAGTTTTTGACACTCGCTATACACTTGGAGCCTGGGCATGGGAATTCTGGCCCAATCTGGCGTATCTTTTCGTGCTACCGTTCATCTTGCTTATAGGCTCAGTACTAGCATTTTTGAGAAAAGATATAACATACTAAAAAACGTCCGTAAAGACAACTTTAGATCAAGAGTCATAGATGTATATCATTTTTCATTCTGGTATTTGCACCAGAATGAATTATTTTTAAGATTGTAAGATTACTTTATAAATTTGGACAGGGATTTGAAATTTAAAGGAAATTGCGTTAACTTATTTTTGTTATTTGGCTAATCCTAAAACTCAAAATCTACTTATTTGACTCATTTTTGAAATAATCAATATAGCTTATGAATATAGACCCCTTGAAAAATGATTAGTTTTTTAAGGGATATTAACCCTTATTTGCCCAATTAAATGTAGTGTCAGCGCTCCCCCAGTTAAGGTACATTCATTAAAGGATCTATTTGCTATTTAAATGATGTAAGTACTTTAATTGATAAATTAAACGTTGATTTTTCCTTACTTTTAACATTGAATTTTGTATGGATAAAAACGACATCAGATGCCTTATTTATAAATAAACATAAATTGTAAAAGAATAAAGTATTTATCCCGCTCTCTTCTTGATTTAAAAGAGTATTATAGATTATTTATCTAAAAAATTGATTTTTAGAGTGTACCTTAATTGGGGAAACTCTAAATGCATGCCTATTATCCAAAATAAGCATTGTATACCCTTAGTTTTAGTACTGATTTGGAAGGGCCCTATTATGAATAAGAAAGCAGGCTAAAATTATATAGATTGTGGGAACAAAAATTGGTTTGGAGACAGACCCATTTAGTTGGAATTTAGTTAATCCATAACATCAGGAGCAGTAATATCACAAATAAATCAAGTATTTCAAGAAAAACCATGTTAAAAATGCCTTAACTAAAAAAAGAAGGTGTTGTGAAATTGGAGTAGTCTTCTTTAACGGCTTTTGATAATTAATCTCTTAAAGTAAGTCCAGTTATTCTACTTGTACTTTTCAATTAAGTTTTCATAAGAAGGATTTACTCTATAAATTATATTTCTTCCTATTTTTGTTTCCTTAATTATTCCTATATTTTTAAGATTTTTAACGTACCAGCTAATAGTAGCCCTGGAAACTCCAATTTCCTGTGCAAGAGCTATATTTGTAGTACACTTACTATCTTGTACTTCTAAGATTATTCTTTTGCTTGTTATATTTTGAAGGGCAGAGATGATTCTTTTTTCTTCGTTATCATAGCTGAAATTGTTTTCGAAATACCGTATTTTTCCCCTATCTTCATAGTCTTCGATTTTGCTTTGAGCTTTAAGATTTTTTACATAGTATTTGACTGTTCCCCTATTCAAATTTAACTTATTTGCAATCTCACTAATATATGTTCCAGGTTTAGCTTTAATATAAGCATAAACTTTAGATTGACTGGAGCTCTCAGGTTCATTTGCTTGCTCTGTAATCTTGAATCCTAGTACCACGAAAATAAGCTTTGCAAGATACAGCAGTACATCTATTATTGATAATATTTGCATCGCAGCCAGCCAGAGCAGAAACTGCCAGTAGGGTATAACAGTATCTTCTACTATCTGTACATCTTCTCCGGCTAAGGACTCCCCAAATTTGTCGCTCGGAAAAGGACTTACAGTATATTCCGTAGCTTCAGCTGTTAATATTGAAAATAAAAATAAAAAGCAAAGGAGACAGATTCTCCTATAATTAATGCAATGCGACACCAAATGTGTAGCTCTGTGTTCCACTAACTGATTCTCCATAGACCTTGAACTTCCAGGTTCCCTGTTGCACGTATCCCTGGGAGGGATCTATACTGAAATGTACTCTACCATTTACACTTCCATCAGAGCTATCGTGGTAAGTTCCGAGTTTGCTTCCAGAGGGGGTATAAACACTAAGAGTCAGGGAATCACTTGTATCTCCCCAGTTCAAATCTACTTCGAGATAATTCACTCCTGAACCTACGTTTACATTGTGAGTTATAGTCTGTCCCTGGCTTATTGATTGGGTTGACCTTAGAGAAGAAATGGAATTCCTTGTATCAAAAGAATTTTCTATCCAGGGGCTAACAATGTAATCTTGTCCATTTGAATCTAAAATAACTTCATTATTCGAGTTTCCTGAGTGCCATTTTTCGGCAGAAACTGCAGGAATAGCCATCAATCCTATAATAACGCATAAAATCAATATTTTACAGGTTTTCATAGTAACACCCAAAAAAGAATTATAAATACAGACATATATAGTTTCGGCTGAAATTTTAAAAAGACAAATATACTATTATATAATGATATGCTACTAAATCTAAAAGTTCTCTGGAAAAAATATGTAAAGATTTCTTTTGTCATGAATATTTCTTTAAATAATAGAAGAATGGGCGAGACTATTTCATTCTCTGCATCCAGATAAAATCGTAAATGTTATAAGCTAGCTTTGAAAAATTTTCAGAGCAGCTTCTTTCCGAGTTCTATCAAGGATTTATATTCATAAACTTCTACAATTTTGATTATTTTTTGTATTTTTTCCGAGATTTCTGCAGAACCATTTCTGCAGAACCCTGAGTATTCTTTGGGTTATGTAGATGGACTTACGATTCTGAATAAAAGTTCAGTAAAAAGTAATTCTTTTGGCAAGAACTGTATTTTGAAAGGGTTGACTTTGTTTTGGGAGTTCTTATCAAATTAATATCTCTTTTTTTTAGAGTTTATTTAATAAAATCCTTTTATCTTAAGTACATTTAGTAACACTCTTATATTTTCAGATAATAACACCTACGTGTTGTTAGTCTCTTTATTCATATTACTGGTGATTAGGTAGGTTAATTCACAAAATAAGGTGTTCTGTGATGGAGAAAAAAAAGTTATTATTTTCTATTTTCTTGACAGCCCTGATTTTAATGACAGCGGGCTGTACTAATAAGGACAGTGCTCAGGCCGGGACATCGGCTGAAAACACTTCGGATCAGACCGGGGCATTGGTTGAGAACCCGTCCAACGGATCAAAGTATGTGGATGTTGTTAATCTAAGCGGAGGAGATTGTGGCTATCCACAGCCGTTTACAATATATCCGAGGGGTCCTGGGTCATCAAAAGTTGGAATGATCTTTGACAGTCTGTTCGAAAGAGATGAAAAAGGTATAATTCCCTGGTTGGCTGAAAGCTGGGATGTCAATTCAAATGGAACAGAATATACAGTTCATCTCCGTGACGGTGTCAACTGGAGCGATGGAGTGCCTTTTACGGCAAATGATGTTAAATTTACTTTCGATTATGAGCAGAAAAATGTACCCATATCAGGTGGAATTGAGTCCGGTATTATAGATAATGTTCAAGTCGTGAATTCCAGTACAGTCAAGTTCGTACTTGCTCAGCCTGTTTCGACATTCATTTATAAGCTCACGAGTTTTGAAATCATACCTGAGCATATATATAAAAATGTCTCAGATCCTACCAGTTTCCTTGATCCAGAAGCAGTCATCGGTACTGGCCCGTACATTCTTGATGAGTACAATAAAGAGCATGGAACATATCGGTTTGTAGCAAATGAGAATTTCTGGGGACCGGAACCTGTCGTTAAAGCCGTCGAGTTTATTCCGGTCAGCGACTCATTAATAGCTTTTGAACAGGGACAAATAGATTTCACAAGTATATCGCCTGATACTCTTGACCGGTTCAAATCAGATTCTGATATAAGAATAGTCCAGCAGCCGGCTTTCTGGGGTTACCAGTTTTATTTCAATATGAAAAACTGTCCTGAGCTAAATGACAGTAGAATAAGGCAGGCCTTTGCTTACGCCATTGATCGCGATGAACTGGTGGAAAAGATCGCAAGAGGTGCAGGAAAAGCCGGTAAAATGGGCATACTCCCTGAAGACCATATCTGGTATAACTCTGACCAGCCGAAATATGACTACAATCCAGATAAAGCCCGAGCATTGCTTGAAGAAGCCGGATGGACTGACACAGATGGAGATGGGATACGTGATAAAAACGGGGAAAAACTGTCATATGTATTATCTCTTGGCAGTGGCGAAGTCCGTATCGGCGAACTTATAAAAGAGAGACTGAGTGAAGTAGGAATTGATGTTCAGGTAAAAGCCCTTGAGAGCAAATCCCGTGATGCCAATCTAAAGAGCGGAGACTTTGAACTTGCGATCAGCGGCTTTGGCGGCTGGGGAGCAGACGCAGATTATCTCCGTACAAGGTACTGTGATACAGGCTCACAGTCAGGAAGTGTATCATCTGGAGCAGCAGTATTTGGTTACCACAACGATACTCTGAATGATCTTGGCACCCAGGAGTTGCAGGAATTGAACGATAGTAAACGGAAAGAAATAGTATACAATATGCAGACAGTACTTGCTAATGATGTACCCACGATACCGCTCTATTATACTACATCATATGATGTATGGCGCATTTCAAAATATGACGGCTGGATGAACAGGTACGATCATCATGCAAGAACACAGTGTATTCTTTCGTATTTAGAGAGGGATGGAATTGCAGCAAAAAGATAACATTGATAACCTGATTGAATGCTGGAAAAAAGCTACAATTAGTGGGATGCTCCAGGATGAGGGCAGGATGACAGAGTTCTGGAACAAACGTTCTGGAAACTATGCCAATAACATTGAAAAAGATAACAGAAAGAAGAGAACCGATGAGATTCTCGAACTCCTTGAAGAGGCCGGCTTTAATCCGGAAGTTTCCAGAGTCCTGGATATCGGGTGCGGGCCCGGTACCCTCACTCTCCCTCTTTCAAAGCTTGGAGCAGAAGTGACAGCACTTGATATCTCATCAGGAATGCTTGACAGACTGAAAGATTCTGTAAAAAAAGAGTCTCTTCCGGTAGATATCATTGAATGCTCCTGGTGGACCGCAGACATAGATGAGCTTGGGTTCCGGAACGAATTTGACCTGGTAATTGCATCTATGACCCCCGGAGTAAAGGATATCGAAAGTTTTGACAAGATGATGGCTTGCTCAAAAAATCTCTGTTATTACAGTAATTTTCTGAGAAGAGATGAAGACAGGGCGTATCGTGATATCAGGAGTTCAATACTCGGTGAAAAATCCGAGAATAACATGAACGGCATAATTTATCCATTCATGTATCTTTACCTCTCAGGCTACAGACCCTCGCTTAAGATCAACCATTCAGAATGGAAGGAAGAATTAAACTGGAAAGAAACAGCAGAACAGGCAATAGGGTTCATTGGACGGGACCGTGATTTTGATGATGAAACAAAGCAAAAAATAATGGATTATTATCAAAATGCCTCTCCAGATGGAATCTACCATTCTGAGTCTGATGTATATACCGGTATGATGGTTTGGGACGTTAACGGCAGATGATCGGATAGTAAAGGGAAAGATGATTGGATGGTAAATGACAGGAATTCGTTTATTTTCAGGTTGTTATCAACACTTTTTATAATTCTTGTCATTAATTTTTTTCTACCAAGGATGATGCCTGGAGACCCATTCTCAACCACTTCCGCAGACGAAGTCGGGGAAGATATTATTGTAATGACAGAGGAGCAACATCTTTATTACATAAACTATTACGGACTTGACAGGCCGTTGCCTGAACAATTTTTAGCATATATGAAAAACCTGGTGACTGGCAATCTTGGAAGGAGTATTTATTATAAAATGCCTGTCAGTGACGTAATACTGCTCCATCTTCCCTGGACTATATTGATTGTTGTGAGTGCTACAGTAATCAGTACAATCTCCGGTGTGGTTCTTGGAACACTTTCTGCAAAGAACCGGAAGAAGGGGAGTGATAAAATTATGATGACGGGTATGATTGCCTTTGCAGAAATTCCTTCCTTTCTGCTTGGCCTGATCCTTCTTCTGATTTTTAGTGTATATCTCAGGCTTTTTCCACTTGCAGGTGCTGTTACTCCCTTCGCAAACTATAATGGTCTGACAGAGCAGATACTGGATATATCGTACCATGCCTTTCTGCCTGTTTTGACTCTATCACTTTCACAACTGACCGGCGTGTACCTGCTCACCAGAAATACACTGATTACAGTAACCACAAAGGATTATATTAGGACTGCCAGAGCCAAAGGTCTGGGTGAAAAAAACGTCTGGATTCGTCATGCACTCCGAAATGCACTGCTTCCGGTAGTGACAAGAACAGGTTTTACGATCGGCATAATGATGGGGGGTGTTGTACTGGTTGAGAATGTTTTTTCCTATCCAGGCATAGGGATGACACTCAGAAGTGCTGTAGTCGGCCGGGATTATCCGCTTATTCAGGGTATTCTTCTGGTAATTGCAGTCTCCATACTTATCTGCAACCTTTTGGTTGACAAAATATACGGGAAACTTGATCCGAGGGTTGTGATATAATAAAGGATACTGATGCTTCTGGAAACGCCGGAATACTCTCTTTTATTCAGGCTTTAAATATTAATAAAATTAACAAAATTGATAGAGTTAACGTAATTGACAGAATTAACAGAACTGTCAGCAGCATAGCTAAGCCATTCTCCAGGTTCAGTACTGAAGGTAAAATTGGTATCTTTGGAATTCTCTGCATCATTTTAATGGCAGTCTTTGCTCCTGTGATAACAACTTATCCTCCTCAGAAGATCACAGGCAATTCACTTGAACCTCCTGGTCCCGGACACATACTTGGAACCGATGAACTCGGTATGGATATCTGGTCACAGATATGTTACGGTGCAAGAATGAGCCTTACAATAGGGCTTGCAGTAGCCTTTATAG
>Ga0268263_1002557_pt1 | contig 11611 bp, 10 predicted proteins | sample Biomet5_FD_190358 | JGI IMG/M metagenome (GOLD analysis project Ga0268263, IMG submission 190358) | Microbial communities from bioreactor (seeded with sewage sludge) at LBNL, California, USA - Biofuel metagenome 5 (SPAdes) (version 4) | ecosystem: Engineered > Bioreactor > Anaerobic >... | reverse complement strand
CCATCCGTTTAAAATTCAATGAAATCAAATGAGCGAACACCAGTATTACCGCGAATTTAGAAAGCTCCGAGGGCTGGAATTGGCCGAGCGGCCCCAGATCAATCCAGCGGTGGACGCCGTTGATGCGCGGCATGAAAAGCACAAGCGCCAGCATCATGAAAGATAAAAGGAGAATGGGAATGGCAAACTTGTGCAGATGATGATAATCGAAGTAAGAGATAAAAATCATGGCGGTAACGCCAAGCACCGCGAAAACAGCCTGGCGGCTGATGAAAAAGTAACTGCTGCCATGGCGGTAATAGGCGTTGGCGTAGCTTGCGGAGAAAAGCATCACCAGACCGATGACCAGCAGGGTGAGAATCAGAAACAGGAAAGGCATATCCATGCCGGAGCGCACGGAAAAAATGCGGAATTTTTTACGGATTCCGTTTGTAAACGCCGGCTCCTTTGAACCCTTGTTCGCTTCGTCCTTCCGGGACCTGCGGGGGGCGGTATCGTTTTTTCCCTTTGTTCTGGTCATATCTGTCCCCCTTCTTACCGTTCAAAGCATGCATTACTGTTCATTTAAGCACACGGGCTACAAAATATTTGTCATAATTTCAATACTGCGCAGATACGGAGAAAATATTCTGGTTCAGAACCCATAATAAACAAGCAGGGCGGAGCCGATGCCGAACAGCACCGTCACCAGACCGAACACACGGCAGATTTTCAGTTCTCCCCATCCGCACATTTCAAAATGATGATGAATCGGGCTCATTTTAAAAAGCCTTTTTCCGTGCGTTGCCTTAAAATAGGTTACCTGAAGCACAACGGACAGGATTTCACAGATATAGACAATGCCGAGCGGCAAAATCAGAATCGGAAGATTCAGGCCAAAGCCAAGGGCGCAGACAATTCCGCCCAAAAACAGCGAGCCGGTATCCCCCATAAAAACTTTTGCAGGATGAAAATTAAACCATAAAAATCCTATACAGGCGCCTGCAAGCGTGAGGCTAACGAGCGCAACGTTTGCGTAGTTGCTGGATACGGATGGAAACATCGCCGAACCCGAGGTAACCGCGCCCAGCAACGCGATCGTTGCCCAGGCAACCGCTCCGACAGATTCCACACTTGCCAGCAAACCGTCCAGCCCATCCTGGAGGTTTGCGCTGTTAATGATAAACACGATAACCGCCGTCATCACCGGCACATACCAAATTCCCAAATCCCATTCCACATTCCAGACCGGGATCACAATTTTGGTGCCGATCGCGGGCGTGAGTGCGCAGAAAAGGGAAAATGCGATGCCGATCACAACCTGCGCAATCACTTTTTGCCACCAGACCAACCCCAGATTGCGCTTTTTGACAACCTTGATATAGTCGTCCACAAAGCCAATCAACATGCTAAGCAGGGCAAAAACGATGATCGCAAATCCGAAATCCACTGAGGAATACCAAACCAGATGCAGTGCCAGTGCGATCACTGTTGTGACCAACGCAAAAATGAGTCCGCCCATGGTCGGCGTACCCTGTTTCGTTTTATGGCTCTCCGGTCCCAATTCGTACACAGTCTGCCCGATTTTTAACTTACGGAGAAGCGGCAAAACTCTTGGTGTAATTACAAGCATAGCAACCACAGATAGTAACAGCGCAAAAATAAGTCTGAGCATCGATCACGCACTCCCAGTTATTCCTTCGTGTCTTTTTCGCTGCGCAATTCCTGCAGCAGTTCCTGAACAACCACTTTTTCGTCGAACGGTCGTTTCACGCCCATAATTTCCTGATACGTTTCATGACCTTTACCGGCGAGGATGATCACGTCTCCCGCACGGCCCATTTTCAGGGCGTATCGGATCGCTTCGCGGCGGTTCTCAATCACCACGTACTTGCCGTGCGTGGGTTTCATACCTTCTTCAATGGCTTCCAGAATCACATCCGGGTCCTCGGTGCGGGGGTTGTCGCTGGTCAGGATAGAAAAATCCGCCAGCCGCCCGCCGATCTCTCCCATAATCGGTCGCTTGCCCTGATCCCGGTCGCCGCCGCATCCGTACAGAACAATCAGCCGTTTTTTTGTAAACATACGAACGGTTGTCAGGATGTTTTCCAGCGCGTCCGGCGAATGGGAATAGTCCAGAATCACTTTATACGGTGTTCCGGTTTCCAGCATTTCGATGCGCCCGGGAACCGCCTTCACACTCCGCAGCCCTTCACAGATACAGGTTTTATCCACGCCAACGATCATGGCCAGCGACGCTGCCGCAAGCGCGTTATACACGTTAAACATCCCAGTCATCCGCATCTGCACGTCCATCTCCTCCACCCCACGAAGCTGGATGGAGAAGTTGACGCCGTTCTCGCTGATCTCAATATCCCGGGCAAAAAGATCCGCGTTTGCGCTGATGCCAAATGTGAGACAGGGTATTTTCAAATCCTTCAATATATCCGCCGACGTTTCTTCGTCTGCGTTCAGCGCGGCGTTCAGCACTTGCCCACTCATGAAGAAGCTCTTCTTCGTGGCAAAGTAGTTTTCCATGGTGTGAAAATAGTCCAAATGATCCTGAGAGAGGTTTGTATATCCGGCAGCCTCAAACGTAAGCCCATCCAGCCGGTGCATCGCAATCGCGTGCGCGCTGACCTCCATGCTTACGGCCTGTACGCCTGCATCCACCATCTGACGAAAACAACGGTGCAGGTCGATAGGGTCCGGTGTCGTCAGGTTGCTGTGCAGGTGCTCCTGCCCAATCATATTGCCGGTCGTTCCAATCAAGCCCATTTTATAGCCTGCTTTTTCCATGATCGCCTTGAGCAGGTAACTGGTTGTTGTTTTCCCTTTAGTTCCGGTCACGCCGATCAGTCGCAGTTGACGCGCGGGATGACCAAAAAAAGCACCCGCCAGATATGCCATCGCGGATCGCACATTCTCCACCCGCACCTGCGGAACCGTGGTCTCCTCTAATAAGCGAGAAACAACCAGCGCGACACACCCGTTCGTGACAGCCTGAGGCGCAAAACGATGGGCATCAAAGCGCTCTCCCTCTACGCAAAAAAACAGTCCCTTCGGGCTTTTCGCGCGGCTGTCTACAACCAGCGACGCAATATCGGTTTCCAGATCGCCTTGTGTTTCTACAATACCGGGAACATCTTTGAGGAGTTCACCGAGCTGCATATAGCCAGCCTCCAAAAATAAAGCTTGACGGATTTCGTTGAAGGAGGAGGGTAATCAGGATCCATATCGTTCATCAATATTCCTTATTAAACCCGATGCTGCGGAATAGTTCCTTGTTTTGCAAAATCCAGACCGGTAAAGTAGAAGTTAAATTCATCCGATCCTGTTTGCAGCTCATATAAAGTAGCACATTCAATCGAATTTGTCCAGTCAAACGCAAAACGCGCTTCAGACCGGCGTCCTTTCCTGTCCGCCGGTCTGATCAGAACACAATAATTCAGGGTGAAACGCGCTCATTGGCTGGCTCCGTTCACGGTGCTATTTTGAGCGTCTGCCGCCGAAGCGCTTACATGCATGGTACCGTTATCTCCGGGTCGTGTGTCAACCGCCGTCAGGTGTATGGCCTGTGCGGAGCTGGCGGGAACCATCCCCAAATCCTGCGAGGCTGCATAGCAGATTTTCGCAGCATCGGACGCTTCATCTATCTTCGCTCGTAACGCCTGGTTCTCCGTCTGGATGTCGGTTATCCGTTCCTGCATCGCCATTAGGTTCTGTCTGCGTTGCACCAGCACACCCTGCTGTACCAGCAATATGGTTGCGCATAAAAGGAGCACGCCCATTACAGCCAGTACGCCATACCGCATGGGAATCCTGATTCCTTTCTCATTCTGCCTTTTTTGTACTGCGGCGGAAAGAGTATCATAATCCCGATCCAGTTTTTTGGCATCCATACGCATGGCCTGTGTGCGACCGCGCCGAACTGCGCAGGGCTTTAGCAAGCCGGTTTCCGGGTCCACGTCGCCATTTGGCAGGGACACAGAAGAGCGGACATAGAAACGATCCGTCGGTTGAAAACAGCTGCTGTCATACACTTTATAAGGATTGTAAGCAACTTGAGACATCCCCCATGCCCTCCCTTTTCATCCAGGCACGCGTTCGGTCAGTTCTCCTCCGCGTCACCCATTTCTTCCAGTATTTCTTCCTTCTTCTGCATAAACTCCGCGTCGGCCAGATCGGCCTTGCTGGCATCGACAATACGAACATGGTTATAACCGCCGCTGATTTCCAAATCCTTAGCATCCAACAAAATCCGTTGCCGCAGTTTGGGGGGGAGTAATAACCGGCCCTGTCCGTCCGCCTGCATGGATCGATAACTTAATTTATAAAACTGCATCGTATAGTTCTGTACAAAAGGCTTGCGCTGATTCATCCGATTCAACTCGTCCAGTATCTGTTCAAAAACGCTGTCCGGATAAAGCGCAATGCCATTAAAGTCACGGGTAGGACCAACGGTGAATGTATCGCCCAACGCGTCGCGATAAGCGTTGGGGATGATGATTCTGCCTTTGGCATCGATGGAATGGGAGTAACTGCCGAAGAATTCTATCTTCTGCTGCGGTTCGGCGCTTTGAGCGGCGGCAGTTTCCCGACCGGCGTTCTCGTCCAATCGCTCCCCCTCCATTCTCCACTTTTCACCACTATCTGGGCTACGACACCATTATGAACCACTTTCGCCCACCGCGCAAGCAAACATACATTCTGTTTGGTACATTTTTCTAAATTTTCTCGCGATTTTTATCGCGCAGGGAATCCGCAAATCGTTACTCTATAACGATATTGCGAACATATGTTCTTTATTTTTGTCCAAATGCGTGTTCTTATATATATACATCTTTTCGTATTTTTATGCTTATATTCAGCACGCTATCTGTGCTCTTTCCTGTAATCATGCACGCCACAATATGCGAAAAGCGGACAGTCTTTAGCTGTCCGCTTTTCGCACGGTATTTACATTTCGTTTATGGAACTGACAATTTAATCTTGAGTCTCTTCACCATTAGCCCGCCACAACGAGCAAAGTTTGACCCGCTACGGACTTCTTACGGTTTTAGAACCCGCTCTGGCGTATCGCAGATGCGTACCGGTGAAAAATCAATCGCGTCACAGGAAACCAGTTTGTATTCGATACCGTGATGCTCTCCCGAAAACCCGTTGCGGATTCCCACGCCATGAAGGTGACCGTATACGCAGGTTTCCACCCCGTATTCTTCCAGTAATGCCGTATATTCCGTATCACGATAATCCGTCAGCAACGGGGGGAAATGCGTCATCGCCAAAATCGGCTTCCCTGTCATTTTCGCGCTGTCCAGCGCCATCCTTAGCCGGATCAACTCCCGGCGGTAGATCTTCATCTCCTGATCTTCCAGTGGAAGCTGTTCTGTGGGAAAAGTCCATCCGCGCGTTCCGCAGATCGCCATTCCCCCCAATATAACGGAATCGTTCTGAAGGGCGTACATATCATCGGGCAGCGATGAGCGCAGTTTGGCAATCGAGCTCCACCAGTAATCGTGATTGCCTCTCAGCAGTACCTTTGTTCCCGGTAGTTTGGCGATGTCCGCAAGATCGTTCAAGGCGTCGTGGAACTGCATCGCCCAGCTGATGTCCCCTGGGATCAGCACAATGTCTTCCGGTGAAACCAGCCGAAGCCAGTTCTCCCGGATCGTATCCATATGATGATCCCAATGGCTACCGAAAATATCCATCGGCTTAACGCCGTTTCCCGGCAGGTGCAGATCCCCGATTGCGAAGATCGCCATTGCGCACCTCTCTTCCTGCACTACTCGGCGCTGAACAGGGGTATCTCACTCGTCCTTTTCAGCAGCTTCTTTTTCGTCGTCCTCTTTCTGCTCGTCTTCAATAACGCTCTCCAGCGAAAGTTCGCTTTCGATCTCACCATATTCTCTTTCCGGAATATCTTCATGTACCTGCGGAAGAATCTCATCCATGGTGCTTACGGAATTAAGTTCGATGGAGCTCTCATCCACAGCCTCGTGATCCGAATCATCATCATCATCGGAGGTGTTGCGCTGCATTTCCTTCAGGCAGCTCAGGCATACGTCCTTGCCCGGCAGCGCAGGCGCCGCATTACAGACAGAGCAAAGCTCCATTTCTTCCTGGGTTTGCTCCCCTTTCAACTCTCGCATGCATACCTTACAGTACTTTTCGCCCTCCTGGATATAATTCAATTCGCAACGCGGGCACTTTACCAATTTCATGCTTTGTACTCCCTTTCCCGGAAATCATTCTCGCTGCGCTCCTGCGGCTTCAATACGGATACGGGAGCCGGAACATGCGAAGGTATTTATCACTCGGCCAGCACTCCCGTGCTGTCTTCCGTCTGTACAGGGTTTGTGGAGTTGGCGGTAATCCGCGCATATGCTGATGGGTCACGGCGTATTCAGTAAAACGCAGTCAAGCACCGAAGCAACCCAAACGGCGAGTTCGCGTCCGTTCGCGTGCTCTTGTGCTCCCTGCGCAGTTGTAACGGCATGATCACCCTCCACAGGGTGTGATTATACTACGGTTATACAGTCCATGCAAGAGAAAAATATCGCAATGCTTCAGAGCTGAAAAAAGATTAATAATCACGATTTTTCTTCATTTTTCGTCAGTTTGCCGCCGTTTTCCGTGCTTGCTATTTTCCCACCATCCCATTGTTCTGGTAAAAATACCCTGTCCAATCAATTTCCCCAGAAAATCCGGCAGGTTCATTACCACCAACAAAGAAGCATATTCGGGAAGCTTGTCCACTATACAACAGCGTATTCGTTAACGCATAGGCAAGCAGGCGATCCTGTTCCGAGGTCACATTCATTCCAGCCCGGGCGAAAGCGGGCGAAAAGTTGACTGCCAGCGTTCGATCATTCAACGACAAGCCCAGAATATCCGCATCCGTAAGCGTCCCCGACGGCAGTACTGATTGCGTATCTTTTCTGCTGTCCGTCGCCATAGGTCCCCTGAATAATTCAAGTAGCAGGGAGCGAGGATTAGTACGCAGATAACACGGCATGGGGCGGGAAACCTTTACCAACCCTTTCCCTTGCGCCCCTGGAAAAAACAACGTCCCATCCGCCATCAGCAGCGAGGCGTAATCGGTACGATGCTCTACCCCATCCGTAAACAAGATACCGGAGGCAGCGCCCAGCATAACATGCTCCACCTGTTCCCCGCCAATATAAACGGTAATCCCTGCCACATTCGGTAAAAAGGTACACAGCGAGTAACTGATCGCTCCGAGGCAGCTGGCACGGGATACATTGTTGTTTTTTAACTGATCATCCATTGACGAATCAAAATACAGCGAAATCAACTTCCCGCTTCCGTCAGTCGGCTCCGTCACCTTCGGAGGCTGCGAAAGCAAGCCTGCCAGAAGTGGGAGCGTCGGCGAACCCGTAATAGTCTCCGGTCCGTCCGAAAGCTCCTCCAGGATTCGAGCTACCATATCGGAGGGGTCCTGGCTTGTGAAGGATACATTTCGCGCTTCAGCCATCATCCCGTCCGTATTCGCAAGCGGAAAATAGAGCGTTACCGTGGTGCTGAGTCTGCGTTCTTTGGGCTTTTCATCCGTATTTACCCGCTGGGACAGCAGCTGTTCGTAAACCGCGCCTACGTCGGCGGCTACGCTTCGTGTCAATGTGCCCGTGGGCAGCGTGGAACCCAGATCCAGCCCAATCTGTTTATCCATTACCAATACATTCACATACCGGATCCCGTTCAGTTCCGTTAGCGTATTGGCAATCGCCTGGCTGCAAAGGTACAGCGTTTTTCGATCCAGCTGTAATGCGGATGCCGCCAGATTCACTGTCGCCACATCGCCGCTCACTTCCACCGGATTCGCTCCGTAAAGCGACAGTTCAACGCCGCCGCCTATCGCACTTGCGACCCCGTTGCCTTCATTGGCCAACAGCGCGCGGATCACGCTCTCCTCGTCCAGCCGGGCAGCGGAACAGGGAACCGTCGCGGGCATAGCTAACAGGTGAGTGCCGTCGTATCGGGGAAGGTAAAGAGTGTAATCCCGCCTGTATTCCAGCGCCGCATCACCGATTGGTGCTGCATATGGCACTTTCACGGAAGGGAAGGTAACTTTCGCCTCTTCTCTCAAAGGCACGCCGGCATTGCCGCAGGCGGAAAACACGAACACACAAGCACAAAGAAGGCAACCCAGCGTGATCTGCTTTCCGGATTTAATCGACTGACGCATGTTTGCCTTCTCCCTCCCCTTACAGTTCCATCAACGCCTGCAACGCGGAATAGGTAATTTTCCATATCCCATTATCACGAATCAGCGCAAGTGGATAGGTAATCACGGAAATTTCCCCGTTCGGTCCGGGTATTTTCAGCGAAACGGTTACGACCGCGTCTGTTCCGCTTACAGAAACGCTTCCTCCGCTTACGGAAAAGTCTTTCAACCCTGCCCTGTTTTGCAAGTTTTCTGAAAACGAGGCCAGCGGAGGTTTCCCATCGTCCATTACATAGCGGTACAGCCGCTCGTCATCCCGTTGTTGCCAGGCCAGTAAAATCATCTCAGCTGTATTGCCTGCCGTAAGCAAAACAGTTTCGTCCCGCGCAATCGGCTCGCTCAGGCCCGTTGCTCCGTTCAGGAAATACGCGTTATCCAGTCGAAGGCTGTTCTGCTCATCATCGATTCTGTGAACCAGAATCTGTATCCCTGCATAAGGATGGTATTCCGTAACTGATGCTACGATACTTTGAACAGTCAGCCATCGCTTCAGCGGCGCTTCCGTCTTCCATTGAGGATCATCAGCCCATTGGGCGGGGATGCCATCGTCCAGAAAACCGCTGTTGAATGTGACAAAAAGCGTATTTCCGCGGGATACGACACTTTCCACCTGTGTGCCCGCGGGCAGCAGCCTGCGAAGGTCGCTGTGTCCGGCACTCGGGCCTTCCGTAAGCGCCTGAACGATGGCAAACTCAACGCTTTCATCCTTGGGTACGGTCAGGTCGCGGGCTTCTCCGGCCAGCATGGGTTCATCCAGGTAGCGGTAGTACAATGTCACCTTCGCAATCCCCGCTTCATCTGATCCAACGAGCGCGGGGGGCAGATTCATTGCCAGTCCGGGCGCGTCCGTCGCTTCGTTCTTCAAAAGCGGATCAGCCGTTTGGGAGGCACAACCATTCAGCAACAGCAACACTGTCGCAAGAGCCAGTAGCAACAAGCCTTTCTTCACTGGCGCACCTCCTTATCCCTGGTGGATGGGCAGTTCCACCGTAAACGTGGAACCTTTCCCTTCCTCGCTCTGTACCGACACGCTGCCGCCGTGCATCAGCACCAGCTGATTCACGATGCTCAACCCCAGCCCTGTGCCGCCGGTATCGCGGCTGCGCGCTTTGTCCACGCGGTAGAACCGGTCGAAAATATGCGGCTGGTCTTCCTTGGGGATTCCCGGCCCATTATCAGAAACGCTCAGGATCGCATCGCGGCCGGAACGGATCAGCCTCACTTTTATCAGGCCGCCTTCCGGCGTATATTTGATCGCATTATCTAAGATATTGTACACCACCTGCGTCAGCTTCGCGCAGTCAGCATACATCTCGCAGCTGTCCGCCAACTGCAGTTTGATCTCCTGCCTGCGTTTTTCGGCCACCAGCGACAGGCGGTGGGTCACGTCGGTTACGACGTCGGCGAATTTGAAAGTCTCACGGTTCAGACGCATGCTCTTACTGTCCATACTGACCAGGGTGAGCAAATCGCTGATAATCAGGTTCAGGCGGTTAATTTCCCGGTTGATATCGCTGAGGAAATCAGTGCGGACCTCCACGTCCATATCAGGCTGGTAGATGATGTTCTCCAGCAGTATTTTCATGGTTGCCAGCGGGGTTTTCAACTCGTGGCTTGCGTTGGAAACAAACTGATTACGGCTTTTATCCAGCATCTCCAACTTTTCAGACATCACGTTGAAGGTTTCCGCCAGCTTGCGCAGTTCCCCGCTGCCTTTGACCGGAACACGCACAGAAAGGTCGCCGCGTCCCATCCGCTGAATGCTTCGCGTAAGAGCCACTATGGGTTTGGTAATCACCCGTGAAACAATCAGCGCGATCATCATCGCCGCCGCAGCTGCAATCAGAAAATACATTGCCATTCTGCTTTGCAGCGATGTCAGGCGCTGCATCATATCCTGAATCGGTGAAGACAACAAAAGAACTCCCACGGTTTTCCCGCCGGAAGTAAGCGCCGCGGAACAGTAGCCAACCCACTGCGCGCTCTGGTTCAGCGGTGTGAACAGAGAGAGAATGCTTAGGCTTTGTTTGGAACCCAGCTGGTGTACCCCATAATCCGTTGTCTTTCCGTCAACCAGAATGGACGCAACCTCCGGAATTTCGACACGGGAGCCATTCAGTTGCGAGTAGCTGTCTGCCTGCACTTTCCCGCTTACATCCAGTACCATTAACCGGCCGCCCAGCTCCCCACCGGATGATGTCAATAAAAGTTGCAGCGGTTCCATTTGTGCGTTGATGAACAGCGGCGCCGCTTCCACAGCCAGCTTTTCCGCCTCCGCCTGATCCCGGGTACGACGATCCGCAAATAAATAATCGCCTACCAAGCCTATCAGCGATGTGGCTACCGCGTAGTAGCTCACCCCGACGACCAGCAGGAAGGCGAGAACGATTTTCCACCGTATGGAGGTAAACGGGTTGTTAATCCTTGTCCGTGAAATAATAGCCCACTCCCCACTTTGTGAAGATGAACTCAGGCTGAGCAGGGTTGCGCTCTATCTTTTCCCTTAAGCGGCGGATATGCACATCCACTGTTCGCGCGTCTCCGGTATAATCATATTTCCAAACGGTTTCCAGCATCGCTTCCCGGCTGAAAACCTTGCCTCGGTTGTTTACGAACATCTGCAGCAGATCGAACTCTTTGGCTGTCAGCCGGACATCCTTGCCGCCCAGATTGACCGCGCGGTTGACAGAGTTGATCTCCATATCATGTACGCGGATGACCTTTTTTGCTTCGTTGGGCTGTGAACCGTTTGCCCGGCGCATAATGGTTTTAATACGCGCCTTCACTTCCAGAATATTAAACGGCTTGGTCATATAATCATCGGCGCCATATTCCAGCCCGAGGATTTTATCGATGTGTTCCCCTTTGGCGGTCAGCATGATGATCGGCACGTTGCTGTGCTCGCGTATCCGCTGGCAAACGGTGATGCCATCCATTTTGGGCAGCATTACATCCAGCAATATAAAATCAAAATTGCCCGAGAAGAATTTGGCCAGCGCCTCTTCCCCGTCCGCCGCGGAGTCCGTCTCAAAGCCCTCCTGCTCCAGGGTATACTTTAAGCCCTTGATAATCAAGGGTTCGTCATCCACAAGCAGAATACGCTTCGCCATAGTCCCCATCCTTTCGTGCCGAACGAGAAGAAGTCGCAGCGGGCAATATCCGTTCAATCGCCGCGTTTATGAATATTGTAAAGCGAAACGGTATAAAAAGCAAGAGAATTGTTACGAAAATTTCTGAATTGTTGCGTATCACCGAAAAGCGAAAACGAGGTGAAGAATGTTGGTATCGCTTAATCTTACGAATGTATCCTTTCTCAATGGAGAGTTTATGTGTCTATAAATATTTCGTTTTCTTAAATTTTAAACCCGAATGGGTATTACT